>Ga0114962_10002346_pt1 | contig 15872 bp, 25 predicted proteins | sample C_130820_MF_Meta_FD_87017 | JGI IMG/M metagenome (GOLD analysis project Ga0114962, IMG submission 87017) | Freshwater microbial communities from Lake Croche, Canada to study carbon cycling - C_130820_MF_MetaG | ecosystem: Environmental > Aquatic > Freshwater > Lake | place: Lake Croche, Canada...
GACAAGCTGTCGTACAAGTTATCTTCAATCGCTTCTTCAGTGATTGAGAAACCCAAGGCGATGGTTTCGTGGTTGTAGCGTGCGGTGAAAGCTTCCTGTGCATTGTCATAAGCAATGGCGGAACCCTCGTTCTTGACGGGAGCAGCGGAGAAACCAGCAAGCTTGGTCTCTTCTTCAAAACTACGCTCAGATTTCTCTGTGTCGTAGATTTCTTTGTGCTCTTCGCCGTAGCGGGAGTATTCCATACCGAACAAAGCATTCAAGCCGGGCAGGAGTTCTTTAAGTAGTTGTGCGCGTGAAATAGCCATTTAAATAACTCCTTAAGCGCCAGTGGCAGAGTAGTAACCGTGCAAGCCTTGGTTTAATTTAACCAAGATTTCAGGATACTGAGTGAAGACAACGGTCGAACTGTACACGCCTGAGTTCAATGTGAACGTAGCGGCTTGGTTCAACACAACGGATGTGTCGCCAGCGGCTGCTGCGGTAGCCACAAAAGAACCAGTCTGTGCAACTTGACCACCTGTGGTCAATACAGAAACGTCCGTACCAACTGGCAATGCAAAAGGCAGGGCACTGACGGTCAGGGTAGTTGTACCCGAACTGAAAGTAGCTGTACCCAAAGCAACTTGAGTCTCTTGAACCAAACCAATCATGCGCAAAGGCAGCGTGGTGGTAACAGGAGTAGCAGAAGGAGCCAGAACTGCATTAGCAGAATTACCAGTAGTTGTGCTACCAGTATTGTTGATGGCTGACAGGTTAGTGCCAATCATCGCCATAGCGCCAGAAGCAACAGCGGTTGTAGCGGAGCAAACAACCGCCTTGAACACAGCATCAGGATCATCGTAAACATAAGCTTGGCAGTCACCGGCAGCGGTGCTTGCAGGCCAATATTGAGAGAACAACTTTTGCTTGGTTGTGGGGTTGGTGTATGTACAGCCCAAGAAAATACCAACAGTCTGATTCAGAGTTGTGCCGGTAGAAACTGAGGCGCGTGTGGCAAAGCCACGGGATAAAACAACAAAGTCACCATAGAAGATGCTGGTCGCATAACCGTACTGGATGGGGTACATACGGGTTGAACCCGCAAATACTTGACCACCAATTAAGTTTTGCGGCAACAGCCCATACGGAGCTGATACTACGGGATAAGCCATTTAAGGACTCCTTGTTTATTTAGAACCTGAACCAAACCCGCTTCCTTTGCTGACTGATGATTTTCTATCAGAAAACAGCGGCATACGCGGATCATTGTTTCGCATGAAGTGGTTGTCCACTGATTCCATCTGGTTCTGCGCTTGTCCATCATAGTATTCCTTCATGGCCATGAGTTTCTCAGTTGGGAGTTTGCAGAGCATCAACCCACCAATTTCCACATTACCATTCGGATTACCCGGAAGCATAAGCTCAGGATGGTCTTCTGCCTTCACCGGTTCCCAACCATCGCGCATCTTGCGAGACACATTGGTTCGGACTTCCTGTCCTAAGACGTGAGTCGCTACCCAGCGATACTCCCATCCCGGTTCAGGGGTTGGATCGGGCAACTCGCTCGACGGTTTGTATACGTAACGAGCAGGTATTTTGTCGCGTGACACATTATCACGAGGGGTACGGTTTTCAGCCATTTTGATTCTCCAGTTTTAAAACTTCTGCAACATATTTTTTCGGGTCGAGGTTGTACTTTTTAATTAACGCAGCTTGAGACGGCGTTAACTGTATCTTCCTTGTCCCGGTTGAACGTGATGCAGGGGCCACCACGGATGATGGACGCCTTGGAGTCTCATTTGACCTAGGCCGTTCTTCGTTTCCACCGAAAACTTCGGGGAACTTAGACTTCACGCGAGCATCTATCTGCTCGAAATAATCATCGCTGCGGGGATCGACCCCGTTGTTGACTAGCTTTTGGTGCAGCCCTAGTGCAAAGCTGGTAACTTCTTCGAACCCGTCTGTGCCAAACCACTGGTTTTTTGCTTGCCAGCGCAAGGTTTTTTCGTCAGCACGCACCGGTTCGGGTGCTTGTTGTCGCGGTTGTACCTCATAATTTTCGTTTTGTAAAGGGGGTGGACGAAAATTCTGCGCATTTTGCACTTTTGTTTTGGCTTCAAACAACGCTTCTTGGGCGGCAAGGATAGCGTCCGAGTCAAAAGACTCCTGTGCTGCCTTGTATTCACGGCGTGCTTTGTCCAATTCAGCTTCGGCAGCAGTCTTGGCCATTGCGCCGTACTGCTCTGTGCCATTGTTTACATACTGTTTGAGACGCTTGTTCTCATCAGACATGTGCTGTGCAAGCCGCTCAAGCTCTTGCTTTTCCCGCAAAAGGGTTTCTTTGGCTCTGCGTTCATCATGACGGGCATGGGTCAACTCCTTGATGCGTTTTTGGGCACCTTGGGTGTATGACTCAATCTCATCATCGGTTGGGTCGGTTACCTCCCGATCAAGGGGGCGACGACCACGATCCTGTTCAGGCGTGTCGTCAACAATTTCGATTTCAACATCATCTTCAGTCTCAATATCAACTTTACGATTTTTGTCGTCATCAAGTTCGTCGGGGAACTTATATGCTTCTGCCATATCTACTCCTTTTAAGCGCGGGTAAGCCCACGAGGGTCTTGCACAACAGCGTCCACTTGGTCATCATTGATGAGCCGGAACTCTTTTCCAAAAATCTTAAATCGCGTACCAGAGTAAGTACGAACGAGCACAAAGTCACCTTTCTGGCACCACGCGCCTGCGGGGAACTTGGTCTGGTCTTTGTACGCGTCAGGGCCAACATCGACAACAAACAGAACCGTTGTGGCGTGTTCTTCTTGTCGCAAAGTGGCTGTGGCTTTTATAAGATCAAGCTCAGTACCGTCAATCTTTTCAGATATGTCAGGCACTGCACACAGAATTTTCCAGCCCGTGGGGGTAGGAAGCATTGTGGCTTTTTCTTCATTTGTTGCGTCTTCTGCCGGAGCATCGACGGGTTGGATCACTTCAGGCAGGGCGTATTGCCCCGGTTCTAGAACAAGTTCACTCATTGGCTTTTTCTACTTTCTCAGCAAGGTCAAGAAGATGGCGCTCTGCGATGGCTAGACCCTGAATAGTCCCGCAGAGTTTTTGATACTCGTCAAAATTGCGGCATGCCCCACCAGCGCAGTCATCTGCGTAGTTGTTCATGTCGGTGCGTAATTTCTCGCGCAATACGCGTGCGAATTCTGAAATCATTTAGGTGGTGTCTCCTTTTGTTGGTTGGCTTGGTGTTGCATCTGCATCTGTTCACGCTTAGTCTTTATGTCCCCCGCCTTGCCCATTGCAGTGATGTTTGCCGTTGCCTTCTGCTGTTGCAGTTGACCGGCTTTGTTCATAGCATCCATTTCAAGTCGTTTGTTGTCCAGTTCCAACCGACCCTGCACTTCTTGTTGCTTGAGCTGCATGTCTTGCTGCTTGAGCTGGAGTTCTTGTTGCTTGATCTGCAACTCTTGCTGCTGCATCTGGATCATTGGGTCTTGCGACTGCTGTTGCGATTGCTGTTGCGCTTGTTGCGCTTGGCTTTGCTGGAGCACTTGCTGTGCAGCTTGGGCCATCATGCCGGAGAGTTGAATCTCCATCTCAGGCGGCAGCTTCTCATCTTCCGGTGGCAGGGGCATGCCCATCTGTTGCTCAATCTTCTGGCGGTAGGCAAAGCCAACGTGCTCGGCAACGTGCGCCATCATTGCGCCTTGGATCATCGGTGCCTTGGGGTTCTGGCCAATCAGTTCCATGACGATGGGGTCTTGCATCGCCATCATGTGCACCTTGATGTGGGACTCGTGGTCTTGGTAGAAGAACGCTTTCAGTGGCTCCAAACGCAGTGCCGCCATGTTCTCGGACACGGGGTCTTTTGGCTTCTGGTCGTCCGGCAAAGGCACAAGCTTGTCGGCATCCTTGATACCCAACACCGCCAGCATCTGTCTGTGAAGCTGGGGCAAGTCATAAATATCCGGTGCCATCTGAGCCATCTGGATGACGGCTTGGTACTGCACAACCCGCTGGCTCATGGTGGCCGCGTTCGGATCGCTCACTGGGATGATGTCTACGTGGTCGTAGTCTTCTTTCTTGGCCTTGCGTGGGGCATCAATCGGATCGTAGTCATAGTCTGGGTCGGTGTAGTCGCGGATGATCGCAGCCAACAAACGCAGTTCTTGTTTGAACGTGTAGTGCAGACGCGCTTGCACGGCGCTCATGACTTTAAGCTGGCGCTCAAGCAATGCCAGTGTGGTACCCACAGGAGCTTGGGCAGACATGTCCGACACCTTCATGTCGGCAGTGGCTGCAAACCTGCGGCCCTCTTCCACGATCTGGCCAAGCAAACCCATCAGGACTTGGCTTGGCTCCTTGTAGGGTAGAGGCAGGATGCTGTCACGCAACGCCCCAGAAGCAATGTCTACGTCACGCCATTCTCCGGGTGCGATGGGGGTGTCGTCGCCCTTGATGCGCATTCCGCGAGTTTTAAGACCTCCGGGTAGGTTAGACAGCGTGCCAGCATCAACAAGTTGGCGCATGAGGCTGGTGGCTGATTTGGCATATCCACCAATGAGATGGAAAAGGCCGAAGCCGTAAGCTCCAAAACCCGGGATGTATTGGTAGTGAACGAAGTGTTGTCGTTTGAGTTCAAGTGGATCTTTCTGTTCCCAGTTTCTACGGATGGCCAGAACATCGTTCGAGCCTTTGATTAGGGTAACTACGTATGGACGTGTTATGCCGGTCGGTTCGCCATCAGCGTCTTTGTCTTCATCACCAAGCAACACCAAGTCCACATGTGACTCATACAGTGTGTAGCGGCTGTCGTTCAAGTCAGAGAAGCCCGTCTCTTTGTCCTTGGCCTTCTTGATGTTGTCCTGCTCCTTGCTGGGGTCAGGCAGATCAATGTCGCGGTAAAAGCCTGCCTGTTGCAGTTTGACAATCTCGTTTTTTGTCTTGCGCATGACGTGCGTCAGGCGGTAGCAGGTGTCCAAATCGGATGTGCCGTAGGGCAGGATGATGTCTTCTGCTGGTACAAATACTGAAATCTGACGGCCAATGTTGGGGTCGTAGTACACCTTCTTGAACGCCGAGCCGGTGGCTGGCAAGCTCCACAGCATGCGCTCATGCTCAGGACGGAACTCGCGCATGACTTCTGTCAACTCGTAGTTCATGTCTTCTTCAACCCGCACGGACGCTTCTTTCTTCTCGGGGGTCTCTTTGCCCAGAATCTTTGTACGCACCGGCCCTTGGGCTGGGAATGTTTCGGTGATGGTCTCTGACTGAAACCGCACCACCGCCTCTGTAATCATGGGGTGGAACACGCCTGACGCGCCGTTCCACGGCTCCGTGCGTTCTTCATACTGCAAGCCCAACAGCTTGATGCCTTCTGTATAGGCCTTTTCCCAGTCCTTGCGGGAATCCCTGTCGTTCTCAATGTCTCCAGCCAGATCGGAAGCCATCGACATGATGTCGTCTTCGTCCAGTGTCTCGGCCAAATTTTCGTCAAATGTATCGTCTTCGCCTTTGCCAATACTGATGTCCAAGTCCCCGGCGTGGATGTTTACCGCTTCTGGATCAACGATTTCAATTTCAATCGGTTCCTCGTCTTGCCCAAGAGCTTCCAACCCTTGGGGTTGCTGGTACAGGGCTTTGTCTATATTGGTGGCCATAATTAAATTTCCTTGTTCTTAACTACGAGGTAGGCCAGTACGGTACCGTCCAAACTCTGATTGTGTATTCTTGCAATATGGTATTGCGTTGGGTCTTCCAAAGTCGTCCAAAACTCTTGTGCGCTTACAAGGTCTGGAAAACCTACCAAAAGTTCTTTCATGTTCTGTCCTCAGTAGTACGCCGCGTGGCGTTTAAAAAATCGGGGTTCGTCCTGCTCATCGGTGTCGATTCTGATGAAGCCGCCTTGTCTGACGCGCAGCAGTGCTTGGGTGGTCGTGTCCACGTAGTCATCATTCTCCCCCACAGGGAAGGCCGCAACCTCTTCAATGACTTCGCGTGCCCAGCGTGTGTCTGGTGCCCATACCAAGCCGGATGCAAACATGTCAGCTACGGCATTGACACGCACCATCTTATCGTTTCCCCGGCTTGGTGTAAATTCTTGTACAGGGATGCCCATCGCCCGAAGCTCTTGGATCAGGGGGCCACCAGCGGCTTTCTTCTCAACAATAAACGCATCCGGTTCCCACTCCGTCCAGTGCTTGAAGGCAGAGACCTTAAGTTCAGGAAACGCCATCCTGTCCTTGAACGCGTCCAGCAGTATTACCTGCGCTTTGTTGTTCTCTTCCTCGTTGTAGAACACGCCCCACGTTGTACACGCACTGTAGTCAGAGGTGCTCTTGGTCTCGTGCGCTGTGTCCCAGCTCTGGATTATGTACTCACAGTCAGGGGGTGTGTCGCTTGGCCAGATGCGCCAGTGCTTTCTGGAAATGATCGCCGCCGTGTCGCTGGTTGGCTGTTGCATGTACTGCGCGTTCCAGTACCGTGGCTCCATTGAAGACTTGGCGCTCAGGAGGGACTCCAGCGGCCACTGCTCTGGCCAGAGCGACTTCTCGTTCTCCGTGCCTTCGTGGAGTATTGCGGGAAGTTCTACTATCTCCCACTGGGGTGAGTCCGGGTTATTGACTTGGTACTGTATGAGGCGACCCGTTAAGTCCAGCGGCCCCCAGCGCGTCATGATGACAATGATTGCCCCGTTGGGCATCAGTCGTTGGAGTGGGCCGGTCTGGAACCACGACCACGCCGTGTCGAAGGCAAGTCGGCTATTGGCTTTAACATCTTGCTCAGAATGCGGGTCGTCGATAACGAAAAGATCAGCTCCCCGACCAGCCAGAGCACCACCAACACCGGCAGCATAATACTGACCACCAGCAGCAGTAGACCACTTTCCAGCAGCCTTCTGATCGTCTGCAATAAGCGTTTGAGGAAAGAGTTCATGGTATTGCTCATCATCCAGTAAGTTACGAACCCGACGACCAAAGTCTTCGGACAGCGATGCGGTGTGCGTTCCCATGATGATTTTCTTATTAGGGAAGTTCCCTAGGAAGAACGCGGGGAACAGATAGCTGGAAAACTCGGACTTACCCATCCGTGGCGCAATGTTGATGATGACGCGCTTTTTTTCTCCTTTGATTACCGCATTGAAGATGCGGGCTAGCTTCCTGTGGTGCGGCCCGACCTTGAATCCGGGGTAGACGTGCAAGGCAAACTTAATTATGTCTGTGCGCCCAGCCACCAGCGCGTATCGCTTCTCACGCTCCTCCAACATGTCCATGAGTTCAATCTTCTCTTTAAGAGAAAGCGTTGGGAGGGCACGCTGTATAGCCTGCGCTTCAGTTGGGCTGAGCGTCAGGTCGTTCAGTTTCATCTTTGCTCTCGTTTATTTCTATGTCTTCTATTGGCTCTGCGTCTTGCACGCCCATGAACTTGGCCAGCTTCTCTTTGAGCTTGCGGTCAATCTCTTCGTCGGTCAGGTCTGTCTTCTTGATTTCAATCTTGTCGGTAAATAGCCCGACTTCTGTAACTTTACCCAGTAAGCCTAAAGCTTTCAAGCGTATGTTGGCGTTGGGGGATTGCGTTTCTTCAAACAACTTGGCCACCGTATACCCACGGAGTTCCTTGGCCATCTGTACAAATTCCCAGTCATAGGCTGTCAGTAGGCCCGTTATGTGGCGCACAGCGGCTGGGGTTTTAAGTTGCAGGAGTTTTGTTTTCTGTTCATCGGTGTCTTGGTCAGACACGATCATCTTAAAAGCGTCGCGTGCCAGATGGGTCTGGGTTTCTGTATGTATCTTCTCGTCAGGCGTTGCGCCCAATTCTTCTAGCCACTGCGCGGTGGCAATTTGCGCCGACAGAAGTTCCGCCGTATCTACAGCAGCTATTGTTACGAAATCTTCCAGACCGGTGTCGTCTGGGGAAAACTGCACCAAATGCTCCAACATTTTTATAAGCTGTGTTTTTACACAGGGTTGTTGCGCGTTGGGTTGCAGTGTACACTTATTTCAAGTTGCGGGCAACCGCTGCTTCTCCTAGACTGCAAAGTCTTTTAACCCCCGTCAGCAATGTCGGGGGTTTTTTTATGGGCGGTTATTTGTAATTTTTATAAAAATTTATGGGGGTAGGGGCGTTTTGACTTGACGGGGGGTGTTGTGGGATTGGCGTGGTATTAAGTATTACAGAAGTGCTGGGAATCGGTGGGGAATAGTGTTCACGGCCAGACGGGTCGTCGCTGTCCACAAAGGGGGATGGGGGTATGGTGGGGTCTAAGGTATACACATATACCATGTCAAGGGTATACCACAACTCGTTTGTGCTATAATAGATTCATCGGTTGGGAATTCCAGTCGATCTGTTGCCCCGCCAGTTGCGGGGTTTTTCTTTTGGAGAGTTAACAATGAAACTTGCAACACACATCAACACCAACACCTACAACGCCATCGTGCCTACTCTGAAACTCGCAGACATCTCGTCTGTCAGTTTGCTGGAGACACTGCTTAAGAATGGGATAGGCACACGCAAGGATGCTGTGCCATACGTTGTGTACTACGTCAGCCTGTTACCTACGAGCAAGGTCAAGGCATACGAGGGACAGCGTGGCTTGACGTTCGGGCGGGGTACTGCTGAGCAGAAACGCACAGACAGGATTCTCGACAACATCTTTGTGGATGTGGAAACCGCCACACCGAAACCAAAGACAAGCAAGAAGATCGACAAGGTTGCTCGCCTTGTGACAGCGTACGAGGGAATGACTGCTGCTGAGAAGCGTCGCTTTTTGGCTGCAATCTGAAACTGGCAGACAACTTGTCTGCGAGTTTTTTCAAAGCGGCGTGGATGTCCTGTCCCGCCGCTGTTTCTTTTCTTGTCCATTCAGCCCCTGATCGTTCAAATAATTTGATCGGTCGCACTCAACTCAACTGGAAAGTCATCATGACACAACACTACCTGCGACTCTTAACGCTTCAAGACTACTGCTTCCGCACGAACAAACGCCGTTGGGCTAAAGCCATTGGCGAAGAACTCAAAGCCTTCCTGCTCGACAACCCAACCTTCCGCAAATACTAAGGAATCATCATGACCAAAGCACAACTGAAAGAAATCCGCCAGATCATGGCATCCGAATACCGCATGGCTATTGCTTGCAAGCGTAGCTTCACACCAATCTGGTATCTGTTCGTTTAAGGAAGAACACCATGAAACCATCAATCAAAGCCAAACTCAGCGCCCTCAAGGCGCAACTCAAAGCCGACGAGGAACTCAGACTCAAAGACCCACGGCGTGCCGAAGCACTGCGACAGGCACGCTGGAAAGAGGACTGGCACACCATAAAGACCCAATGCAAACAGCTAAACCTCCTCTGACAACAGGCAAACTGGCAGACACACTGTCTGCCAGTACAGTAACTAATCCTTCTACTGTGTTTAAATACAGTAGTGGGTATCGTACCCACCATTTTGCGCATCTTGCCAACCTAGTGGGTATCGGCATCGTCAATACCTGCGGGGCTTCAAGCGTTGTCCAGCCCACAATACCTATATATATATAAGAGATTAAAAGATAGATATATATATATACGGGTAAGTGGGTGTGGTTTTGTTTGAAAAAAAGAAAAAAGGTTTTAGTATTCTGTAAATCAGGTAGGTATTGGGGGATGGTATTATGTAGACCTCGATGTTTACTGGTAAATTACCGCACCCACTAGGTTGTCCCCTCATGCAAAATGGTGGGTATCACAAGGCAACAAGTGGGTATCTCCCACTAAAAAGAAAGGTCTTTCTCATGCAAAAGGACTACAAAAAATGTGCTAAATGCGGGACAGAAAAGCCCCTTGCACAATTCAAACGCCGACTATCTCGTGCACAAATGCAAGCACGAGGTATGAAAGGTGCCGTGCTGATGACCATCAGTTCAAAGAATTGCAAGGACTGCCAACCCAAACGCAAGCCGCCGCGCAAGCAAACGCCCAAGCAACTGCACAACATGGTGGTGAGTGGCGACATCAGCGAACCGAGGGCAGAGGAAATCTTAGCCGAGCGCCAACGCATGGCGTTGTTAATACAAAGCCGCGCACGCTACGAAGCGTGGGTTGACCAGTGGCGCAAACAACTGAAAGAAACCCTAGCCCCGATGGGTTACGAGATACACAAGGTGCGGTCACAGCTACGCTACGCTGAGGGCGTAGGCAATGATGCGTACGCAGGGTTGCTGGAGAAGTACTTGTCAGTACTGACAAGGGAGAAGAGCCGCATCCTGCTCGACTACGAGGCAGACCCATATAAATATAAAAACGAGAAGAGAAACTGGTGGGACTTAGTGTCCGAGTTCGGGCTTGAGTCCCTGCGTGACAGGTGGATGAGCATAAGAAAGGAGGACAAGGCGAGCATGAAAGTGCCCGAGCTGTTGGCTCGGCGCAAGTAACTGGCAGACACGGTGTCTGCGAGTTTGTATAAACAACTTTGGGAGAAGTGAAATGAATGTGTACAAGATAACTGTTGATGTGTGGGTAGTGGGCGAAGACAAGAACGAAGCCATTACAAATCTCATGGACGACTTGAGCTATCTCGGTGGTCTTGATGAGGAATACCTAAAGGTGGTCGGCTACAAGCACCCTGAGGGGGCGTGGCGTGATGAGGAAGCAACCAAACTGTATGAACAGAATGGGTATGTGGGGTATTGCCAAACAACTTTGGGAGAAGTGAAATGAATGATGACTTGTTTGCGATGCCGTTCCATGAATACATGACGCGGCGTACCAAGTTTGCGGTGGACAAAGCACAGCAATACAACTACCGCGACCTATGTTCACCCGAAGCTATCACCATGCTTCAAGCAATGTGGGCGCGGGAGTATTGGTTTAAAAAGAATGAGGAGGTAACAGAATGAAACTAAAACAAATACGCCGTAGGGCGAAGACCAAATATGTAACGGAGGCAGGCTTCAAGTTCTTGCGTGGGTGCTTTGCCAAACGATGCCGCACATACGAGGCAGGGTGTGCGCTGTGTGACGAGTGGCGGTTCCGTGATGAGCATGGACGCTTCGTCTACAACTTTGAAGAGTTGCGTAAATACATGGACATAACAGAGGGAGAAGCAGAATGAAAGCTAAATGGAAACACGACTGTGCAAAGTGCCGCTTCTTGGGCGGTATGTTCACGATGAATGGGCAACTGGACTGGTATGTGTGCGGGACAGAAGACATCACAATTTTGGCTAGGCGTAGTGATGAAGGCCCAGACTACTGGTCAAAAGACACACGCCATCTGGGCGACGACCACCGCATAGCCACCGAGTGGGGCACAGAGAACAAGGGGTTCATAGCTATGAATATCTTGGCTGAGTTCATGTTGAAAACAGGGGAGGAAAGCAAATGAAAAAGATAGAGATTGATGTTGATGCGTTGCTTGCGGAAGCAGTCAAACACATGGAGGACGAATACGATGTGCGTTGGTCTATTGGCATGGCGTTGCAAGAACTGTACTGGGACAAAGGTTGGGATGAAGTACAGGCACGCTTGATAAAACTAAACCTAGAACAAGTAAAGAGGAACACATACTCATGACACGCTTCAAACCAACACCAACATTCACACCAATACGCATCGCCTTTGTGGGTGCGTATCTGACAGCGTTCATCGTTCTCGCCCTCGACCTGTTCGTGTGGCGCGTGCATACAGGTGTGATGTGCTACCTGTAAGACAGGGTACGTCGGGAACACTCATCGTAGAAATTACAGAAAAACTGGCAGACATGGTGTCTGCGAGTTGCGTCGTTGGTGCGCTTCACCAACAAATCCGTAAACCAAAGGAAAGTAATCATGAATCAAATCACAAACACAGAAGCACAAGCACTGGAACAAGCAACACAAATCACACCCGAGGTAACCCCAACGCCTCAACCCGCACCAAAGCCCACGCTTATCCACACCCTGCTTCACGCAATCAATGAGCACATCGACACGCAAGTCAACGAGAAGGTAAGCGTCGTGCTTGAAGCTCATGGTGCTGTGAAGTACATCGACGAGTCGTTTAGAGAGGCAATCAAGGATATTGCAGACGAAGCGATAGATGAACACAACGACACAGAGGAACACCTGAACAATGAATCGGTGTTGGAGTTAATGGACGACCGCATCACAGAGCAAGTACGCAGAGAAGTGCGGGACTCTGACATCAGCGACCAAGTGCACGATGCCATCACAGACTATGACTTCGATGACAAGTTTGATGCGTATGACGTTGACGACAAGATAGAGACATACCTCAGCGACAACGACTACCCTGACGCAAGCCGCGTGGAGGAGATGATTATTGAAACTGTGGAAGAGATGCTTGACAAGAAACTGAAGGAGACATTGAACAAAATGATAGACGAACACATTGAGAAAGCATTACACAAAGAAATGGAGGAATGGAATGTACGAGTTGTATGGGACAGAAACCGTGGAATTTGAAGACCTAGACCAACGAGCAAAGGACAACGCCATACACCTGTATGGCGAGCCGCCTGATGATTGGTACGAGTGTGTGTACGCACGCTTCAAAGATGATGGACTCGCTAAAGGGTTTGACCTTGATGATATTCAATTCAGCGGGTTCTATTCTCAAGGCGATGGTGCTTCGTGGACAGGGCGTGTGCATTTGATGCCGTTCATTGAGCACTTCGTCACACACGAACATCCTGAGTTCTCAAGGTACACAGTACTATTGGAACTACTGCGAAACGATTGGGTGGATACACGCATGGGCGTGCAACGCAAGTCTTTCCACTACAACCACTCAGGGACGATGAGCTATGAGAGCATCAGATGCTATGCGTCTTTGGGTGAGGACAACGGCGACGTTATACAGCACGGCATCTTGCAAGGTGCGCCAGTGTGTGAGTTAAACCAAGCAATCGACACCGAGCGCTTGGTCTGTGAGCTTGAAGAGTTTGCGATCAGTCGGGCAAAAGAATACGCCGATGAAATCTATAACGCTTTGAGAGAGGAGTATGAGGGCTACACAAGTGAAGACTACTTCAAAGAACTCATATACATCAATGGCTGGAGATTCAACAACAAGGGAGAGCTAACAGATGGGGTATAGATCAAACGTAGCGTATGTCATACGCTTTCACACAACAGATGAACGCGATGTGTTCACTGAGCTAGTCAGGCATCGTCGAGATGAAGCACTGACAGAAGCAATCAACGACTGCGAGACAAGGTATGAAGCACCGATCATCACCTACTACGCGGAAGACATCAAGTGGTATCCCGACTTCGACTACGTGAAAGCACACAATGAAATCATGGAGTGGGCAGTCGATCTGTACAAGAACGCAGGGTATCGCATCGTGGAAGTCGGTGAGGATGGGAAAGAAGAAGTAAATGAAGACGGGGACACCGATGACCTTTACGACTACATCTACTCATCACATGAAGTCCACACAGATTTCCCCGCACTTAAACAAGCAGCAACAACAACACAGGAGTAAGCAACATGTTTGGAAACACAACAAGACACATGCCTTATGTACGCACATACGAAGAGGCAGAGAAACAATTCAATGTACGCGGTGCGGTGCGTAGTAAGACTTGGGCAGAGAACGAACGCCCCATCTACAAAACCTACCATCACTATCGTGTGGTCAAGCACGCTGAGTACTACGACTTGATGCTGTACAGCACAGTGATGGCAAGGTACTTCACACCGACTATGGTTGACGGCAAGCTACACGAACGCCGCTTGTACATGGGTGACCAATCCATAACAAGCAGAGACTTCATGTACCACGTGCTGGGTGTGAGTAATGCAGGAAGAACCGTGATGCCCGACAACAAAGTCATAGTGACACCTGTGTATCACAGATCCTCGCTACATCACGACGGCGCTAACTTCAGTGCCGACTACCACTACGTGGATGGCGTGTTGGATACCACCAACTCAATGCACACCAGACACTACCGCAAAGTCTCAAGCAAAGACGACAGAGCACAACGCGCTGAGGTAATCAAACTGTTCGAGCCTTACATCATGCTGGCACAAATGCGGATGCCTGAGTTCCATGCGAGCGCAGAGGTGACCCGCGTTGCGGGTGCTCCATTCAGTGGGGGTAGTGAACGTAGGTATCAGGACTCGATATGTGAGATGGCAGAGGGTAGCACCGACCAGATAGCTATCAATCACTTCTTTGAGCTGTGTCAGAACGCATACGATGTGCTTGCATCCAAGCGTGCATGGAAGCAAAGCAACTTCAGCTTGGGGAATTATCAGAACCGCAACGTTGACCCCATCGACAAGCTTGAGAAGCCGATAACTCCACCCGAGTTTCGCACCGCCATCATCGGGCGTATCAACAGACTGACAGGAGGTGACCAACGTACTGAGATAGTAGAGATTCCACAATTCGTTGTGGAGAGTGACTACCCGCGCACCAACATTGTGTTCGGGTAAGTCCTAGTACTGTCAAGGCTGTCCAAGCTTTGACAGATTGTGATATAGTGTTAAACATAACAGGAGAAGCAAATGAGTTTTGAGAAGATGACCCTCAACCAACGCATACAAGCGGTCAACATAGATTGCATGCGGCATCCAAAGTTTGCACTGCTCAGCGCAGTGATTTGCATGGGCAAGTCTGAGGTATCAGACAAGGTGCCTACTGCATCCACCAATGGGCGTGACAAGATGTACGGCACCAAGTTCATCACCCCACTCAACCGCAAGCAACTGCGGTATCTAGCACTGCATGAAAACTTCCACGTTGCACTCAAGCATTGTGTGTTGTATCGCGCAGAGGTCAAGCGTATGCCTAAGCTGTGCAACATAGCGCAGGACTACGTGGTCAATGCACTCATCGAAGAGCTTGACCCTAACTTCGAGTTTGTTGAACGCCCCACAAAGACGCTACTGATTGACCGCAAATACTTCGGTTGGTCTTTCCCTCAGGTACTCAATGACCTCATCAAACAGGGACGTAAGGAACCCGAAGAAGGTGACGGTGATGGCGATGGTGACAACGGACACGATGAACCCATCGACGCGCATGAGGATGGCGAGTTTGCTGAGGACGATAAAGAGAAGCTAAGCAAACAGATTGACGATGCCAATCGTCAAGGCGAGATGCTTGCGCGTAAGCTAGCAGGTCAAGGCGCAGGTGGTCGTGACATCTTTGGTCATGCCAAGGAACGCATCACTAACTGGATACCATCCATGCAAGACTGGATAACCTCTGTGTCCCAAGGTGATGACAACTCACGCTTCTGTCCTCCCAACAAACGACTGCTTGCGTCTGGCTACATCATGCCATCGCACTACACCGAGACAGTCGGTGAGTTGATACTTGCACCCGATACATCAGGTTCTATGTATCCACACTATCGTTTACTCTTTGGTGAAATCTCTCGCATCTGTCAGCTAGTCAAGCCCGAGACTGTTCGCATCTTGTGGTGGGACGACGCTGTGTGTGGCGAGCAAGTATTCAAACCAAATGAGTATGAGCTAATTGCATCTCTCTTGAAACCTCAAGGCGGTGGCGGCACGACTCCACAAGTCGTTGTTGACTACATCCGCGAGAACAAGATAGATGCCAAAGGAATCGTATGGCTGACCGATGGGTACCTCGGTTGCGATACGCCTAGCACCCCGATGCCGTCACTGTGGGGTGTGGTGGACAACGACTCGTTCGTTCCCACTCACGGCAAGGTCTTGCATATCTCTCTTTAATCAATCACTCAAAGGAAAGCAATCATGAATCAATACCTCTCTTCTTCACAAGTCATCGACCTCATCTCTGCTGTGGGTCACAAGCGCACCATCATCGTCGAGGGTGAGAACGGCATCGGTAAGACCGCGCTGTTTCATCAGCTCAAGCGTCTGCCTAAGTTTGCCAATCACATTGCCGTTGACCC
>Ga0114962_10002347_pt1 | contig 15863 bp, 11 predicted proteins | sample C_130820_MF_Meta_FD_87017 | JGI IMG/M metagenome (GOLD analysis project Ga0114962, IMG submission 87017) | Freshwater microbial communities from Lake Croche, Canada to study carbon cycling - C_130820_MF_MetaG | ecosystem: Environmental > Aquatic > Freshwater > Lake | place: Lake Croche, Canada...
AAAGCGATATCCCAGTTTGGGCATGAGCAAGCCTTGGTTGCTCGCGCTTTGATTGCTTGCCAAGGGCACTGTCATTCTAGTTAATGATGAAACGGCCATATTTGTTATCTCCTATGCATTTATTTACCTCGATTGAGGTGAAAAAAAATGGGGCGTTTCCACCCCATTTTTGTTGCTAACCTCTTGTTATTGAATAGAAGTTTGTGCTGCACTTTGGCTGTTAGCGATAGCACCTGTGGCCTTGATACGCAGAGGAATGTAAATGAATTCCACGGCTTTGACCGGTTCAATAGCGATATCAACCCATAGTTCGTTGGCATCAATTCTTGCAGGTGTATTGTTGGAATCATCACACACTACCAAGAAGTCATAGATACCACGCTTGGCCACAAGGTTGATACACAATGAGTTCACAGCATTGGTCATTTCGTTGCGTGTGATCTGATCGTTTGGTTCAAACAAGAAGCTTTTGCCAATTTCTTCTAATCTACCGCGCATGAACGCAATCAGTCTTGCAACATTGATACGGTTCAGTGCAGTGGCCTGATCATAAAGTGTTTTGTTACCAAAATTAGTGATACCCACACCTGGAATGAACGTGATTGGGTTGATAGCATTGAGATATTCAATGTCACGCAAGCCTTGGTTGTTACCAATGGTCACAAACTCGCCTGTTGCTGCGTTGATATAACCAATCCGTGTGGCATTATCAATCACACCTCGACGTGTGCCAGCTGGCGCCAACCACGGATAAGCCACCGAATCACTGCGGATTATTGTGCGTACCATCATGTGGCTAGGTGCTGTGACCACTGCGCTTCCGCCTAGGTCTGTGGTCTGGCAGCTGGGGTAGAACACGCCAGCATACGGTGAGTTGGATGTTAGTCCGTCACCGGCAAATACTCCAGCAGCATTGTTGTTGGTAGCCCAGGCTGTGATATCGCCAGCTTGTGGGCCCAATCTCATTGGTGTGTCGCCTACCACAAACAAGGTATTATTGCGCTCATCGCTGAGTGCTACCATGTTAGGAATCAGTTCAGGATATGCTGTGCAAGCAGCAAGGTTGAACTGTGCTTGTTCTTCACGCAGGGTCACGCTGGTGTCAATGCCAGATTGCAATGCAGCAACGATCAAAGCACGTTGAGAAAAGCGTCCCATATAGGGTGAGCCATCGGCGCGATTTCCTGATGCTGTGACCCAGCTATTGGTTTGCAATAGATCCCAGTAGGAAGTTTGAGTAGCAGGATTTTGATCTGTGCCGGCTTGGATAGCCACATATAACACAGTGTTATACAATACCTGATCTCCTACTGCATAGGTAGTGCTACTTGACCATGTAGGATAGCTAAAACTCTGAGCGTTAAAGTAATTGACTTGGAAGCTCTTGACGTTGAATCCAGATCGACGTGTGTTCCACAACAACATGCCTGCGGGGTATAAGGTGTAGTCAGGTGCATCAATGTCTAGATAATCGCTTGTGAGCAATGTTGTGATACTAGGCAAGTTATCGGTGATAGGATTTGCTGTTCCTGTGCTGCTCCAACGTGCATCTTGGAACAAAATACCATTTGATGTTTGTTGATCGGTGTTGTCAATCAATACCCATTGATTCACTCCATCAACTGCTTGCCAGCGATATAGCAATGGATACAGTTCAAGATCTGCTGTGTCTACCCACAAATCACCGTATACCAATGGTGTTCCATCAGTCTGTGTGGTAGGTGCTGTGGCAGCGATGATTGGACCAGTAGGATTGGTTTGATTGAGATTGTAACCACGTGTGTCGTTGTAATCATTCTGATAGCCCACCCAGCCTGTGCCAGTGTTGATCATGATATCAACTTGATTCACTGTTGAGTAATACCAATATGTGCCATCAGCAGGATCCTGGAAAGGTGCCACATTATCGGGTGTGTAGACCAATGGGATCCATCCGCTGAGTTGCAAATATGCGTCAGCATTGCCATCTACTATATTACGGCAACCTGTGGTGCTAGAAGTGAATCCGGCATCGGCTACTGGAGTTCCTGTGACTTCTTGCAATAGAATCACACCACCCTGGCTTTGGGTAAGCACGATCGCGCCAGAACTGTTTACTGTGGCGCTGACATATGGAAAACCTGCAGAACTCACTGCGGTCACAAAGTCAGCAGTGGTATTGCCATTCACTGTCACGGTAACTGTGCTGGTGAGAGAAGTGGAATTTGCAATGCTCGTGGTGATAGTGAACTGGTCACCACTGGTCACTACCGGAGTTGAGGTGCTACCAGTGATCACTGTGGCCCCAGCTGGACTGCGTTGGAATACCTGCAGAGTGTAGGTGCTGTTGTAAGGATATGCATTCACGGCACTGGCCACCGGATCCACATTGTATTGTGTGTAAGTCGTGCCTGCAGGAATGTTCTTACCGCCGCCTGTTGGATCAAGACTGGCATTGGCATTCCAGTCATTTTCATAAACCGGAGCAGCCTGCTGCACCCATTGTCCTAATGCTGTGTTGTATTTTTCTACAACCACCAAGGTTCCAAGATTTTGTGCAGTGATCTTGTTCCACACACTTCCTGTCGGACGTGGTGTAGCGTCGGTAGCTCTCCAACGTGGATTTTGATAGTTAGGGCTTTGTTGCAAGCCCGGAGCATAATATGTGGTGTCGGCTGTGAGACCCAATGTGGTAAGCAACCCCGAGGTTGATCCTACTGAACTGATCAAGATGATACCATCATCTGCTGTGGAACCGTCAGCTGTGGCTGTGCTGTCAGCAAACAAACACAGTTTGTTATCAATCACAGCAGAATACACCCCAGTGATTGTGGCGGCGTTGATAGCACTGCTGAGTCCTTGGATGGTGTTGTTGCTTGCCACAGGCACTGCTACTGATGTGCCGTTGATCACAATGGTGTTGCCGGCCGTGAGAGTGTCGGTCACAGCATTGGCGCCTTGGATGGCAGGATAGCTCAATTTCCAATCGTCAGTTCCTACCAGGACCCAGGTATTGTAAAGATCGCTGAGTGTGGTAGAATTACCACTATCAGCGATCACAGCACCATTTTTGTAATACATAGGATTAGCGGTGTTTGTTGCTACCACTGCATAGTCACCAATACTTCCGTAGTTTTGCAGAGGAACACCATCGAGTGTGTCTGACGTAGTGATGATCACACTAGGTGCGATAGCAGTGAATGCCCCGGTGGTCTGGTTCCACTCAAACAATCCCCATTGGGTAGATGCGGTGTTTAACCAGAATGCACCATTGGTAGGTTCGCCAGTTGGTCGAACCAGTGTGGCAGTGAGTTGTGTGAGATCAATATCTGCACGTTGAACATATGCACGATTGGTAACACCCAATGCCGAATAAGCAGCCAACAAGCCGTATTCATTGAGTTCGTAGCCATTGATTGGAGTGCCAATAGTGGTCTTGTAGAAGAATGGATTGCCAAATGTGGCGGAAAGATCTCGTTGACTGGTTATCAGATACAAACGATTTGCGTTGACTTGTAATGTGCCTGCTGCTACGCCTACTCCCGATCCTGATACTTTGTTTTGTGCTGTGGCGATCAAAAAGTAAGGGACGGAATTGGTGGCTGCTGGCAGGTATTGACTCTCGTCGATTACTGATACCTGCACACCTGGTGAAACTAATGTTGTTGCCATGTTGGCTCCTTTAAAAACTGTTGTAGATATTTATCGGATGACCACAAAACTCATGGTGTTGAGGAGCCCTTTGCCAAAGGTTTGCAACTAAATACCTCATGAGACCCATATGCACAGCCTGTAATCAACGTCCTGTAGCTATAAACTATCACCGAGATGATGTCACACACTATAGAGCCAGATGCGATCACTGCATCCGCCGAAACAAGAAGATCCGGCCGCCCGAAGCACTATGGAAACGTGGAGGCTACAAGAAAAAACCCACATGCGATCGCTGTGGGTTTAAACCAAGATATGCTAGTCAAACGCTAGTATATCACACGGATGGCAACATGCGGAATGTTGCTCTGACCAATCTTAGAACTGTGTGTTTGAACTGCGTGGAAGAAGTCAAGCGGCTAGACGTGCCTTGGGTGCCAAACCCACTGCAAGCAGACCGCTGATCTGATCATACAAGTCCGCTACCTTGCTGTTATTTTCTAACACATGATCAAAGGTAGTGCCTGCCCATGAATATTCGCTGGAATGGATGTTTTCTGAATCCAACCAACGACGTGCTGCCTCATCTCCGTGATTGGCCTTGGCTGCGATGTCGTACCAATGCGGAACAATACCACGCTGTATCCAGATAACTTTGCCACCTTGCTTCTTGATCGCAGCTACTTCATTGTAGAATCTACAGTCCGAAATCACGATGTTGTCTGAACTTTTTCGCAGTTTGTTTTCTAAACTAGCAATCCAGATATCTGTGTGAAAAGCATTCCTGCCCACTTCTGTACCCCAGTATTGCAGAGCCCAGCGCGGTGTCAAGTGTGGCATACCTAGCCGTTCAGCCCACCAAGGATCCACTTGCTCACGCCACTCTCTGGCGGATTTTGTGCGGCCCTCTAACAAGTCTCTATCCCACCCAAACACAGCGGCCACAGCGTCTTTGAGTGTGGCTGCGAAACTGTCACGACGAAAACCGTGAAAGTTCACAAGATAGTCGGCAGCAGTGTCTTTGCCTGCGCCAATGAATCCGCAGATTCCAATGATCATTTTAAAATCTCCTGTAACCATGCATGGCACTCGGGCCAATGTCTATAAACGTGAGCCCGCCCACCGGCTCTGATCCACTCTTCGCAGTTGCTAGTACGGTCATCAATTAGGATGTCGCCGGGCTCGCAATGGCGCCATTTGTCATGGCTAAATGGTCCAAACAATACTGGAATATCCGGAAAGTGTTCTTGTGCCCATAACACTTTGTCATAACTGGCAAATGGCACACTGTAATCATGTGGCAGTGCTGTGAGGAAACACAGGTCTTCTGCGTTTTCAACCGCCGCTCGACAGTATGATACCAACTCATGTGCGCCGGGTTTGATAGGCAAGTCACGATAAAATCTTTGTTTGGCTTTGACTTTGTTCCAATCACTATCTGGAATACGTTCGCCATATTCCCAGTTGCGGTTAACAATAGCCCGTGCTGCTGGCATCCAGTCAGCAACCACGTCGTCCATATCTAGATAAATTTTCATGCTAACCTTTCGACTTTTAAATGTTTCAGTGTGGCCTGCAACAGGTCGATCTGTCTACGGCAATCTTCCAGTGCGTGATGACTTGCAGGTGGTTTGCCCAGGGCTGGATACAGAGCATAAACAGTTCTAGCGTCTCTCACTCGGTAGTATTGCCAGGGTAACGGGCGGCGGAAACTCTTGTAGGCATGCTCAAGAATGTTCATGTCAAAAGTTGGACCGTTGGCCCAGATTGATTTAGATTTCCAAATCAATCGACCCAGTTCTTCCAGTGCTGTGTCTAACGGAATACGATTGTCTGGGCCAAATGCTTCTTCCTGTGCTTCGGGCGGTTGGGTAGCCCACCACTCGATTGTGCCCTGTTCGATGTTGCGGTCGGGCTGACTGTCCGGATCGATTCTGGCATAGAACTGTTGCGTGTGATAGCCCGTGCCTAGTGGATCAAATGCCTGGGCGGCGATGGTTAGGATACAGGCTTCTGGGCCAGTGCCTACCGTTTCAATATCAATCATTAAATCAGCCATGTGCTGATTATAGCACAGATTTCAGCCAATCACAAAGGTTAATGGCTGACTTCCGTCCACATAATTCACCAATTGCTTGATGCACTCGGCCATTTCTTCTTTGGCTTCGGCTTTCATGGCTGTACCATTCAGTGTGCCTCCGCCATTGGGTCCGGCGATAGTGCCAAATTTCTCACGGGCTTCACCAATGATCATCTTGCAAGCCGCTGTGGTGTAATCTCTGATCCATTGCTGAATCTGGAAATCGCTCAACAACTGGATCTCGGGTTTGAGATTATAAGTCCACAACAACACCACTTCACCGCCACCTGCTGGATTACGGATAATTTGCAGTTTCTTTGTGACCGGATTCCAGGTGTAGTTTAAGAATCCGCCAAACATCCTGGCAGCCAATTCCACATATTGACTGTAGAAATCGTATGTGGCCAAACCACCCGATTGGTTGAAGTTGATCAAGTACACATTCATCTGCGCCTGACTGAACGGATCAAAGTTTGAGCCCATGGGCCCCGACGCTATACCAAAGGTGCGTTTGAAGATCTGCCGCACACTCTGCACTTCCTGCGGCAAGGTGTAGATGTTTTGTTGATTAACCAACTGCATGAAGCTGTATGATTCTTCATACGCAGCATTGGCCCGCTGGCGGTAAGTGCCAATGGTCTTCTGATATGCTGCTTCAAAGTGGGCAGGGTCCAGTTCAATGTCAATGATCTGGCTGCCCAATTGCAGGCGCACATACTCAAAAAGATTGTTTTTGAGTGTTACTAGGTCTATTGGTTGTTGTTCTTCCATTGGGGACTCCGTCCCCAATATTTAGCACATTACCAGACCTTCAGGATGATCAAGTTGTCGTTGCCACGCCCGTTCCATTGGGTTTCTGTGGTACTCAATTCTTTGAAGATCTTACGGGTTGCTGGTTTGCCTGCTGCCAACAATGCTTTCAGGGTCTCTGCTGGCTTACGCAGGGTTTTCTGCGAACTTGTGCCTGTGTCAAATCCAATCACAGCCGAACTCTTCACTGTGAAGTTGCCGCGATGTGCATCACCAACCACATGGATCAGTTTGCGTTTCACTGTATCGTACAGCCAGGCTTCTGTGGCATCCACCAGTTTCACAGCAGGTTCACTAACCAGTTTGAGATCCGGGAATGTCTTGAGATACTTGAATCGGGCTGTGACTTTTTCAGCACTAACTGCTTTCTTGGCTCGCGGTTTGCGTTCCACTTTCTTGATCTGCACATAGTTATTGCAGTCAGTGATCACCTGCTCAGCAAACTTTACCAGTTGCTTGAGTTGAGTTTTGGTCAAATAGCCGTAGCCTTCTACCAACTGTGCGTCCTTGCCTGCTACCACTGCTTCCAGTTCAGTCAAATGACCTTTCCAGATCTGTTGGATCTGATGGATCAACTGTGGTGCTACATTGTGTCCACGGATGATGGTGATGGGCTGGAATTGTGCTGACATCTTGGCACCTGCGGCAATGAAGTCGTCAAACAGGCCTTCAATCTCACCAGCACATTCCGACGCTTTTTCTTTCAAGCGATCCTGGATAGTAGGACCAGCAGGTTTTGCTTCTGCTACTTCTACAGGTTCTGCTTGTTTTTCTGCCAGCAGTTCCAAGATCAGGTTGTCCAGTTTGATCTGTTCAGTATCTAATAGTTCCAGGCCCATTGTGCTCATGCGGCACAGCCAGCCTGTGGTCAGTCGCACTTGGCTGTCAGGCAGGGTGCGGATACGGCGAGCGTCCTTGGTGCGATTGTGTGCATCCAAGTAAGCACCAATAAAGTCCTTGGCATCTTTTTTGCCGTAGAAATAGTTATACCAACCAAACGCATTGCTGAACTTGCTGGCACGATTTTCTGGGGGCTGTACCCGCCACTCGGGCTCGTGCCCAACATATTTTGTGTCAGGGCTACGAGGGTTCAATGCTTTGACATTGGCTTTTGCTGCTAGGGTTGCCATAGGATTCCTTTGCTAGTGTTTATGATGTAATTATAGCACATCATGATTTTTTGGTCAAGTCCGCGCACAAGAGCACAAAAGTCATGTCTGATTCCTTGCGGAACATGATGTAGTAGGGTGTCTCTACGTTACGGCCTCGAGTTCCAAAATATCCAACCCAATCAGAATGCCGGGTGGACCAGCTGGTGCCCAAGCGGTCTTGACAGATTCGTTCAATCTGAGAGATTTTGTCTTTATAATCCCACCAGCCCGCAAACCGTAGGCCAGATTCATACCCAGCTTCTTTGTGCGGTCGGTATCTGCGGTCTAACTTGATGACTTTCATTCCAGCATTATAACTGAAGCAGACTTTCTGGTCAACCTGGGCATAAATAAAGCACTATGCCAAGATTGTCACTTTATAGGCCTAATCGCACCGCGGATTATCGTTTTTTCGACCGCACCATCTCCGAAATGTATCAGGTGGGCGGGGTAGACATGTATCTGCACAAATACTTGGGCCCGCTCACCAACGATAACACTGGTAACAACGACGCTACCCTGCCCAAATACGACTCAACCAATCCGCTGTTTATCGAAGATCTGCTGCTGTTAGAAAATCGTGATCGAGCCTATGACAATGATATCTATGTCATGCGCGGTGTTTATCGCCAACAAGACATTGACTTTGATCTTACCCAGTTTGGCCTGTTCCTGAACAACGATACTTTGTTTATCACATTCCACTATAACGACATGATTGACACCATGGGTCGCAAACTCATGAGCGGAGATGTGCTGGAACTGCCCAATCTCCGAGACTACAATCCACTAGATAGTGCCATTCCTAGAGCATTGCCAAAATGGTATGTGATACAGGATGCTGCTTTTGCCAGTGAAGGTTTCAGCCAAACATGGTTGCCTCACTTGTGGCGCGTGAAAGCCACACCCATGGTCAACTCACAAGAATTCAATCAGATTACCAAACAGCCTTTTGAACCTCTCAACATCTGGGATCCGGGCAATTTCTATCCAGGCGGTGTCACAGTGCTTTACGGCGACACGTATTACAAATCAAAAGGCCCTGTGCCTCCAGGAACAGATATCAACAACACACAGTATTGGGAACTGATAACCGATCCTACCACCATAGAAAATCAACAAAGCACACGACCAAGAAACTTGGAGATCAACGATGCCATCCTTGCTCAAGCCGAAGCAGAAGTGCCCACATCGGGATTTGATGTTGTGAAGTTCTATGTCCTTGCTACCAATCCCGACGGATCACCTGCCAATCCTGAATCTGCCACATACACCGCAGACTACACCATTACTGATGCTAGCCGCACAGTGGCCAATCAGGGCATCACACCCCAGGGCGACGGGTATACAGCAGGATACTTGACCGGAGATGGCAAAGCACCTAATGGGTTACCGGTCACTGCCGGAGTTAATTTTCCACCCAGCCCTATTGCTGGACAGTTTGCGCTGCGATTGGATTACTTTCCCAATCGCTTGTTCCGCTTTAATGGCACCGCCTGGGTCAAGATTGAAAGCAATGTAAGAACCAATCTCACTCCAGGATCCACCAACAATACTTTACGCAGCAGCTTTGTTAACAATACATACACTGTGAACACAACGGATCTCGGCAATATACCTAGTCGTCAGAGTTTGAGTGAAGCTCTGGAACCCAACATGGCCAATGGCGACCAGGGCGGCAATTTGCCACCTAATCCATATCCGCCTACACAACCTTATCAGAAGAGCAGCTAATTATGCAATTATTCTTTTACGACGAACAAATCCGTCGCTATTTGCTGCAATTCACACGCATGTTCAGCTTGTTTGAAGTTGAATACGGACGCAACGAACAAGGCACCACCGATCTGATCCGTGTGCCCATACGCTATGGCGATGCCAGCAGACAAGCACAGACCATACTGAACCAGAACTCGGCCAATAGTCTAAATGCTACTCCGTTAATGACGTTCCATATCACAGGTATGACCTATGATAGAGACAGGATGCAAGACCCATATCATGTAAGCAAGACGTTTGTGCGCCAACGCACTTGGGATCCCGCTACAGAAAGCTATGAAACTTCGCAAGGCAATGCATTCCAGATCGAAAGACTCATGCCGGTTCCATACAAACTCACTGTGGAATTGGATGTATGGACATCAAATACCAATCAAAAAATGCAGTTGTTCGAGCAGATTGCTACATTGTTTAATCCTTCATTGGAAATACAATCCACAGACAACTATATTGATTGGACCAGTCTCAGTGTATGCAGTCTTGATGATGTGCGATGGTCAAGTAAAACTATTCCTGTAGGAACCAATGTGAACGAACCCTTGGACATCATGACCATGACATTCAGCATGCCTATCTGGATCTCATCTCCGGCCAAGGTCAAGAAGCTGGGTGTGGTAGAACGTGTGATTGCCAATATTTTTGATGCACAGGGAGATGCTGTGAATGCCATCACAGACAATGATTTGTTGTTAGGAACCAGGATCAAGGTCACGCCGTGGGGTTATCAAGTGGCGCTGTTGGACGGACAATTACAAGTGCTACAACCATCACAGCCAGACAACCCCACTCGGTTAAATCTGGACCCATTTAATTTTCCCATAGCAGAACAGCCGCAGATCACTTGGCCCTCGGTGATTGGCGCTTACGGTGTTTTACGTCCAGGTATCAGTTACATCTCATTGGAGAATCCTTGGATCCCAGATAGTCCTGTCATTGGCACCATTGCTGTGAATCCTGCTGATGATCGATTGTTGATTTTCAACATCAATATTGATACCGCACCACAAAATACTTTAGATCCTATTGAGTCGATAGTGAACCCACTGCTGACGGGACCCGGGCAAGGCCTTCCTGCTAGTGCGATTGGGCAGAGATATTTATTGACAGAGAGTACCGGTGATAGTGCTAATCCTACCAACCCAACAGCATGGCTAGGAACTTACGGCCAACCACTTATTGCCAGCGTGAATGATATCATTGAATATGATGGAACTCGTTGGGCGGTAGCATTCAACAGTCGTGGCAGTCAGGACGCACAATACGTGTTCAATATCAATACAGGAATACAATACTATTGGGATGGCTCTAAATGGGCAAAAAGTATCGATGGTTTTTATGCCGGAGGCGAATGGAATCTTATATTATAAGAGCAGTGGGTGTGTGGTTCTATTGCGTGAGAACCCGCTGCTATCTATATCTGTTACGAAACGATAGCAAATATCCCGACACCTGGGGGCTAGCCGGTGGCAAAGTAGAAGCCGACGAAACACTGATCACAGCCGTGGAACGAGAATGCGCCGAAGAACTGGGCAGCATGCCCGAATATCAGCAACTGATTCCCATTGAACAATTCACATCACCAGACGGAGTGTTTGAATATCACACCTTCTGGTGCCGAGTGGATCATGAGTTTATTCCCGAACTCAATCACGAACACGTGGGCTATGCGTGGATACACAGTGGCAGATTGCCAAGGCCGTTGCATCCTGGCCTGCGGAACACTGTGAACCTAGATGCCATCCAGAAAAAGATAGCAAGTCTAGAAATCACCTGCGTTTAATCAAAGAAGAACATCTGCCATAGTCGGCAGTTTTCGTCGTTGTATCCAAAGTAGTCTGTAGCTGAATGCAAATATCCGGCATTAAAGATCACCAGGCGATTGTATACATTGCCAAAAGTATCCACTGGCTCAAATATAGTTCTGTCTAGATTTTGACTGCCTGGTCTGAAGCATTTGGCAATGTCCGGGTGGCTGAGATGTCGTACATCTGTACCTTTTAGTGCATGGGTAGATGTACCAGATTGGTACGGTGCATTGGGTGTGAGGTAAAGCATGCCTGCCCATCTTTGTGGATCACAATGATAAACCAATGGCTCGCCTTCTTTACATACCTGGAATCGGCCATTCATTCCGTGTTCTTCCCACTTTTCGATCCGGCGGTTCATGATGTATTCAAATTCTTCTTTCAATCCCGGAAACAAGAACTGCTGTTTGGTGCGGTTACCTATGTAATACTTTCCAATACCACCTTGGTCGTATTCTTGTGCTAGAGCAAACTTACGGATAGCATCAGGATCTTGATAGAAGTTGTCCACGATCCACACGCCCGGTCTAGGTTGAGAACTAAACAGATCAGATTTGTTGCGTGATATATGCACAGCCGGCGCACGGCGTTTTTCTTCCAATGGTTGTTTTGGCAATCCGCAGATCTTCAAGTTGTTGTTCACAGCATCTACATACATCTGATGCATGGTATAGTTGTCTTTGAGATTGACCATGATCTGACGACTTTGTTCAGTAAGGCCCACATGCCAGCTGGCCACACCTTTTTGGAACAGCAAACTATAATAGCCCGGATATTGATCAGTGACCACAGGAGCAATATCAAAGTCAGCATAGGTCAATCCCAGCACTGCCGTGGTATAACTTTCCTGCCATTCTTTTCGTTTCTCATACAATCTACTCAACAAGAAATATGCTTCTGGACGATTTGAAAGCAATGCAATGGCTTTGAGTAACAGCCCTTTTTCAGTGTCGTCTCGTGTTTTTTGTTTTTCCAAACAGATACAGCATCGCATGAGTGCTTCATACTGTTGCTGGTCAGTGGTGCTGCGTTCTGCGGTGCGTAGATAGAAACTCACGGCTGCACCGGTCTGCCCTAGATTTTCGTATTCCTGCCCCAGCAAGAAGTTGATTGTGGGATCTTCGGAGTTTTCAATATACTGATGTAGGTATTTCATTTTATAAAGTTTATCACTCGTGGATCTGTAGCATTCTCACAAGAGTTGCACAGCGTAAAGCAGGTCTGGTCTTGAGGAATCACATCTTCATATGACTGCTCATGCAAGTTGCCAATGATGTGATCCAGGCCATAGTCCATGCAGCACAGGCTTACATCACCGTTGGGCAGCAACACATTGTGATACAGGCCTTCTACACAGCCACATGTCTTGGGCCCTTCATGGGTGATGGCATTCCACCGATCTCTCAATGTGATCAACTGTGGTTTGGCCACTGCTTCACGGAACAAGTTGCCGGCTCTGCTCCACATGGCATAACTGGGTGCCGAATCAAATATGTGCCGGATGCTAGGATGCAGTTCTGCGCCCATGCTCATCTTGGAGAAGTTCTTGATCCTGTGGTGATTGTCTCGGAACCATTCCAAGGTCTTGATGTAACCTGGAGTGATTGGGTGGCGTGCTAACATCTCTGCGTCGGGCAAGTGCAGCACAAATCCACCATTGGGATTGCCGGCAAATGGTATGTGTGCTATGGCTTCCATATCTTCCACACTTACACCCACACCTGTGGTAAACACACTCACAGGATGACCTTGATCGTGTGCGTATACAACCATTTCTGTGCAGTATTTGTTCATCCAAGGTTCTGTGAATCCAGCAAAAGTGACTCGCACATCTACAGGCACTTTGTTGATCATGCTCTTGTAATCTTCCAGACTCATGATCCTGTTGCCTTTGTATACTTCTTCCAGTGTGCGTTGCGGACAGAACACACAATCAACCACACAACCTTTTTCAGGAATGATCGTGGTGATTTCCAGTGTGGGTGCAGGATAGTGCTGCCATTTTTTCTTGTTGCGTGGCGAAACTGTGTTGTCAATGTACAGCATACAAGCGGCGTAATGGTCCGCAAACCAATCTTCAAACAAGGACCACTTGATATCCACATAGTCAATGCTGAGTATGTGGAAGTTGGTAAACTCTCGCAAGTAAGTGTCTCTGAATTGACGGAACTTGGCTTTTTGTTCAGGAGTGTTTAAGTGGATCTCCATGGCTATCTTACGCACATTGTTCATGATCCATTCATGATTTTCATCTGTGAAGAGGTCGTATTCTCCGCCTTCGCAATCCATCTTGAGGAAGTCTATGTGTGTGAGATTCTGTTGTTTGATCAAGGTGCTGAACTTGACGGTTTCTAAAACAATACCATCTGTTCCGTCACTGTGTGCTTGTTTGGTTTCATCGTAAAGCCCTGATAGATAGTTCATGCCATCTGAATGACCCAATGCCTGGTTTAAGGTTGTAACATCCAGGCCAGTGCGGCTGACATTTTTCACCAGAGTAGGGTATAGATCTTGATGTGGCTCAAGGCAGATCACTCTGCTGGGTTGTTGCGGCACAATGCTCCACACAAAAGGACCGGCACTGGCACCAATATCCACTACCACATCTCCGGAGTTTATTCTAAAAAATCTTTGGTATGTGTCATCCGCAAAGATCTCTTTTTTCACTGTGTTATGGAACCAGGCGTTGTTGGCTGCCACGCCCCAGTCAAACTCGTGCTTGACACCATCCGGTGTGGTCATGGTAGGAACTTGAGGAACACGATTGGCTTGGGCCAAGAACTGGTCCACACATGCTCGTGGCATCTTTAAAATAAATGCAGCATTGTCTTGGAATCCAAAGGTCAGTAGCAGTTCGTTGTTGTACCAAGCAGCGCCAGTACAGAATTCAATGTCTGCTTTCATGAGACTGAACGCATCTGTGTAGGCCAGCATGCGCCAGTCACGATCCCACATGAGGAATCGGTGTTTGTATGTGGCATCTTTTTCGCCGGCTTCACTCTTGAACAAGTTTACTTCATGCACCAAGGCTATGTAGTTGTTGCCGTATGGAATCACTTGACTGCCGCCACGGAAGTCTGGAACTCCGGGTATGAACTGATCAGGATCGTGATGTACAGTTGTGGTGATGCCGGTTTCCAGATCGTATCGCACAACTTCAGTAGGATTGGACCATTTTACATAAGTGTAAGGCTGATCCAGCACCGGCATCCAGTTTTTTTCGCAGTAGGTATTGTTGGCACCCGGAGCAGGTATGCGGCGACGCAGAATCTCCCGCACACCGGTGTCTGTCACCTCAAGTTCACTCAGTTCCATGCGACCTTGACCGTTTGTGGTGGTATCTCTACGCACACCGGTGATCCAAAGTCGATCGTTCCAGCGTTGTATACGAGCATCTTCCAAGCCCACGAATGTCCAGACAGGTTTTACATCATGAGCAGATGTGTCTATAGCCTGTGTGGTGGCTATGGTCATATCCGGATTCATTGTGAGCAAGTAGTTCCAAGTGCGTAGATGGTGATCGTTTTCCGGATGTAGATATTGTAGAGGACCGTATCTGTGTTCAAACTTTTTGTTTTCGCTGTGCCAAAGTGTATAGTTCACATGGCGTAGATTTACCAAGATCCGATCGTCATCTATAAAGATGCTGGGATTCATCAAGCCAGTTCCGTTGGTGAGTTCGGCTGGAATGATAAGAGGATGGATAGTTCCACCCGCGGCAATCACGGGTTTGGTCAGGCCATTTTGGTAGATCTGTTGGCTCAATGTCATACTAACATTTATGCCAACAAGTGGCAGCGCAGATTATTACAATCTGCCTACCACCACTTCAATCACGCCAACTTCATCGCCTGTGTGACCTTGAACAGCTTTGCCGATTATCACACCAGGTTGATAGCGTGTGGTATCCAAGGCTTCTGCTACGCCTGCTCGATTACTGGTCACAACTCGATCACCTGCGGAGATGTTGCCGATAACGCTGACCGGAACACGACCGACCAAGGCCACTTCCACAGTGTGTTCACCTTGCAGTCCAGCATTCATGATGTGTGCTGGATTGGTAGATACCACACCGGCTACTCTGTGATCGTGTGTGAATGTGCTCACAGTGACTTCTTGATTGCCACCAAACACCAACACAGTGCCTGGCTCGTATTCAGCATCTGTGGTATACATCTCAGCCAAGTCAGCGTATAGTGCTGTGGTTGCTTGAGCAAACAGTCTGTTAAAGAACGCACCCGACGCACCAATGTTACCCACAGCATTACCAGCAGCGTTAGTGATAGCAGTAGTTGCGTTGTTGATAGTCAAGCCAGTCAGTGTTCCTAAACTGGTGATGTTACCTTGTGCTGCTGTGGTCACTGTGCCTGCTACCACTGCTGTGGTGGCATTTGGCACTGTTCCTGTCACATTGGCACCCGGGATACTTGAAAGACTTGATCCAGATCCACTAAAGGTTCCTGCGGTCACTGTGCCTGCTGCGCTGATGGTGTTGGTAGAAATCAACACACCTGACGCAACCAAGTTAGCACCAGTGATGTTACCTGCTGCGCTGATTGTGTTGGTAGACAGCAACAAGCCTGTCAATACCACATTGGCACCGGTCAC
>Ga0114962_10002348_pt1 | contig 15858 bp, 15 predicted proteins | sample C_130820_MF_Meta_FD_87017 | JGI IMG/M metagenome (GOLD analysis project Ga0114962, IMG submission 87017) | Freshwater microbial communities from Lake Croche, Canada to study carbon cycling - C_130820_MF_MetaG | ecosystem: Environmental > Aquatic > Freshwater > Lake | place: Lake Croche, Canada...
ATTAATTGTATTTTCACCATATACGAAGGACTGGATATAAATTTGTAAAGGAATAAAAAAGGCCGCTCTTCCGAGCGGCCTCCAATATTCTAGAAATACTTCTAATTACATTTTAGATAAATCTGGCATATCACGTGCGAAAGCAGGAATACCTGTAACATCCATACCTGTAATTAACAAGTGGATATCATGTGTACCTTCATACGTTACTACAGACTCTAAATTAGCCATATGACGCATCATAGAGTATTCTGAAGTGATACCCATTCCACCGTGAATTTGTCTTGCCTCACGTGCAATGTTGATCGCGATTTCACAGTTGTTGCGTTTTGCCATTGAAATCTGTGCAGAAGTAGCTCTACCTTCGTTTCGTAATTGACCCAAACGAAACGTTAATAATTGTGCTTTTGTGATTTCTGTAATCATTTCCGCCAATTTCTTTTGTTGTAATTGGAAGGAACCGATTGGAACACCAAATTGTGTTCTTTCTTTACAATATCTCAAAGCTTGGTCATAACAATCCATAGCAGCACCTAAAGCACCCCATGCAATTCCAAAACGTGCAGAATCTAAACATCCAAGTGGAGCACCTAAACCTGTTTTGTTTGGTAGTATGTTTGCTTTTGGAACTTTTACGTCTACGAAGATTAACTCACCTGTAGCAGAAGCACGCAAAGAAAGTTTACCATGCATTTCAGGTGTTGAGAAACCTTCCATACCACGTTCAACGATCAAACCATGAATTCTTCCTGTTTCATCTTTTGCCCAAACTACAGCAATATCTGCAAATGGTGCATTTGAAATCCACATTTTAGCACCATTCAAAATTACGTGATCGCCAGCATCTTTGAAGTTGGTTGTCATTCCACCAGGATTAGATCCATGATCTGGTTCCGTTAAACCAAAACATCCCATCATCTCACCAGTAGCTAATTTTGGAAGGTATTTTAAACGTTGTTCTTCATTACCATATTTCCAAATTGGATACATAACTAATGAACTTTGAACAGATGCTGTAGAACGAAGTCCTGAATCACATCTTTCCAATTCTTGCATAATCAAACCATACGAAATCTGATCCAAACCTGGACCACCATACGCTTCTGGAATATATGGACCAAAAGCACCAATTTCTCCTAATCCACGTAATAAATGGGTAGGAAAAGTAGCTTTTTCATAGTGCTCATCAATGATTGGAGAAACTTCTTTTTTCACCCAAGCACGCGCAGCGTCACGAACTAACAATTGCTCTTCCGTGTACAAATCATCCAAATTATAATAATCTGGGTGTGAATATAAATCTGTCTTCATAAGTATGTAAAATGATTCTAATACAAATTTAATATTATAATAGAACATAAACTAATAAAGATGTATTCGATTATATGGATTTTAAAATAATTTAATTTATTAAAATTCACCTTATAGTATAGTTAGGCAAGTTGTCTAATAAGATCATTTTTTATTTAAAGATGAAATAAAAAAACAATTTATAGAATTACCGTTAAAACAAAACATTAATTTTGCTTTAAATTAAAGACTTATAAATTGATTTCGCTTGCATTTGGGATTATCAACGATACACAAGAGATAGTAGTACCAAAACTGCTTTCTCCAAAAGTTAATTCCATGTATGGCACAATAACTTTATTACTTTCACTTGGCATTTTAATGATCACATTTGCTAGAATGAGATCCAGTTATTTTTTAATTGCTATCACGAAAAGTATTTATAAAAATAGATCTATTGAAAAAATTTCCCAAGAGGAAATGCCTTTAAGTGGATTATCTTCTTTTTGTTTATTAATCAATTTTTTAATCTGTGCTAGCTGCCTACTTTATCTTACTGTAGATTTCTTTCACAATTCAATTAGCACAAACACCTTATTAGCAATAATATACACTCCTATGTTATTTTTATTCGGTCCTTATTTATTTTTGAATTTAGTAGAATATATAAGCGGTGAAATAGGTATTACCAAAGCAATTAAATTAACCAATTGGGCAATCTGCAAATTATTAGGAATCCTTTTTTCATTATTAGTCTTGTTGTGGATTTTTAACGATAAAAACGCTGGTTTTTTTGGATACACATTATTAGTAATACTCTCTATATGCTATATTTACAGAATAATTAGAGGAATTATATTTGCTTTTTCAAAGGGAATATCGTGGTATTATATTATTTTGTACTTTTGTATGTTTGAAATTATACCTATGTATCCTTTATGGATGCTGATAGAAGGTAAATTATAAAATAGATTAACTTAAAAATTAGCATTTTGAGCATCAAAACAATTTTGGTTTCTCAACCTAAACCTGAAGGAGATAAATCTCCTTATTTTGATTTAGCTGATAAATACAAGCTAAAGATAGATTTTCGTCCATTTATCAAAGTGGAAGGGGTGAGTGCACAAGAATTTCGCACACATAGAATTGATTTTAATGAATACACAGCTGTCATCATGACTTCTAAAAATGCCATTGATCATTTCTTCCGTATTGCCCAAGAAACACGTTATACTGTTCCTGATTCTTTGAAATATTTTTGCATTTCTGAAGCTGTTGCTTTATACCTTCAAAAGTATGTTACCTATAGAAAACGTAAAATTTTCTTTGGGAAACAATCCATTGAAGATTTAATGGACAGTATGAAAAAACATAAAACTGAAAAATATCTATTGCCTTGTACCGATATTTTACGTGACAAGATTCCTGAAACATTAGAAGAACACAATATCAATTTCACCAAAGCAATGTTATACCGAACAGTAGCGTCTGATTTAAGTGATTTAGGGGATGTTTACTATGATATGCTGGTTTTCTTTAGTCCAGGTGGTATAGAATCTTTATTTAAAAACTTCCCTGACTTTAAACAAAATAATACCTTAATCGCAGCTTTTGGTCCTACAACCGCAAATGCTGTCATTAAAAATAACCTTCGCTTAGATGTGCATGCCCCTCAGCCTAATGCTCCAAGTATGACTGCAGCAATTGAAAATTTTGTCAAAGAATCCCTAAAGAAAAAATAATTAATTCGTTAAAAGTGCTCCTCGAAGCACTTTTTTTTGGATAAAATATACGCGATATGGCTAAAAAAGGACCAACACAACAAGCAAAGCTTTCCTCTCCTGAAAAAACGCGGAACTTCACGCGTCTATTTTGGATTCTTGGAACTTTTCCTATCACTCTTATTATTTCTTTATTAATTGTTCAATCATTTACAGACCTACCTTCTATCGAAGATTTAAAAGACCCTCAACTTTCAGCGTCAATTGTGTATGCAAATGATGGTCAAACAGAATTAGGACGCTATTGGAAAGTAAATCGTGTAGTAGCGCACTACGACTCTATTTCTCCATTTATCACAGACGCTTTAATTTCTACGGAAGATGAACGTTTTTTCGATCACTCTGGAATTGACTTCAAAGCACTAGCACGTGCAATAGCAAATGCAGGTAGTGCAGGTGGTGCGTCGACAATTACGCAACAATTAGCTAAACAACTTTTCACCTTAAAACAACGCGAAGATCGAGCAAACGGGGAAGAAGAATCGAAACCTTGGTTTGGTAGTATTGGAAGAAAAGTAAATCGTTTAGTGGAAAAAGTACGTGAAAACATCATTTCAACTCGTATTGAAGAAACATTTACTAAAGAGGAAATAATCACCATGTATTTGAATCAATTTGATTTTCTTTACAATGCTGTTGGTATCGCAAATGCATGTAAAATATACTACAACAAAACTCCTCAAACCGTAACAAAACAAGAAGCTGCTATGTTAGTAGGGATGTGTAAAAATCCAACTTTATTTAACCCATATACATTCACGCAAAAAAATTACCGTGGGATTATAGCTAACAACAAAGGGATCTCTCCAAACGATGTTGCTAATAGCGATGTTGCTGCCGCACGTGAAAAAGATAGCATTCGCGCTTGGGAACGAAGAAATCAAGTTCTATTTCAATGGTTAAAAAACAGTAATAAAGGAAATGACGGTCTACGTGTAAAATTAACACAAGCGGAATATGATGAATTAAAAACCAAATCAATACGGTCTAATTTCCAACAACTTAACTTTAAAAAAGGGCGCGCAACCTATTTCAGGGAAGCTGTTCGTAAAGAATTAGTGGATTTATTAGATGAAAAAGATGAAAATGGCGACTATGTAATTTACAAACGAAACCTAGAAGATCCAGAAGATAAAAGTCGCCCTTATAACATTTATGAAGATGGTTTGAGAATTTACACTACTGTAGATTACCGTATGCAAGTATATGCAGAAGAAGCTGTTAAAAGACATTTAAGCCAAACGTTACAACCACAATTTGATCAAAATAACCGTGGACTCCGAAATTATCCTTTCTCTAATGACATCAAAGAGGATGAGTACAAAAACATTATGAATACCGCTATAAAACGTTCTGATCGTTATTATAACATGGCGAATGCTGGGTTTACAGAAGAACAAATCCTAGAAAAATTCAAGGAAAAAATTCCGATCAAAGTATTCACATGGGATGGAGAAGAGGAACGTTTAATGTCACCACTTGATTCCATTAAATATTACAAAGGAATGCTTCAGGCAGGCTTATTATCTATCGAACCTGAAACTGGATTTGTGAAAGCATGGGTAGGTGGTACAGATATTGACCACTTTGCTTATGACCACGTTAGACAAGGAACTCGCCAAGTTGGTTCTACCATGAAACCATTTGTATACGCAACTGCGATGTCAATGGGAGTAATTAAACCATGTACAAAAGTAGAAAACGTAAGACATTGTATCAAACTATACCATGACGACGGAACTTACTTCAAAACTTGGTGTCCAGGAGGAAGTGGTGGAGAAGGAGGAACAGTTTCCATCAAAAAGGGATTGGCTAATTCCTTAAATAACATTGCAGCTTGGACAATTAACCACATGGGAAATAATGGCCCAAAAATATTAGGGAATGTACTTGAATTAATGGATATTAAATTAGCTAAAAGAGACTTAACCCCTTCTATGGCCTTAGGTTCTGTAGACATGTCTTTGTATCAATTAGTTGCGGCACAAGCAATGTTTGTAAACCATGGATTATTCAATAAACCAACAACTATATTACGTATTGAAGATCGCTATGGAAATGAAATTTACACCAACAAATTTGTTACTCGTGAAGTGTTTAACGAAACATACGCCTACTCAATCATTGATATGATGAAAGAGGTGTGTCGCTCAGGAACTGCTTCAAGCATCCGAAGCGGACAAGCTTGGGCTAATATTTCTTACCCAACAGCTGGAAAAACGGGTACAACTCAGAGTAACTCAGATGGTTGGTTCATAGGTTTAACACCTGATTTAGCTACTGGTGTATGGGTTGGAGCTGAAGATCGTGGTGTACGTTTTAGATCCACTAACCAAGGTCAAGGTGCTCGAACAGCACTTCCAATTTATGGATACTTTATGAATAAAGTCTACAAAGATCCGAAATTAAAAGTATCCAAAGAAGACTTTGAAAAGCCAGACGATTTTGATGAATCAAAAGTAGACTGTAATGAAAATTATAGTATGGTCACACGAGAAGAAGAAGGGGATGGAAATGACGAAGAAACGAGTGATGAAGAAGCAACAATTGAAAATGTGGATCCAGAATTAGAATTACCGTAAATATTTATTTAAATAGATTATGAATAAAGTAGTAAGTAACGTTTCAGAAGCACTAAAAGGAATCGAAGATAACATGACCTTGATGGTTGGTGGATTTGGTTTGTGTGGTATCCCTGAAAATTCAATCGCCGAATTAGTAAAATTAGGTGTGAAAAATCTTACGTGTATTTCCAACAATGCAGGTGTAGATAATTTTGGTCTTGGATTGTTATTACAACAAAAACAAGTAAAAAAAATGATTAGTTCGTATGTTGGTGAAAACGATGAATTTGAACGTCAAATGCTTTCTGGAGAATTAGAAGTAGATTTAATTCCTCAGGGATCTTTAGCGGAAAGATGTCGTGCAGGAGGTGCTGGTATTCCAGCATTTTTTACTCCCGCTGGATACGGAACTGAAGTTGCAGAAGGAAAAGAAGTTCGAGTATTTAACGGAAAACCACATATTTTAGAATCTGCATTAACTGCAGACTATGCAATTGTGAAAGCATGGAAAGGCGATACGGAAGGTAACTTAGTGTTCAAAGCTACAGCACGTAACTTTAATCCAATGATGGCAATGGCTGGTAAAATCACTATTGCGGAAGTAGAGGAATTAGTTCCAGCAGGAGAATTAGATCCTAATCAAATTCATACACCAGGAATTTTCGTTCAACGTATTTTCCAAGGAGAGAAATTTGAGAAACGCATTGAACAGAGAACGGTTAGAAGTAAATAATGTAACAATGTTTCAATGTGTAAATGTAACAATTGATTGAGCGCATGGAAAATGGTCGTCCGAATCTAATTTAGATAAAACAATTAAGTTTTCGTTAGACATTATTCGGTATTGTGAAGTATTAGAAAATGAAAGAAAATATGTAATTGCTAGACAATTATTAAAATCTGGAACTTCAATTGGAGCAAATACATTTGAAGCACAAAACGCAGAATCAAAAAACGATTTTATACATAAATTAAAAATTGCTGCAAAAGAAATTGAAGAAACTAAATATTGGTTAATACTTTGTGAATTATCAGATAGTTATCCTTTTGATGAATCGCTGAAAACCCAAATTAATGAAATTGGATTAATAATTTATAAAATTATTGCAAGTTCCAAAAAAAATTAACTAACACTCAATTGGTACATTGGTACATCGATTAATTAAAAAATTAAAATATGGCACTGGATAAAGTAGGTATTGCAAAACGTATCGCACAAGAATTAAAAGATGGTTGGTACGTAAATTTAGGGATTGGAATCCCAACATTAGTAGCAAATTATATTCCGGAAGGAATTGAAGTAGAATTTCAATCTGAAAATGGAATTTTAGGTATGGGTCCATTTCCTTTCGAAGGAGAAGAAGACGCAGATTTAATCAATGCTGGAAAACAAACGATTACTGCAACAAAAGGAGCTGTATTTTTTGACTCTGCAACCTCATTTGCGATGATTAGAGGTCAACACGTACAACTTACTGTGCTTGGTGCAATGGAAGTTTCACAAAACGGAGATATTGCCAATTGGAAAATTCCAGGTAAAATGGTAAAAGGTATGGGTGGAGCGATGGACCTTGTTGCATCAGCAGATAATATCATCGTTGCTATGATGCATTCTAACAAAGCTGGTGAATCTAAAATCCTAAAAGAATGTACGTTACCATTAACTGGTGTTGGTTGCGTGAAAAAAGTCGTTACGGAATTAGCAGTAATGGAAATTAAAGACGGAAAATTCCATTTAATTGAACGCGCTCCAGGAGTTAGCGTGGAAGAAATTATTTCTAAGACAGAAGGGGAATTAGTAGTTCCAGAGAATGTCCCAGAAATGGTATTGTAATACGTGCGTTAATTAAATTTAGAATATTGACGGGTAATTGGTTCTACTAATTATCCGTTTTTTATTTGAAGCCAAAACGAACCTCCGTGTCTTTCCACATCCTGTAGGTTAGGATGATTCCAAATTGGCGCTAATATTTGACTCAATTCCTTATCTTCACTGATAAAATAATTAGGCAACAAAGTAGAATATCGTGTTGGATTAGCTAAAATAAATGCAGCCAAGGTATATTGTTCCGAATAAAAACGATCACACATAAACTGTGGATAATCATACGGCAAATAGATATCGTGAATATGTACAATCACGCCTGGATGCAAACGTGGTAAAATTTCCAAAAAGAAGACGGTTGAGTCTGAATTTGGCAACACTCGATGTGAATTATCAATAAACAAAATATCATTCTCTTTCAAAGAAAATAAAAATTCAACAGCAATATCTTCAAAAGGTTGACGAATTACCTCATCTGAAATACTATCAATTTCAGCGCGTGGATGCGGATCGATAGATATAATTTTTGTCTGTAAACCTTGGTCGTTTATTGCTTTTCGTGCGACTTTTGTAGAGTTCCCAGAACCAACTTCAACGTACCGTTCTGGATTGAACTTCGCTAATAATGTATAAATACCTATAATGTCTAATCCTGGTAAAAATTGATTATTATATGCCGGTTGTAAGAGGTCTTTTTCGTCTACTTGTTTTTGGATATTCTGAAAAACCGAAGTGTGGTTAAGTGCTTCGTTTAACAATTCACTATAAAGTGCTCTATTTTTATTAATGACTGAATATAACTGATCATGCGCTGGTTTTCCATGCCCATATCGTGGCGAAAATTTCACAGGATAATCCATGTATAACTTCTGCCATTTAGGAGACAAAAACTTAAACAGTTTCTTTACAAATGAATCCATCGTGCTTATTTCTTAAGAAATAGCCTGCGTAAAATTCCAATAATCCTTTTACGAAATAAGAAAATTATCAAAGCATAAGGAATAAGCATTAAATAGAGAATTCCCATATTGATATTGGAACCAAACGAAGATTCGTCTGCTTCGGAAGCAGCTTGTTCAGCAACCACTTTACATTGTGCGCAACCTTGAGCAGAAAATTCTTGATTTACAAATAGTAAAATCAATAAACATAAAAAAATCCATTTCTTCATCTGTGAGAAATTAGAGTAATCCAAACTGTTGAAAATGATGTGTAAGATGTTTTGCATGTAAACGTTTCCATTGATCAAAATTCAACGGACCATAATATGGATGTACTGAAGTGAATGTTGGATTAAATTCAAATAATTCTTCTAACGAAATCCACGCTTCTGTATATTCGTCAACTGCCAATGCTAATTCTTCATTACGTAAAGGAATTTCTTTGGTGGCAAATGGAACTTGAATATCTTTAGCCATCGGTTTATCTGAATCTAAAAAACGTAACATAGAAGGTATTTTTTCTTCGTCAATCAACAAATCTTGCGGATATTCACCTGTAGCTATTCGAATTACATCTACCAAATGCTCAACCATACGTTGTGGAGTCATCGTTCCCCAAAGCGCAGGTGTTGTTGCTGTTAATTTATCAAAAAAAGGCAATACAACCTCTAATTCCGTATTTACAAACATTACGCAAGACTTTTTCCTGCTAAGATATTAAGACTTTTTGGTATAACTTGAATATTTAATTCTTTTCTTACTTCAAAAGGTTCACCATCGTAATGCGCCATTTTTTGATTTAACGTAATACGAGCTTTTTCTAGCGAAATCGTCTCCGTAAACTTGGACTTATAACTTGTTTTTTTGAAGAAATGATAGGCAATAGATGGTGCTTTCCACATAGAAAATGGTTTCAATAAACATAATTCTAATTTTCCATCACTAACACTTGAAGTTGGAGAAATACAAAAGCCATTTCCAAATTCTGAAGCATTGGCTAACGTACAAAGTACCACAGGTAATTCACGTTTAAAATGAGGTAATTCTATCGTGATCGTGATCGGTTTAAAGGAATAAAATTCTTTCGTTATTAATTTCACGTAATTCCACATCCCACGTTTTTTAGATTTATTGAATTTATCCGCTATTAAGGCATCAAATCCATATCCTCCAACCCCTAAAAATGGTTTATCATTAACCAATCCTGTATCCATTAACAAATGATTTTGTTCGTTAATACATTGAATTGCTTTCTTAATATTTAATGGAATTTGCATATGTCGTGCTAAACCATTGCCAGAACCAACAGGTAAGATTGCTAGAGCGGTTTTAGTTCCAATCAATGCTGTACCAACCTCGTGCACAGAACCATCACCACCTACAGCGCAGACTACATCCACTCCGTCCATCGCAGCTTGTGCTGCAATTTCTTTGGCGTGTTTACAATATTCCGAATATTTAATTTCGTAATCAAAAATAGAATGGTCTAAATTGTCATGAATCAATTTGGGTAAGTCTTTCTTCTTACCTGTTCCAGAAATTGGATTAATGATGAAATATATTCGCTTTTTCATATATCGTAGTTTAATTGTGAACCAAATTCGGTTGTAACATTGCACCATTTCTTTTAATCTGCGCAACATTTTTTGGGATTCTTTAGAATGATTTATTCGCGAATCGACAACCTAATTTGCTCTCGAATTCAAACTATACAAATACCGTGCCTTTTCTTAAGAAATCAATAATAAAAAGTTCTTTTGAAAATACTAATAGGAAGCATCTAAATATGTAAGGGTTTCTTTTTCAAGTTTTTGCAAGTGTGAATTATCAAAAGAATAATAGGTAGCTTGTACTTTCAACAAATCCACGAAGACCAATAATAACAATCAACCCAAGTGTTAAAACGAGGGTTATTAATTGTTTAAAAACTAAGTCATTTTATAATTTCAATTAATTCATTGAAACACACATTTCTTTCCTTGAGGTTGGTCCCGAAAGCTTTCGGGAAAGGGAGGTAACTCCAAAATTTCTGCTAAGCTTTTTGTTAAAAATTGATAATGATCTGGTTCAATTTAATTTATTCTCTAAATTTAAAATGTAAAAAAAAGAAACTATGAAAACAAATCACGAAATAGACTATATCATCCGAGGAGAGGAAATGCAATGTGTAGAAATCGAACTAGATCCAAATGAGACAGTTATTGCGGAACCTGGCGCATTTATGTACATGGACGAAGCCATTCAAATGGAAACCATTTTTGGGGATGGTTCAGCGCAAAGTGGTGGTGGAATTTTGAATAAACTTTTTAGTGCTGGTAAACGAATGCTTACAGGTGAGAATTTATTCATGACTGCCTACACGCATCAAGGATACGGGAAAGCGAAAGTAGCCTTTGCTTCTCCATATCCTGGGAAAATAATTCCATTGGATTTGTATCATTTAGGAGGTAAAATTATTTGTCAAAAAGATGCCTTCTTATGTGCTGCGAAAGGAGCTGCAGTTGGTATCGAATTTCAACGAAAACTAGGTACCGGTTTATTTGGTGGAGAAGGCTTCATCATGCAAAAAATCGAAGGGGATGGAATGGCTTTTTGCCACGCAGGTGGTCACATCATCGAACGTACGTTAAATACAGGTGAAGTAGTGAAAGTAGATACAGGTTGTATCGTTGCTTACACACAAACCATTGATTACGACATCCAATTTGTTGGTGGGATCAAAAACACCTTCTTTGGTGGTGAAGGAGTATTTTTTGCAACCCTACGTGGTCCAGGAAAAATATGGTTACAAACATTACCTATTTCACGTTTAGCCTCTCGTGTATTAGCCTATGGAAGTGTAGGAGGACGTAAAGAAGAAGGAGGGATTTTAGGTGGATTAGGAAATTTATTTGATGGGGATGGGATTTAAATCCCATTCTTTTTCGTTTATTTGTTCTGCAATATTTAAACCTCATCATTATGTTAATTCCTATAGTCCCGATAGCTATCGGGAGCGATCACGCAGGCTTTGAACTAAAAACTAAAATCATTCAACATCTAGAAGCAAAAGGATTTAGCTTAGAAGACAAAGGATGTTATTCCGAAGCAAGTATTGATTATGCGGATTATGCGCATCCAGTAGCAGCATTGGTAGAATCAACTCCAGGCATGAAAGGAATTTTATTATGTGGTAGCGGAAATGGAATTAACATGACAGCAAACAAACATCAAGGGGTAAGAAGCGCCTTATGTTGGTCTCCAGAGATTGCCAAATTAGCACGCGAACATAACGATGCAAATATTTTAACCCTTCCAGCACGTTTCTTAACCGAAGAAGTAGCGTTGGAAATCGTTGATATATTCTTTAGTACTGCATTTGAGGGTGGAAGACACCAAAATCGTATTGAGAAGATTCCTTGCTAAAATTTATCCCGTAATTTCATTATTGGATTTTCAAAATAGGTATAAATTACCCATCCTAAAAGGATTACACTTACCAAAAAAACGCCAACTGCAATTGCATGTTGTAGCGAAGATATTAATGTAAAATTAGTAGTAATCAATGTTACTACGATGCCTAAATTGATTAAATATAACGAATAGGATATCTTACTTATAAACGTGAAAAATTTACCTATATACTTGTTTTTGTATACTTTAATCGCGTCAGCAAGCGGAAGTAAAAACATTGCTCCAATTGCTATAAAACTAAAATAAAGGGTTTTAAAAAAGATGCCATTATAGTCTTTAGGCATTAAGAGAATACTATATAATATCATTAATCCTATTACAAACGCCCATTTTCTAGTATTATACCAAATGTTTGGATAATAAAACTTTATAAATGCAGCTAATACTCCATAGTTTATTGCGTCCAAACGCGTTAAAACCACTTTTCTAAATTCTACACCCCACCAAAACTGATCTACTTCTAGGTCCGAAATAGCTATTCTATATAAAAGTGGAAATAGCAATAAAATGGATATCGCAACGAAAATCGTTTTCTTAATGGATAAAATTCGAGATAAAACAAAGATTAATATCGGCAACGAAATATAAAACCATTCTTCTACAGATAGACTCCAACTTTCCCAAAAGAACTCATAAAAACCGGAGGATAAATTTTGACAAAAAATAAAAAACCGATAATTAAACTGAGTAATATCTCCTTTTATATAACCCGATTGGGTAAGAAAAATATTGACTAACAATATCAAATAATAGGTTGGTAAGGTTCTAAACCATCTTCGTTTCCAAAAAACAAATAAACTCTTTAACCCAAATCGTTGCTCTTTTTCAATTGTTTGGATTAAAATTCCGCCAATCAAAAACCCACTTAAAACAAAAAATAATTCGACACCATCTAATAATGGAATTTCTGGTAAAAACGAAAATAAATTGCCGCAAAGAACTTTACTATGATCGATTAATACAATAAAAATCGCTATTGCTCGGAAAACATCTAGTCCATAAACACGAGTGTTGCTAGTATTCATTATTTATCTTCTACCCACAAAAAAAGCCTTCATCAATTCCCCACACTCCTCTTCCATAACCCCATTCGTCACCAATGTTTTTGGGTGGAATAAAGAAGGATGCACCTTGCATGCGCCGCGTTTTTCGTCACGAGCTGCATATACAATTTTGTCAATTTGAGACCAGTAAAGCGCACCTGCACACATACAACACGGTTCAAGGGTAACATATAAGGTACAACCGTGTAAGTATTTCCCTCCCAAAGAATTTGCAGCAGCTGTAATGGCAAGCATTTCCGCGTGTGCAGTTACATCCGTAAGTTGTTCGGTAAGGTTGTGTGCGCGTGCTATGATTTGATTGTTTGCAACAACAACAGCGCCTACAGGGATTTCTCCCAGGTCGTATGCTTGTTGCGCTTCTTGAAACGCTTGTTTCATGAAGTAAGTATCATCGAATGGTGTTATCATTAATTAATCATTCAATTTCAATACCGCCATAAACGCTTCTTGAGGCACTTCTACACGACCAACTTGACGCATTCGTTTTTTACCTTCTTTTTGTTTTTCCAACAATTTACGTTTACGCGAAATATCTCCACCGTAACATTTAGCGGTAACGTCTTTTCGTAACGCTTTGATGGTTTCACGTGCAATAATTTTCGCTCCAATCGCTGCTTGAATTGGAATTTCGAATTGTTGTCTTGGTATTAATTCCTTCAACTTCACACAAATTTTCTTTCCTAATTCGTAAGCATTTGAACGGTGAACCAACGCTGAAAGTGCATCGATTGGTTCTGCATTCAACATGATGTCTAACTTAATCAAATCGGATTTTTTATACCCAATTGGATGGTAGTCAAACGATGCATATCCACGAGATACGGATTTTAATCGGTCGTAAAAATCGAATACGATTTCTGCTAAAGGCATTTCAAACGATAGCTCTACTCTATCTTGAGTTAAGTACACTTGATTTTTTAATTCGCCACGTTTTTCGATACACAAACTCATTACCTGTCCGGTATATTCCGATTTGGTAATTACTTGCGCTTTGATATATGGTTCTTCGATACTTGCCATGTGTGATGGATCTGGCAATTCCGATGGGTTGTTTACAATGATTGCTTTCTCCGGATCTTTTGTCAAATAGGTAAAATACGAAACGTTAGGTACGGTTGTAATCACCGTCATGTTAAATTCACGCTCCAAACGTTCTTGAATAATTTCCATATGTAACATTCCTAAGAATCCACAACGGAAACCAAAACCTAACGCAGCAGAAGATTCTGGTTCAAATACCAAGGAAGAATCGTTCAATTGTAATTTTTCCATGGAGTAACGCAGCTCTTCGTAGTCGTCTGTTTCCACTGGATAGATACCCGCGAATACCATCGGTTTTACATCCTCAAACCCTTTAATGGAAGTCAAACAAGGATTCGCAGCATTTGTAATTGTATCTCCAACCTTTACTTCGTTGGCTTGTTTGATTCCCGAAATGATGTATCCAACGTCACCCGCTTTCACTTCATTTTTAGGAACTAAATCCATTTTCAAAATACCAATTTCATCTGCGTTATATGTTCTTCCAGTGTTGAAGAATTTTACTTTATCTCCTTTTTTGATGGTACCATTTTTAATACGGTAGTAGGCAATAATACCACGGAATGGGTTAAACACAGAGTCAAAAATCATCGCTTGTAAAGGCGCGTTTTCGTCTCCTTGTGGTGGTTTTATACGTTCAATAACCGCTTTCAAAATCGCTTCTACCCCTAACCCTGTTTTACCAGAAGCAGGAATAATGTCTTCCATTTTACAACCAATCAATTCAATAATTTGGTCGCTCACTTCCTCTGGCATAGCCCCTGGAAGATCCATTTTATTTAAGATTGGAATGATTTCCAAATCGTGTTCTAAGGCCAAATACAAATTAGAAATCGTTTGTGCTTCGATTCCTTGAGAAGCATCTACAATTAACAATGCACCTTCACATGCAGCTATCGAACGAGAAACTTCGTACGAAAAATCCACGTGACCAGGTGTGTCAATTAAGTTTAGTACATATTCAACTCCTTCGTATTTATAGTTCATTTGAATCGCATGACTCTTAATGGTAATCCCGCGTTCACGTTCAATATCCATGTCATCCAATGCCTGCGCTTGCATATCTCGATCTGCAATAGTTCCTGTCGTTTGTAATAATCTATCTGCCAAGGTACTTTTACCGTGGTCAATGTGCGCAATGATGCAGAAATTTCGAATGTTTTTCATCTAAAAATATTGGACGTTTGATTGATATACAAAAATATAACAAATCGTGGATATATAATGATTTATATGTAATCAAATCGATTGAAACTAATTCCAAAATTTTTCGTTTAATCTACTATGTCAAGATTAAAAGTGATGCTTAAAAAAAATGGATTGTTGCTTGCGACAGCATTTTCTTTTATCCTTTTTCTAACCCATAATCAGTTTGTTTTTCGTTCTGATTTTACCTCTGACATCGAAAATTATCAGAAAAATTTTCGAAAAAAAATTGACAAATTAGATGCATTTTTAGCGTATAAAAAGAAGCATTTTTCAGAGGAAAAAATCTCCATTTTGAATCGAAAAGATTTAGAAGAAAACAGTTTTTTTCTACACATTTATCGGAACGATTCTTTGCTATTTTGGAACACGAATCAGCTTCCAATTTCTCGATTTTCCGACATCCATTTTCCAAGTGAAGGGATCGTTCATTTACAAAATGGATGGTATTATTCGAAAATTTTGAGAGTGAAAAACTGTCAATTAGTGGCCAGTTTTTTGATCAAAAAAGACTATCCATACGAAAATTTGAACCTCAAAAACACCTACAATTCGGAACTTAATTTACCCTTTCGCGCAAGCATAATTTTAGAAAAAGACAACGCCTACCCGATCTATTCTTCCGATAAAAAATTCCTTTTTGCCTGGTACATTTTTCCAAATCAAGTGATCTCTTCCTTGGATAGTGATCTG
>Ga0114962_10002350_pt1 | contig 15848 bp, 4 predicted proteins | sample C_130820_MF_Meta_FD_87017 | JGI IMG/M metagenome (GOLD analysis project Ga0114962, IMG submission 87017) | Freshwater microbial communities from Lake Croche, Canada to study carbon cycling - C_130820_MF_MetaG | ecosystem: Environmental > Aquatic > Freshwater > Lake | place: Lake Croche, Canada...
AAAATAGTTGGTTGTGCATTGCTTAGTATAGCTGCCGAAATTTCTTCAAATATACCATTAAGAGTATATAGTTTTAGTCTTCCGTCTGATTTATTAAACCATAATTGTCCGACTAAAGGATTTCTAGGTTGAGATGAACTTGCAAAATTTTGTAAAATGTTAACAAGATTGGTATTTAATGCAGTACCATAAGCATCAATATTCTTACCAATTAGTGTAAGACTTGTAGATTTAACATCAGTGGTTCCGTCAACTAAATTAGTTAATACTGTACCGTCTGCATTTTTAATAATATAGGACATGATTTTAATACTTTATTATATAGCTTGGCGTACCCGCCACAGTAGGAACTGAAAAGTGTGCTGCATCAGCTGTACCATACGTTGTTCCTATAACTCCAAATAATCTTGGATAATCAGTCCTAACATAAGAAGTGCCGTCACATAGTAACCAACCATCAGGTAATGCACCACTACCTGCATATTGCAACATCATTCCTGTAGAAACAAACGATAACGCTGCTGTATTATTGACAATTTGATTAGCATATATATTTTTAAACGGCAATGTAGGTGAACCTAAATCCCATAAATTAGCTGCTGCTGGCATAATACCAATGCCTGTGCTACCAACATATCCAACTGTTAGTACACCTCGAATAGATGATTTTCCAGAAATTAATGCATCTTTAGTTACAGTTAATGTGTTTGCAATTTGTACACCGCCAGCCACTACCATTGCATCTTGTTCAGTTGAATACACTGTTAACTTATTAGTAATTTGAGCAGACCCTACAACATGAAGTGCTGCCTGAGGGGTTAGTGTATTAATTCCCACTCTTAAATTATTTCCATCAACTGTTAAAATTTGATTTAAGACGCCGTTTTTTACTACCGAAAGCCCGATGCTACTTCCATTAGCTCTGCTAGATAATACCGCATTACTAAGTTGTTTTTCTAAATAAACAGTTTGTGTAGCGTTTCCAATCCTTACTCCGGAATCACTATCAATTCTTAAAAATCCTGCAAGTACTCCCGAAGTATCAGATCTTAAAAAGCTATCTGCCGAAACAGGTGCAGTCTCGCCCGACAACGTTAAGTTTAAAGTTGTATATGACGTTCCTTTTATTTGAGCATTAATTCCATTAAACACTTTTGTGCTAACATTTAATCCAGGGAATAACTCTGTAAACCCTATTATAGTAGGAGTAGGAGTAAAATTATCTTTAGAAATTATTGTGATAATTTCATCATTTATATAGCTTATTATTACAGAATGCAGAGTCTTATTAGCAGTATTATCAGTTAAAGTTGTTGTGTATGTACCATTTTTACCGCCGGTACTAACAGCCGGTCCTATTAGTATCCACGAATATCCATTCCATATAGAAAGTGCAGAAGTAGCAGTGTCTACCCAAATATCACCAGGTTTATTATTAATAGGAGAAGTTGTAGATTGATATACTCCGTTAGTCGGAACCCATGATGCACCATCAAATATTTTTAATTTTTTGTTTGAAGGTAAAGTAGTGTCGTACCATAGCTGGCCTTCTACAGGATTTGCAGGGGATGTTGTAGCAGCAAAATTTTCTAACAGGTGTAAAAAGTTAGATGCTACAGATAATCCATAATTTGATGTGTTGGCTCCTACTAAAAATACACTAGTAGAATGATCAATTGTAGCATCTGGTATAACAAGAGGACTTTTTGAATTGTTAGAATATGGTACTGTATATGACATTATTATGTTCCACTAGATGATAAACTTTGAACTCGTATGGTATAATCAATTTGAATTAATCGATTTAATGATTTTTGAACAGGATGAAATATTACGTGAGTTAATAATAACCCAGTATTTGGTCCTACTGAACTATAACTCTTTAATCCTAATTCATCAAATACAAACGCACCATTTGCATCGCCGGTGTCAAACGCATCTTGTCCGGCAGGCTCTCCAAAATCTAATAAACAACTAATTAAAATATCACTATAATATGTTCCCGGTACATGGCGAACTTCCATAAAGTTACGGGTAGGATCTTTAGAGTTAGGATTACGACCATCAACTGTTTTATAATATCTTTGATTATATAAAGCAGCAGCACTTCCCGAACTATTAGGAGTCAAATAGGTAATAATCCCCGTAGGATCAATTCTACTTCCTCCGTTTCCAAAAGCCATTTCTGCTATAATACCAGTTTCTTGATTACTCACTCCACTAGCTAATGCAATACTAAAATTTTCATAATGAATTGCATTACGTTTATCTACATATATTTCTTTAGTGTCGGGATCAAATATCTTTATATGACCCTGCAATCTAATATTTCCTTGCTCATCTGGCTTGGAAACAGGTGGCAATTCTGATTGAATTTCTTGATTTTTCATGTTTTCATTCTGTTCCATAATTGATATTTATCCTTGCTATGCAGTCCGTTAGAATCATTAGTTTTATAAATTTTCTTATTTTAAGGCGTTACAAATGTTCGATTAGCAACGTCTAATATATATGTAGAAAGAGGATATGCTATATTATGATCATAAACCCCGGGTACTGCTACGCCTTCTGTGATTTTCTTATAGGTAAATTTATTTGTTGGTAAACTATTAATAAAAGGTTCTGCCATCGAAAGTTTTACAAGAGTATCATTAGTATTATACACAAAATGCAATATACACGAAGATGCGTTTAATGCTGTATACCAAGGACCGGGACTAGAAGATGTTCCATATAGATATCTAGGGCTAGATTGTTTAGCAAGAGCAATATTAGTTAACGGTGAAGAAACCATTACCCCAGTTGTTGAATTCCACTCAGTCGACGGACTTGAATATGAATTAACTAAACTAACTATGAGAGCATCTAGAGGATTATCTTGACTAACTAACAAATCTAGCGGATTCCAAAGTACACCTACTGCTTTTGGCCATAATCCCGAACTAACTCCATAATTTCCAACTGCTAAAAGTCCTACATGTCCGCCAGAACTGTTTCCAATTACTAACATTCCTAGAGATTGTACATAATTATATATTGTTGTCCAGTATGGACTAATAGAGGCGCCTGCGCCTTGTACTGTGCAGTAATTTAATATTGTTTTGATATCAATTTCTGAATTAGGATTACCGCCAGTTCCATCTCCCCCATACCCATATTGCGCTTTTGATGTTATTCGATAATTGCAATTTATCACAACATATCCTGCTGTTGCAACTTCTTTAATGTCAGATTCGATATTATCGGTATATGCTGCTTGGCCTAAAACAAATCCACTAGAACTTTTTGATCCACCTGACCAGGCGCCTCCGTGAATATAAACGATAACACCCTTAGGCGGTGTATTGTTAGGAACTAATAAATCAACTTTTTGTAAAAAATTTGTACCATACGGAATATCATAGCTTATATTAAGTATATTTCTCTGAACTCCAAAACTATATATTCTAGGCCTAGGATAAACTTGGCCGGTTTTCTTATCAGGTCTATCTGAAAAAACACTACCTCGAGTATTAGATGGTCCGTATAAAAAAGTTTTTTGATTTGTTAATGCCCTAGAAGCTTCAGAAGTAGCAGCAACTGCAACAAAAAAATTATTAATTATTGATTGACGAATTGTATCACTATAGTACATATAGTAACCGTATCTAGTAAGGGTGTCCGATACCCAATAATTAAGACCTGCTGCATCCGGCTGTTTAAACAGACCATATCTATCACCAGACGATGTATTAAATAGGTCATTTGATCCGTATAATTTTGTGCCTATCCATATAGCAAGCTCTAATTGATAAGGAGGTCTGTTAAATTCTTGCCTCCACCCATTTTCGTATGTATATGGAATTATTCCAGATGATCGGCGAGAAGTAACATTTAGTTTAGGATAAACTGCACCCGTGCTATTTCTTTCTTTATTATACTTTAAAAGTTTATTGTTATCATAAGCAGCAAGATCATGAACATCGTATGATCCCATAGTATCATCGGAGTTGCCACCATCTGCCATTTGGTAGCGCAGAGCATAACGATTAATATATTCTAATGCATCATATTGTTTCATGTTGGGATATAGTTCTAAAACACATGCTAAAACTCCAGTAACTTGGGGAGTAGCCATGCTTGTTCCACTATACAGTGATATAAAATATTGATCATTTCTAAAATCATAATGACCAGAATTACCGTCTGATACTTCAACTGAGCTCATAATATTAACACCGGGAGCATATATATCTATACGCGGGCCACATGCACTAAATGGTGCTTTATATTCTTGAGAAAGAGAGCCTAATGCCCCAACAGTTATCATTCCCGGAGTTACTCCCGGAAATGGTCCTCTATTATAATAGTATTTGGTTGTACCAAATGTTAAAAAATAATTATCATAATCTTGGTCACCGTATCGATCTAATTTTCTAGAATCATTACCTCCCGCCGCTGTAAATATTATTCCCTCGGCCATTGCATCTTGAATATCTAGTATATCAGAATCGGAACCAACTGTACTAGGAATATTAAGTGCATCTTGTCCTGTGTTACTAATTCCTACATTTTTAATAGCAGTCTGAGAGGGCGGAGAACCAAAAGAATTGGACGTTTTTACACCCCTATAAACAATATCTGTTATAAACGAGACGGCAGCTCCTTGACTAGCTACCCAACTATTATTAACTATCGTAGGATTTTTTCTACCTGTTACAGGATTAATTGGTTTTTGTCCATGGAATGCTCTTACATAGTCAAATAAAGTATTACTCGGAATACCAACCCTACCGTAAGGGGATATATTGTATATGTTAGCATCCCTGGCCCATCCTTGAGAATTTCCAGCAATAATTCCTGCAACATGGGTTCCGTGATCATTTCCATATAGACCTTTTGCATAGACATATGTCGACGGAGTGGTTGAGTTTACTCCTAACCCAAACCAATTAATTTGTTTTACTCGACTGCCACCTGTACCGTCAGGATTTACTGCAAATTCAGGATGGTCTGGTAATATATGTCCATCGACTACAACAACATCAACATGTTTTCCAGACGAAGGAATATTTACTGTTGCAGACTGTTTAGGATTATCATTATATGCACTTGCTATATTTTCATATACGTTGAGTCCTCCCCAATAAGGTATTTGTTTATCTATTGTTACTCTTAATTTTCCCCAATTTCTATAAGAATTATCAGAAAATGGAGCTTGTTTATTCCAGTTTGTTGATGTTTGTTCATATGCAGGCTGTATAATTACTCCTAATTCTTCAGCAGTTAAAGAAACTATTTGTACCCTAGGATCTTTTCGAACTTGTTCAGCTTCTTCGTCAGTTAACCAATAATGTGTATTCCTACTAATTTCTCTCCTGTTTGCACATTCAACTTCTCTATCCGGAAGAGTGTCATGGGTTCCTGTTCCTGCAGATTCCATATCATTATAAAAATTATCTAAATCGTCATAATTTATTAACCCTATGATATATTCTCTTTTTGGAGTTGTCATAATATTATGCCTCTAATTGTAAAACGCTAAGTGTTACTGTTATGTTTGCAACTGATCCACTTAAATTAGTCACTGACAAATATATATTATTTGAAAGTGTAAGATCTGCATTATATCCTATAGTACCCGGAGTAATTGCTTGAGTAACCGCGCCGGTTGTTATTACTTCTGCAATGACACCGTTTCCAGGAACCGGGTCGGCGCCTTGTAGTCTTGACGCATCAGCTGTTCTACTAGTATCATCTGTATAAATCCGTACCCAAGCCGCTGCACTAGTAGTTACTTTAAACAATACATATGTTTTAAATCCAGTTATTGTAAAATTAGCAGAAGCATTATTATTAATCGATCCTGTTTGACCAGATACCGCAGATCTAGAAGTTAATCCAGCTCCGCTTCCTGTGCTATCTACACCATTATACCATTTTGTTCCATTATATTTTAATACTTGATTTGCTACAGGAGTTCCGCTGAATAATATATCTGTTAGTCCACTTAATGCAGTAGCGCCGCCAGTTCCTCCCGGTGCTGAACTATTAACCCAAGACGTTCCGTTGTATTTTAAATATTCGTTTGCTGCTGCGTTTGTTATACTAACATCAGTCAATCCCGATAATATACCAATGTTACTAACTTTTAATAACCCAGCAACATCGACAGTAAGACCATTACCATTAATTTTAACGCCACCTAACACAGTTGATGTTGCTATTGGTAATGCATAAGTAGCAGCTACACTAATAGTACCATCGGCAGCAATTATGACATTGGCACCTTGTTTTACTCCGCCCAATACGCTCGATGTTGCTATAGGTAAAGAATATCCGCTGCCGCCACCAGATATACTAACAATTCCATTAGCATCTATATTCAATCCTGATCCTAATTTTATACCACCCAGTACACTTGAAGTTGCTGTTGGCAAGGTATATGATGTTGCACTAATTGTTCCATAAGAATCAATTGTTATGTTAGTGCCCTGTTTTACTCCGCCTAAACTATTTGTTGTTGCTACCGGTAATGTATATGCAGTAGCACTTATTACCCCATATGCATCGATTGTTATGTTAGTGCCCTGTTTTACTCCGCCTAATACCCCGGTTGTTGCTATAGGTAATGTATATTGCGGAATAACTGGTGGAGTATATGTAAAGATTCCAGTACTTGTACTATAATTTAATGCACCACTTCCTGAAGGAGTAGAATTGGTACTTGCACCCAAAGACGTTAAAGATATGCCACCGCCGCCACCGCCGCCGCCAGTTAAATCAGTTGCCGGAACCCATTTACTTTGACTGCTATTATATTTTAAAACTTGCCCATCTGTTGGTGTTGTTATATTAACATCAGTTAATGCTGCTAATGTTGTGGCACCACCACTACCTATATAAGAGACGGTAACAACACCTGTGGCAGGATTAATAGTTAGACCAGTACCAATTTTAATTCCGCCTAGAGCATTTGCGGTTGCTATTGGTATTGAAGAACTAATAACCCCATCGTTTGCTATAGCTATATTAGTTCCGCCTGCTTTAACTCCACCTAAACTATTTGTTGTTGCTACAGGTATAGTGGCACTAATAACTCCATCATTTGCTATAGCAATATTAGTTCCGCCCTGTTTTACCCCGCCTAATGATTGAGCAGTTGCTGCTAATAATACATACCCGCCGGCAACCGAACTAAGTATTCCGGTAGAAGAGTTAATACTTAATCCAGAACCTACTTTAATTCCACCCAATACAGTATCCGATGCAATTGATAGTGAAGCTCCAGCACTACCTGTATAGCCAAAGCTACCTGTATAGCTTTGACTACCAGTATATCCCATATCTCCCAAACTACCCGTAAATCCATATACTCCCTTACTGCCAACAAATCCCGAATCTCCCCGACTGCCAGTATACCCTCTTGATCCTGTATACCCAATAACTCCAGTACCAACGCTACCAGTATAATACGCAGCACTTCCGGTATATCCAAGGGGACCAATACTGCCGTTATATCCTGTAGCTGCTCTTGAGCCAGTATAACCAATAATATTTGTCCTTACATAAGACCATAATACGGTTTTTGATATACCATTTTCTGTAACCAAAAATAAAGAATTATCGTTTAAAGTAGTTACTTTTGGTAGTTGTGAAATTGTTGTCATTTTTAATCCTTTTAATATCCTTCTACTGGGTTACCGTCATCAAATGTTAAAACAGAACCGTCATCAAACCTGAGTGTGTTGTCTGTGCCATAGTACATATTATCAATAGGTACTGCTTCTTTTTCGTTAATAAAGTTAGCCTGTACTGTTGTTTGGTCAAATAATGATACATTTTTTCCGCCCTGATACCATGTAGATGTTAACCGTTGAACCATCTTAATCTCTGTATTTACTGACGGAGTGAATAATAATGTAAGGGTTGCTGTAGTTATTGTTCCTGTTATTGTAAAATCAGGATTTCTAGTTGTCATATTTACCGGATCATAATAATTAGTAGTATCCTGTACAAAAGTCGGAGACAAGGTAGGTTTTTGTAATAGTCTACCACCGTAATATACTTCTACTTGATCATGTAATCTAACACTATTAGAAAAATAGAATGTACTAGTATTAACTTTTCGTATACTTGTTGAAGTTGTAAATGTTTCTACTCTTATATCTTCAGTGAACGGTATATTTTGAGAAATTCCTTGATCAATTACCCATGTTCCTATAGAATAAAATTTCTTTGCACCTGTTCCTAATGTAGCACGTTTAATATTGGAAAGTATATTTCCGTTCTTTTCTAGATATTCAATACGCTCACCGGCAATAAGAATAATACCAGGGATATTTAATTTAATATTAGGATAAGGTAATACATCGCCATTACTTACTTCTATTGTAGTATCTGATATCTGTAACGGTGTCACTAGGTATGCAGTTTCTGCCTGACTTAATCTCTTATAATGATTCCTTCCTAATATATCTTTAAACATTCTATATCCAGTTGTTCCGCCGGCTAAATTAGCAGGGAAAGAAATAATTACCACATCTTCGGTTTTAATATAAGGAATATCTACATCTACTTGTATTGTCGTTCCATCTTCGAGTACTTCAAAATCAACTCCACTAGTAAGTGTTTTTCCTCCTATAGATATCCATATAAAATTATCATTAATAATTCTTGTTGGTAATTTATATAATCTTGCACTGTTAGATGGAAACACTTCAGTAGTCATATTACTAGCAGTTGCATCGTTAAATGTTAATATTCTTACAGTATTGGTAGTACGAAGAACTACACGGTAAGTTAATATCAAATAAGATCCTTTGATTCGATAATCATAATCTACCAATCCTGTTATAGCCAATGTATCGCCGATTGCAAATGTATTAGCAGGAAATATAATTTGATTATTAATATCGTCTAAGAAATATTCGCTTGGCTTAATATTTTTTCCATTTTTATATACTTCTATAGTAGTTTTATCAAATGTATTAGCAGGGAATGTTTTTTTATTACTAATTAAGAAAGTTGTTGTAGAAACATCACTAATTGAATAATAAGTTGTATCCGGCGGAATTAATCTAACTCCATCAACTTCCACAATGGAATGTGAACTAGCATTTCCAGTTGTTGGTCCGAGTGGATGAGATAATAATATATTTCTATCACCATCTGTTAAATTATAACGAATAGATTCGTGTATTTCATTAAATCCTTTAAATTTTGAAGTAAAAAATGCTGCGGTTACAGTTTTGCTACCCGAAGTACCAATACCATATACGGTTACTTTTGCTCTGCTATCAATCCCCGTATTTGATTCAGTTAGTGTATAATACACTGTTTGTATCAATGTTGGGTCGAGTTGATCAACAGAAACTCCATCTAAAGTAACATATACACTTTTTACCTGTGAATATAAACAATTACCGAATACAGCACAACTACTGGATCCCTCAGTTACTTGATGAGACATGTTTATAAATCCAGTTCCACCCACATCCATATATGTTACAGAAATTATAGAAGGAGTTAATAAAGAATATACAGTAATAGTACCTGTAGTTAAATCAACATCATAATCAACTAATCGGTTTAATAATTTTTTATCAGATGTTACCGATATTGATCCAAAGTCTGCTGGAATAATTTTTAAATGTATTATAGTATCAGTATTAATTACTGAGTTTTGAATTTGAGTATATATTGTAGGACTTCCAGATGATCTTCTAGTAAAAACATTAATTCCCAATGTTTCACTTAACTCGCCCGGAACTAATTCTTCTGGAGCATAACTTCTTTCTGGTGATACAAACGCATCACCATCTAATATTATATCTCCCGGAGATATACCCGATGCAGAAGAAAACACATTTACTGATGATGTTGTTAAATTTCCTCCACTAATTAATGTATCAAAATCAGATGTATTAAAACTTAATTTATCCCACACCGCAGAATTAAAAGGAATAGAGTCCCATGAATAATTATGAAAGAACTCTTCTGTACGTATTTGTGTTCCAGGATATTCCATTCCTAACATTAGTTGAGCATTATGTTCAGCATTGTTGGATCCCGGATTAATTGAGGTTGCATTATAATAATCAGAGATTCTATCATATGCCGAATAAATTTCTATACTTTTAGGATAAGTTATTTCTATTACATATCCCTTAGATGGAGCATAGTTCAACAATAATTTTGTATATCTTTTTCTATATCCATAAGTTGTAGTAAAAAAGTCCTCAATTTCAAATACAGATAGTGGTGCAATAAATCCGTTTATTTTTAAAGATACTTCAGTTTTATCTTGCAGAGCGGGCCATGATAATATATATTCATAATTAACGCCTGAAGAAATAAATTGATCAGTTGCTTTTTTAGCAATTATTGTACCAGAACGAGAAATACGATCAAACTTCATCCTAACATTGTTTGTTCTAACTTTATTATTAGACATTATTGCAACAGCAGTAGCTACATTATTTGAAGTTCCTCCTACTATCAATACTGTAGGAGTCTCAGTGTATCCGTCTCCTTGATGTACAACTTCAATCCTATCTATTATACCATTTGATATAACTGCTACTGCTGTTGCGGTAGTAACATGTATGTCAGTCGGAGAAGCTATTATGTGTACTGTAGGGATTGACAGAAATTGAGATCCGGGATTAGTAACAGCTATAGAATCAACATGTAATTTATAATTATTGTTCCATAGATTATACGGATATTCTAATAATTTAGGATCAGTTAATTCTAACATAGAAAACTTGTTAGTTTCTTTGTTATAAGATACGGGCAAATCAAAATCAGTAATTGTTGTATTACTAGGTTCTAGAATATCATAAACTACTTCATAATTTCTAAGTTGAGTATGATAAGGTTTTATTTCATTTAAATAATCCTCATACCATTGTGTATCTTGAAATTTATAAACTGGAAGTTGTTTTAATTTGCCGGCGTGATTATTAACGGAGATAAAAGAAGTTTTAAATGCCCAATCAATAAACTTTTGTTCAGTTAATGCATATTTAATAGCTGTAAAAAATAATTTATTCCAATATACTTTTAAATTTCCAACAAATATATCGTCTCGAAGAGCAGTAATAATCTTTTCTAATTCTAAATCCGGAGATTGATCAAAAGATATATTATCATATGGTGCCGTTTGATCAAAACCATTTTCTATTAAATTCATATTCCAAATATTATCATTTAATTTAATGGTGCCGTTTTCACTAAACACTATATTATAGTCCACATTATATGTTCCAGTTTGACCAGATTTTATTTTTTCAAGTATTATATATCTACCCAACCCATTATTTTTTACTTTAACATATTCTAGTGGTAATAGGTCAAGCGACGCTAGTTGATAAGTTTCATCAATGGTTGAAGATAGTGTTTTATATTTGTTAAAATCAGATGATGACCAGTCAATAGCATCCCAATATAAGGCTGTATTAAAACTTTGTGTTTGAATTTTTTTCCAACTGTTATTTAATAATTCATATTTTGACCAACGGCCTTGAGAATTAACGTCTGAGCTAACTATTAGAGTGTAAGGTCGTACATATAATACTGGAGCAATAGAATAATTTTCTCCATGATTGGTAATTATTGCTGATATGATTTTTCCTAATGAATCAATTTGTGTTTCAATTGTTCCACTAGTATTATTTCCTATAATAGTTACCTGCGGTCCAATCCACGAAATAATATTTCCTAAATTGTCATATGTTATTGGTATTAATTTTCCATATCCAAATCCAGAATCATTTATAATTACGTCGATTATTTTTCCATCTTTTACAATGCATGAAAGCAGGGCGTTGGTAAAATTTGAATAATCTATCGAATCTCTTTCCTCAACGCTTTCCACAATTAAATCATATTCTCTAGTAATATTCAAAGGAATCTCTTCTTTTGAATTTAAAGTATTGAGATTATATATGTCTGTGATTAAATTTTCTTGGAATACTGTATTTGCAAATTTAAAAATATTTCTTAACGCAGCAAATCTATTTTTAAACATGGATCGTCTTGGTCTAAAACTAATTCCATACTTTTGTCGATCGGATAAAAATGGATCAGGTACGGTATTACCCAACTTGTCTCTACCTATTAGGCTATCTATCATTTTAGTTTCTAATGCTAAATTAGGAAGACTATATTCGGATCCATCTTCTAATAATAACCACTCTGTATGCTTATTATTACTATTGACAATATCATCTATTTGTATGTTTAAAGAAATTCTATCATTTATTAGTGTGTCTTTTATATTAATTACAGCCATAGAATTTGCTGATAAAGGTTGAATATATTTTACATCATTGAATTTTGGATTTAAAATTAATCCCGCTACATCAAAGGCAGATATAGTACGTCCTTGTCTATTAGGAACAATTGTACTATTTTTAACCCAATAGTAATATAAATTTGTATATGAATTAGTTGCCGAACTATATACTGTTTCTACTGTGTATGCAGTATCTAAATATTTAGGCTGGCCGCTCATAGACAAAGAAAGTCCAGAATTTGTATCAGCAATAAGTGCCCATTGACTTGGCAGATATGTAGAACTTATCCATTCGTAGACATCAACAGATGCTCCTGGGAATAAATTGCCCCATATATTCTTTCTATATTCCGCATCACCTTGTTCATACCACACATATTTCAAAGATGATAGATCCCACCATAGTTCGCCAACATGTTCTGATCTCCAGCAAGAATCCACATCAACAGTTGTTGATGAAAGTGTTCCTACAGAATATATTGCTGGATCAAATACATCTTTAAAACGAATTTCATCATTTGCTATTTGAGGAATTTTTCCCTTTGCAGGATCATACAATTCTAAATAATCTTTTACAGTATCTGTAATATTATCAATTGTTTTTATTTGTTTTATTTTATTCACGTCAACAATTTGAGATTGTGTACGTAATAAATTCCAACTATTTAAATTAGGATCAATTGCATTCCATATATATACTGCACCGGCATTATGTGTTCCCGTAGTAATATAGTTTGGAGCAGAAACATATATAGAATTTCTATTTACAGATACTGTTAATCCGTAGTATCCGCCATTGCCCACTGTTGAATCTATTAACTCCGTTGCAAAAATAAATTTATCATTATATCTGTTATAGATATATGCAGCACCTGTATTAGTTAATGAAGTTCCAAACTGTGTTGAACTAATATCAAACCCGGTAGTATGTCCGTCAAATGTCATACTACTAAAATAGTTTGGTCCTTGAGAAGTTATAGTTAAAATATTTCCAGATGCATCAGTTTCGATACTTTTACCAAACTGTAATCCATCTACTGAAGAAGGATTATTTATAATTTGTGATTTAACAAATTTTAATCCATTCCATTTATATACAATTACTTTGCCTGTTTCTAAATAATCATCAGGTGCAGCATATGCTGATACAAATAACCAATTACCAGTATCATCCATATCTATGTCATATCCGAATTGACTGGCTCCGGTAGTTATGGCTCCACCTAATTCTGTATCGTTCCATCTTAATGTTTGAACTGAAGAATATGTCGAAGTTGATAACGGATCTGAATAAACATAAACCGCCCCAGTATTAGTGTAGGCACCAGGAGCATATGTAGCAATCCTAGTTCCAAGTTTATTTCCTGAAATAACTGTACCTATCCCACTACCAGTAGTCACACCCACGGGATTTGGTAATTTAATTTGAGAAGTTGCTGTAGTTTGAACTTGGATAGTTAACCCATCAAATGATTTGTAATAAGTTAAATTATAAGAAAATATTGCACCTGTTAATGTACTATGTCCGGGGGCGCCTACTAATAAAATTTTACGTGTTGCTGTACTACTTATAAACACACTGGTGCCAAATTGTAGATAACTTCCAGGAGACTGGCATGCTAGTGTTGCATGTCTTAATTCGCCTGTACCACTTGCATTTATAGTAGAAATTGTAACTAACCCGTCATACGTATTTGCATTAGGTGCATTTACTTCTTGAGCAAATCTAGTTGTACCAGATGCATCTGATTTAGGATTTGATACTTGAGGGGCTCCGGCAACTATTATGCCGTCAATAGCATCGTAATCTATCGAATTTCCAAATTTAATTCCAAGACCCTCTGCTTCTGTATAAAATTCTGAAGGATATCTGTTTAAAGTATATCCGAATAATTTAATTATACTATTATCAATATTTGCATATAAGTGAACTGACGGATTATTTGAGTAATCGAATACTCCAGGAGAAGAAATTAATACTAAATTAGACTCTTCCTTTGATACAATTTTTTGACCAAAATTTGCTCCATCTATCTGATATGAATTTAATAAAATAGAAGAATTATAATTATCAATTTTTTCGTATACTTCCCAATTTCCTTTATCATTACTATCTATCCATATTTTCTTTCCGTAAGTTACATCAGCTAGATAATTTACATTAATTAGATCGTCAAATTTTTCGAATCTTGAAGGATATAATTTAAATATTACTCCAATAGTATTTGTGTTAAAAGGAGTAGCCGCCGGAGAATCAATTGTAAATTGATTTAATCTAGGTATGGATTTTATAGTATATAGGCCGTCAATGGATGAATCAAAATTAATAATGCTAATAGTATCACCTATTTGCAATTTATGATATCTATCAGTTTGAATTCCTAATGTGTATCCCTGTACATCATCGAATGCTTCAGTAACCGAAGCTTTTATTCTTACATATCTATAAGCATTCCAATCTCCGTCGTCGTCGATTCCTATCCAAACAGTGTTACCAGGAGCCACAGGAATACCGCTGTTAGCAATAACAGACGATAATGCACTCTTTGATAATGATATAAAATCAACATCATCAACCCTAGGATACCCTGCCACTGGCAATTCAAATTGTGTATAATCAAAACCAGTTGATTTAACAGGAAGGGTAGTTAAAGACGAATAATCATTTGGAGTTATTATTAGATCATTATTAGTAATATATACCGTTGTATCATACGATATAGTAGGAACAGAATCTACAAATTTTATTAATTGAGTATTATCAATAAATTTACTTTCAACTAACGGAAATTCTAATTCTTGCAAGGACGAATATGCTCCAAATTCTCCTATTCTAAATGCCCATTCCTCATTGAAGGTTATTTTACCTTGCAAATTGTATATACTTGCTCTTGCTAGTTTATCTATAGCGTTTCTTGTTCCCTTTTCTTTAATAAATCCTTGGAAAAATTTATATTGTGCTATAGGATTATATATTATATTATTAAGGTATATTCTAGGTGAATATCCAGTTAAATGTTGAGCTAAAGATTGTTGACTTATATCAAAATTATCAATATCTAAACTATAAAAATCTTCAAACTGACTTACTTTATATTCAAAATTAGGAATTAGTCCAGCAACTGGCTTAGAACCTAATTTGTTCCAATCATTAAAATCAATTTTTTCTTTGCCTGGTAAATTACGATCTAAAGAATAGTAATTACTTGCATATTCTATAACATCACCTGCAATATAATCTTCATAGGGTGTCCATTTTTTTATTGTTGCAGAATCATATATAAATCCGGGACTGTAAAAATCTCCATTCCATTCTGCTGTTCTAAATCCTGTTAACAATATTCTTCTTTGTCTGTATCCTGTTTCGATATCATATATTATATCACCAAATCTGCTTTTATTTTTAAAAATTAAAGCATGTTCTTTCTGCACAAGTCGTAAGCTAGCAAAATATATTCCACTTAATGAATTTTTTAGTGTTATACTACATACATTATCTGCCCTACTTACACTTAATTGTTGTTTAGGTAAAGGATTCCCAGTGGCTGTAAGAACAGAATACTCATAA
>Ga0114962_10002351_pt1 | contig 15845 bp, 15 predicted proteins | sample C_130820_MF_Meta_FD_87017 | JGI IMG/M metagenome (GOLD analysis project Ga0114962, IMG submission 87017) | Freshwater microbial communities from Lake Croche, Canada to study carbon cycling - C_130820_MF_MetaG | ecosystem: Environmental > Aquatic > Freshwater > Lake | place: Lake Croche, Canada...
ATTGGTGTTGATTGCCTTGGTGGATGTGCCCTTGCAGATTTATCAAGTCAACAAACGCCTGAAAATGACCAAGCAAGAGATCAAAGACGAGATGAAAGACCAAGAGGGACGTCCTGAGGTCAAGGCTCAGATTCGCAGGCGACAAAGAGAAATGGCCAATAATCGAATGATGGCCAAGGTCAAAGACGCCGATGTGGTGATCACCAATCCACAGCATTTTGCCGTCGCCTTGCAGTACGATCCCACCTCAGATGGTGCTCCCATATTGCTTGCCAAAGGAGCCGATGAGGTTGCTAGAAGAATCAAAGAAGAGGCTGCAGCTCATGGGATTGAAATTTTCGAGGCACCTGATTTGGCCAGAGCCCTTTACTTCACGACAAAACTTGACGCCGTCATTCCCGAAGGTCTGTACCATGCTGTGGCCCAAGTCATCGCTTATGTGTTCAGTTTGAACGACGCCTATTCGAAATCACAAAAATACACCAAACCCAGCCCCAAAATACCAGACAATATGCTATTTGATGAAAATGGCTTTTTGCGAGCACAATGAAAGCATCTAAAAGGTTGATGAATTGAAGGATTTTTTCCAAAGCCCTAGTGACAAGCTGCGTTTAGAGATCATGCTCAAGTCATTGAGCCAAGGCGATCTCAACTTGGCCATTTTGGGTGACGATGAAGTCGCTTTGTCCTACTATGCTCGCCGTATTTTTGAGCACTTGAAAGCGCAAGATCAAGTTCAAGTGGACCTGTGCTTATCGGCCGATTCGGAAAAATTGGTTCAGCGCTTCAATCAAATTCTCTCTGAGTTGACTCTTGATGAAGCAATGAGCAAGAATCAAATGGCGCCGATCCGGCGCTTTCTGATCTTTCCTGACACCCAATATATTCAAGACTTTGATTTGCAACTCTTGGCGCGTCTGGTCAATGGGCTGCCAGCCAGCAATATCCATGTCATTTTGTTGTTCAATTTGCGCGAGCCTTATGAAAAGAAATTGAGTGTTTTTGGCAAGAGTTTGATTCAATGGGTGCTTGAAAAGGAAAGCAACCATGCGATGGGCTCCTATGGAGATGACGCCCAGGAGGGTTCAACCACACGAAAAGAGCCCTCCATGAACGCCCTCATGAGCGCCAAAGAATTGAAAGCAAAAAGTGGTTGGTCCTCCGATGTGGATTTGACCTTACCCAGTGCTGTCCAAGAGGCGGGAAGAATTGAGCCAGGGCTCTCTGAGGCCGAGTTGTTGCAAGCGGTGCACGATGTGGAGTCCGAGCTCAAGCGGCAAGACGCCCTTCAGGCCGATGAGGTTGGAAAAATCGAACCCAAACCAAAATCCAGCCGTCTTGGCTGGGGTCTGTTGCTGGGCTTATTGCTTTCCATGGGTGCTTTGGCCAGCATGTACCGTGATGTGATCATGCAAGAAGTCAAGAGCATGCAAGATTACCTGAGCACTCCGCAATGGGATAAGTCACCCAAAAAAGATGGTGCTGTCTCTGTGAAGTCTCCCAAGGAAGCCCAGTTGTCCACCAAGGATACCGGGGCCAAAGAGGTCGATAAACCTGCGTTAGATGCGCCTGCGGCGCCTATGCCGGTTGCGAAAGAGGGCGCAGAGCCCAAGGTGCAATCTCCCACCAGCCCCCACCCAGGCGTCAAGGTTGATGATTCCTTGATCCCGGAAAAAGAGGCGATTTTGTCTCCTGCGAAAGAATCCAAAGAGACCGTGGCTTCTAAACCCCAGGTGAACAAGGACGTTGCCAAGGAGGCTGTCAAGGATCTGGCCAAGCCAGAGGGCGCCCTCAAAGAGACACCGCTGAAAATACCTGTATTAAAGGACAGTTTTCCAGCTGTAACACCCACTCCGGGCGTTAAATCTGCGCTTGTCGCTGCGCCTTTGAATGAGCAAGTTTCGCCGCAAAAAACGGCCAAGCCCAACGCCCCGTCGACTGAAGCCTCCGCCAAGCAAGCCGTCGTGACGCCAACTCCTGCATCAACGCCTTCGTCCGCTGCTGTGCCCAGCAAAGAGAGTGCTTCAGACAAGCCCATTGGCAAAAATGAGTGGGTCAATGCTTTGTCGGACAAGGCGTGGGTGCTTCAACTCGCGGCCATGCCCACCAAGGCCGAGATTTTGGAGCTCAAAGGTAAAACACCAGCTTTTGAAGGCGCGCAAGTCTTGCTCACCAGAAATCCACAAAGCAACAAGCCCTATTTCATTTTGGTTCGTGGGCCATTTGCAAGCAAAGAGGAGGCTCAGGGCGTCATGCAAAGCAATGCGGAACTGGCAAAAGCTTGGCTCAGAAGTGCCAAATCTTTGAAAATTCAGTTCAAGACCAATTGACAATGAGTTTGATTCGGCTTTTCTTCATGGGAGGGCTTGGATCCATTCAAGTTCTGTCGGGCCTAGGTCGATTCAATTGCAATGCTGGGCGTCCAAAACAATATTTTTTCAATATCGTGGAGGAGGCTTTAAAGCAATGCAATGTGGGAAAGGCTCAAAAGGGAGCCTCTCAAGGACCAACTCTTGAGTTTCTTGGACATTGGCGAATCTGGTGGGTGGCTGTCGCTTGGATCAATCCTTAAATTCTCAGGGTCATGGTCTCTTTCAGTCTTGTGCTTAGTTTTCTTAAAGGATAGTCAGTGTCCACGGAGTCAACAACCAAAGATTTGGATCATCCCAGTGATCACCATGAGGCGCACCATTCCAAAGGGGCTACTTTTGTGGATCCCTTGGGCAGCACGACCATCGAAGAGGGTTCTCACGCCCAAGGCGCTGAAGTTCAGTCTGTGGCCATGCTCGAAGGTGCCCAGGAGTCCTCTGCACGGCCTGCCGAGAATTCACTCTTGGCCCCTGATTCGGTTGACCCAACTGGCCTGACACTCTCCCTTGACGGACTGAACAATACTAAAGTTACGCCTGACAATGCCGATCAATGGATTGAGGAGATCAAAATCCGAATAGACAAGCTTCGTCAAGATGTGGACGAACTCAATGCCAGACTTGATCGCTTCAAACGCCCTATTGACAAATAAGCCTCGTGGCGTTGTGCTCTGGTTTTTTGTCATTCGATGGGGTTTGACTTCTGTCCTAAGTGAGTGCTCACTCCATGTTGCACTTTCCTTGAATTGAGATCAATCGAACATTTCATCACCTTTACCTGCAAAGCAAATTCAAATGAGCTCAGATACTTTCACACCTGAAGAGGCCCACGAAGAGTCTGCTGTTGCCGTGGCTAAAGATCAAGAGAATTTTGACCTCTCACAAGTTGCGGCCGAAATTGAGGCATTGCAGTCCAAGTCTTTGGATAGCAATGAGTTGGCCAAGCAGCTGGAGGATTTGACAGGTGTCGTGCTGAATTCGGCGGAAGCCTCAACGAGATCGGCCTCAGTTGCAGCCGATGTCAGTGGTGACATGCAAAAAGTCATGCAAGCCATTGGCGAAGCCCACCAACGCAGTGTCAATCATTCAAGAATTTTGCTGGGCGCCATGCTGGTCTTTATCTTGATTTCGATTGGGACATTTTTTGCGATTTCTACGCGCATGCGGCAAAACATCATCCAACTTGACACACTTTCATTGGCTGTGGGCAAAAGGGTGGTGGATCTGGATGCAACCTTGGGCACATTCACCGAGTCAACTCAATCTTTCAACGAGTTGACTGAGAAGCTCGAAAGCTTGCATGAAACCCAGGGCAAACTCGACAAGCGCATAGAAGAAATGGGCAAAGTTGTTTTGGAAGTGCCCAAGCAAGTGGGAGAGCAATCCAGCAAATCCTTGGCAGAAAAACTGGCTGCTTTGGACAAGCAAATACAAGCGTTGGATAGCAAACTAACAGCCCTGAGCAACCGACCACAGCCCAACTTGGCTGCATCTCAACAGTCGATGAACCAAGAGATCCAAAAGCTTAAAAAAGATCTGGAAGTGTCTTCTGCCAAAGCGCATGAAGCCGCTGCTCAGGCGCAGGCTGCAGCAGCAGCGAGCGCAAAACCCAAGCCGGCCCCTCCCAAGCCTGAAGCCAAGGTGGATGCAAAGCCAGAAGCCAAGCCCGACATGAAGGCGGAGGTCAAGCCCAAAGAAGCAGTGGCCGAGACGCCCCGCAGTCAACCTGTGGCCCAAGCACCTGCAGCCAACTCACAATTTCAACCCTCCAGGGACAAGGAATTGGTTTATCCCAGGCCCAATTCAGGGAAATCCTCAGAGTAAAAGGCCTTCAGGAGGGGTGTCTGGTGCGCTCGCGATCGGAGCGGGCATGGAGTTCACGGTGGAGGCAGTCTCAGCTCCAGTTTTTTTGCCCGCATATTTTGACGGTTGTTGACCGCCAATTGGGCTTTTCATTTCATGAAAACTTTGCTCGCTTGAGTGTGACCAAAAATCTTGGAATACGCCGGGCCAATTCTTGTCTGAATTTTTAAAGCCCTTGGCGCTGAGCAAGGAACCGGGCTCTATGCTGGGGATCAAGGTGGACAGGGAATGGGCTTGAGTTTGGTTGATTCGTCTCATAAAGTGATGAAGGTCAAACTCTTGAGGATCGTTCAGTCCAGTCGCTTCGGTGATTTCTTGCAAAGACTCCAAGGTGTGGTGATGAAAGTTCTTCACCCTTTGGCCCTTATCCTCCACAACCAGGGCAATTTGACGCTTGGGATCTTGTGTGGCGACACCCGTGGGGCAGTTGCCAGTGTGGCAAGTTTGTGCCTGAATGCAACCCAATGCAAACATGAAGCCTCGTGCGCTATTGCACCAATCGGCGCCGAGGGCCAAGGTCCTGGCGATGTCAAAGGCGGAGATGATTTTACCGCTGGCGCCCACACGGATTTGGTCTCTGAGGTTCAATCCGACCAAGGTGTTGTGCACCAAGCGCAGGCCCTCTTGCATTGGGGTGCCCATGTGGTCTGAAAACTCCAGTGGTGCCGCTCCTGTGCCACCTTCAGAGCCATCGACCACGATGAAGTCGGGTTGAATGCCGGTGGTGACCATCGCTTTGGCGATGGCAAACCACTCCCAAGGGTGGCCAATGCACAATTTGAATCCCACGGGTTTGCCTTGGCTCAAGTTGCGAAGTTCTTGAATGAACAGCATGAGCTCTTTGGGGTTGGAGAACTTGGAGTGACTCGAAGGCGAGATGCAGTCTTGCCAAACAGGGACGCCCCTGGCCAGGGCGATCTCAGGGGTGACCTTGGAGCCCAAGAGGACACCCCCATGGCCTGGCTTGGCGCCTTGGCTGAGCTTGATTTCAATCATCTTGACCTGATCGCTCAAGGCTTGGGTGGTAAATCGCTCGGGACTGAATCGTCCCTCCTCGTCGCGACAGCCAAAGTAGCCCGACGCCACTTCCCAGATGATGTCGCCACCGTGTGTTTTGTGGTGCTCGGAGATCGAGCCCTCGCCCGTGTCATGGGCAAATCCACCCAATTTAGCACCTTGATTGAGCGCCAAAATCGCATTGGCGCTCAGTGCACCAAAGCTCATGGCGGAGATGTTGAACAAACTCATGTCATAAGGCTTGGCGCAATCTTTGCCACCGACTCTGACCCTGAAGTCGTGGCTTGGAATATGAGTCGGGGCCATGGAGTGGGTGATCCATTCGTAGCCCAAAGCATGGACATCGAGTTGCGAGCCAAAGGGCTTTTTGTCAGCTTGTCCCTTGGCTCGGGCGTAGACCAAGGAGCGCTGACTTCGTGAGAAGGGGGCTGCATCGGTGTCGGCTTCGACAAAATACTGCCGAATCTCAGGGCGGATGAATTCCAACAAAAACCGCAAGTGCCCAATGATGGGATAGTTTCTTAAAATTGAATGTTGCTTTTGCGTGAGGTCATGCACCCCAATGGCAGTCAATAGCAAGAAGAGAAGTGCTTGAACACCGCTTTGGGAAAAAACGATGAATTGCATCAAGCTCAAACACAGTCCTGCGAGGACTAGAAAAAACACGGTGTAGCGCACAGGATAGAGGCTATGGATTCGCTCAAGGATCATGGTGTGGGCTCGCTCAGTTGGTTGTTCGCCGAACAGTTGGGATGTGTACAAGGGGCGACCTCAATGGGCCGTTGGATCGAGTGTAAACCACTCCTGTGTCCAGTGTAGGGCTTGAAACGCCTGGGTGGCTTGAGGCCGGTGGCGCTGGTTTGATACACGCCGACAGGTTGAATTCAGGCCCGTTGGCGGGACTGCCCCTTGCAAAAGTGAGGAGGATCCAAGCCTGGAGGCCATCACCTCAGGCAAGGCAAGGTCAAACTTTTTTGAGCTTATCGGCCAATTTGTGTCTTGCCAATGATGACACTTCAACTCGGAGTCTGGCAACCGAGAGTTGCCTGTCCGCGGTGTGCTGAACCTCGTCCAAGTGGGACAAAATCTGTACCCTCAAGGACTGACTCTCTTCTTCGAGAATTTTGAGTTGGGCGCGCAGTTGGCGTTGTTGCTCCATGCGTTGGCTCAACATATTGACATTGGTCGCAATGGTCTTCCAGCTCTTGGAGAGTTGGTCCTCCACTGGTTGTCTGAGTTGGTCAAACAACTCCGTGATCAAAGGGTCATCGTGTGAACTCGGGGCGCTGGTGCGTTGTGGATGGACAAAGTTGCTACCTTGCTGGGTGGGCGTTCTTTGCGCTTGAGGTGGAGATGGGTATGGCGACTGATGCGCATTCTGGGGCATCCTGCTCGATGCATGGAAGTCCTGGTGTGCATTGGGTCCACTCGTTTGAACACCCAGTGAAGAAGGCCTGCTCGGGGCGATGGTATCGGCCGTTTGCAAACCTTCAGCGTCCAAGGATTCCCAGCCCACTTCCGGCGTGTACTGCTTGAGGCCTTTGAAGGCTAGAAATTGATCTTGGTTCATGGCGAGCTTTGTTTCTTCAGCATGCATCACCCAAGGGGCGATGCGAATTGTGAGCAAGGGATGGAGAAGTTTTCAGGCAGCCCTTTACATTTTGACGGTGTTTTGACGGGTAAAGCGTTTTAAAAAGTCAGGGATGGCCAATGACACGACCGATTTGGCCTCAGTGAGGCTTTCTTGTGCTTTGCGCTGGCGGTGTCGACTCAAGATGGAGTAGGCTGCTGAAGGTGGTGTGGTGGCCAGCACATTGGGCGTTGTTCGAGCAGGGGCGGAGACCATTTTGTCGACTTGGCGCTCATTGCCCAATGCGGTTTTGGAGACCACACGAGACTTGATGGAGTTTTGCACCTGGTCTTGAGCTTGAGAGGAGATGCGAATGTCCTTGGCAGCGACCACGGCCTGGGCAAATGACAAAAAGGATTCGCCACAAGCGTCAGGTAAATCCATCAAGTAGCCTTGCTCATACATGTCACGAGCTGACTGGCTCTCCAAGATGGGAGGAGCGAGCATGAAGCTCACAGGAAAGCGTTGGCGGGTGAAAATATTGGAGTTGAGTTGCTCTGACAACACCCGAGTTGGGCAAACCAACAAGGCGGGTGACTTGGTAATGGCCGAATCAAATACCCAACGATGACGGCTTAAAAACCCAGAGGTGGCGGCCAATTCAATTTCAGACACGGAGGTGGGGACCAAGACCATGTCAAACTCAAACATCAATTCTCCAGCGAGTGCATCGGTCCAAGTCAAGTCGGCCACGACGATGTCGTGACCTTGGACAGCGCGACGCAAATGCATGCGAGCTTCAAACACAGGGCGATTGCCCCCCATTTCAATGGGCAAGGTCAGGTGCTGAACCAAGACCCCGACATTGGGCGCTCGCCTGAGCCAATTGCTCGAAGATCCGTGTGGGTCCCAATCGATCAAGGTCGTGCGCATGCCAAGTTGACATGAGAGGAATGCCGATAAATTGGCAGCGACAGTGCTTTTACCCACACCGCCTTTTTGACTGGTCACCAAGATTTTGAATGCCATGGCTTTATAGACTCCAGGAATTGTTTCAAATCATGCACCATTGCGCACAATTTCAACCCGGACCCACCGAAATTGAGAAGTCAAATATCGATGCCCGGGAATGGGATCGTAACGTTTTAGTTGAATAAGGCCAACTATATCGTTGTTCTTAAACAACTTATTGTTGTCGTAAGCGAATTGTTGGTGTCAAAGTCAAAGCGGGAGAGGATTTTTTGTATCGTGAAATATTTATTCCTGTGCATCAAACCCAGGAGGAAAGGGTACTTCCCCTGGCGTTTGACACAGTGACCACGAGGTCAGCAGACACAGACATTGACCAGTTGATGCTGAGTTCACTTCAGCGTGAATCGATGGATGCGCTCCAGCGCTCATCCCAATCGTGTTGGACCACATCCAAGTCCCGGCGTTGGCGTTTGGTGGGGCGGCCTTGTTGAATGCTCGAGGCGGGATCCTTGGTCATGGCGTAATCACGGGCATTCTTGGCCCGCAGTTCAATGCTCTCAGGAGTTTCTTGGTACAAGCCTTGGGCCGTGGAGGCGGGGCCCCTCATATTGCTCAAGCCCAAAACGACCACGGTTTTTGTCTGATGGCCTTGGCGCATCTGGACCACGTCACCAGGTTTGATCTCTTTGGAGGGTTTGGCCGAGACCTCATTCACGTGGACTCGACCTTTCAACAATTCATCGCTGGCCAAGCTTCTTGTTTTAAAAAACCGTGCGGCCCAAAGCCATTTGTCAATGCGCATCGTTTGGATTGAGGGAGGATAGAAGAGGGTGAAAAAAAGAGCAAACAGACTCTGAATGAAGACCAACGCTGTTTGTATTCATTATAGGGATAGACGCTCAATGCACGGGTTTGGCGGTCTGTAGGCGCTCATTGAGTGCCGACTTGATTTGCTCAAAAACATTTAGCCAAGGGGACGTGGACGAATCGGTCTCGGTGGTTTCTCCTAGGGGTCTGAAGAGGCGCAGGCTCGCGTACCACGGACTGTCATGTCTGCCATGGAACCAGCGCCAATCGGAACTTTTGGGGATCAAGAGCCAGGTGTCTTGGCCCAAGGCGGCGCTCAAATGCGCCACGCTGGTGTCGACGCTCAGGACCAAATCCAAGTTCTTGATCAATCCCGCAGTCTGGGAAAAGTCCAACAAGGACTCACTCCAGTTGCAAATGTCGCCGTGCTTGTGCATCCAACCAAGCTCCTCAAGTGATGGATCTTTTTGTAAGCTGTGATAGTCCACTCCAGCAGGTAGAAAGGGCAACCAATCTTCCAAGCGACAACTTCTCCTGTAATCGTACTGGTGTTGGGGATTGCCCCTCCACACCAAGCCGACACGAAGGCGGTGTTGATGACCCAACTTAGAACTGAACCCGTGGACGAGGCCTGAAGGAGCTTGCAAGTAGGGCTTGGGTATCAAATCATCCATGTGCTCGATGTGCAGTCTTGCAGGCAAAGAGAGCAGAGGCAAATGGGTGTCAAACGCGGGGAGTTTGTTGCCCGATGCCACCCACTCATCAACGCCTGGCAATGAGCTCAAAATCCCCATCAAGGCCTGGGGAATTTCAAACACCACTCTTGCACCGAGCGCTTTGAGTTGGGGGACGAAGCGACAAAACTGAATGGTGTCGCCAAAGCCTTGTTCATGGTAAATGAGGATGGTACGATCTTGCAAGGAGGTCTCCCCGTCCCACATTGGTTGTACGCAGTGTTTCTTGATGCTGTCAAAGTTACTCAACTTCCAGCGCCACTCGTACAAGGCCCAACCATCTTTCAATTGGCCTTGGAGTAACAGCAAAAGTGCTTTGTTCCAATGTGCATCGGTGTCATGTGGAGCCAAGGCCAAGGCTTGGTCATAGCAAAGAAGGGCTTCATCAAAGCGCAGCAGATCGGTGTGCAAATTGCCCAAATTGGTCAGTGCGAAACGATTATCGGCTTGCAACTCAAGGGCTTTTTCATAGCACCAAAGCGCCCTTTGGATTTGGTTTTTTTGCTGAAGTGCATTTCCCAGATTGTTGTAGGGTTCGGCCAGGAGAGGGTTCAAGGCGATGGCTTTTTCATAGCTCTGGATGGCGCCATCCAAATCGTTCAACTCTTTCAAGACAATACCTTGGTTGGTATAAGCCTCAAGGTAATCGGGTTTGAGTGCAATGGCTCGGTTGTAGTGCTCAAGGGCCAAGGCCTTGTGATTGAGTTCATGGTGAATGATTCCTAAGCTGTAATAGCCTTCAGCGTAATCCTCTTGGCGCTCCACCACCTCTTGATGGGCTTTCAGTGCTGCGTTCAAATCACCCAGTTTTTGCAACGCCAAGCCTTTGTTGTAAAGTGCATTGATTTGATCGGGTGCCAATGCCAGGGCGCGGTCGAAGTCCATCACGGCTTCAAGCCAAAATTCCAAATCCAAGTTGACCAAACCTTTGGAAAAAAAGTAGGCGCTCACTTGGTCGTCCAAGGCGATGGCTGCAGTTAGGCTTCTCTGAGCAAGGGCGAGCTCCTTTTGCTCGTGAAGCACGAGACCTTTGTGGTAATGCGCCACACTGTCTTGTGGATTGAGCACAATGGCAAGGTTGAAAGATTCAATGGCACCCGCTAAATCGAGTTGCTGAGTCAATGCGTTGCCCAAATTCAAATGCGCCACAGCAAATTCTGGATTGATGGCCAGTGCACGTCGATAGCTTTCGATGGCGTCATGCACGCGCATCAATTTCATGAGCACATTGCCGCGGTTATTCAAGGAATGAGGATCTTGCGGGTTGATCAGCAACGCCGCATCGTAGTACTCTAGTGAGTCTTGCCAAAGGCCCAAATGTTGGGTGACTTCGCCCAAGGTGTGAGCGCATTGCGCGTTGTTCTTATCGAGCTTGAAAGCCTCTTGAAGGCAGTCCATGGCCGATTCAAATTGCGCCATCTCTTTGAGCAATTGTCCCTTTTGCAAATAAAGCATGGGCGCTTGAGGCTCGAGACGCAGGGCCTGATTGAGGTGCTGCAAGGCCTCTTCAAAGCGTTGGGTGTTCACGCACACGACGCTCAACATCACGTGGTATTTGGTCTGATGAGACGTTTTTGACAACAAGGATTGGAATACATCCTCAGCTTGCTTCCAAAGACCGTCATTGGCCAAAGACAGGCCAAGTTTGAAGTTCTCTTCCTCTGAATCAATGGGGTTCAAGGGATTGTGCTCATGCTTCATGATGCTGCCATGAATAAAGAGGCGCCAATGGGCAAGACCTCTTCAATGTCTGGGCGCACAAATGCTCTCCTACATTTCAGTGAATCACTCCAGTCAAGCCCAGGACCAAGCCGCCATCAGGGCTTGGAAGCTGTGACCCTGGGTGTCACGGTCAAGACGGCTCTGCCAGAGGTGACCACATTGCCTTCGGTGATCAAAACCGTGGCGTTGCGGTTCTCTTTGGTGAAGACCAACATGCTGCTTTGTCCCCGCACGGTGCTCAGCAAACTCCATCCTTGCTTGGGGTACTGATCTAGGAAAAACCGGTAAGCAATGGCTGCATCTTTGCCCACATCCAAGGTGATTTTGCCAACCCATGAGTCTCCAGAACCCAAAATCAGTGTTTGCTCATTGATCATTTTGGCGCCAGCAGGCAAGGTGTTGGAGGTCAAACCTTCGAACTCAGCGCTGTTCATTTGTTGCTGTGGACTGTCGTCCAAAGACGTCTTGGGCGTGGTTGAACAGGCCGTGCAAAACACCATCAACGACAAGACCGAGACCAGAGAAGAGGTGATAAAAGATGGTTTCATGCGATGGGTCGAGTGATGAGATAGAAAACCTGTTGGAGATTGGCCTCCATGGTACAGGGTGATGGTGCCAGTATAGGGGATTTGGCCACGATTCGCACCCATTTTCAGCTCTGACGAATCTGATGGGTGGTCACACCCCTCAGAATCGTCAGTGGAGGAACGGTGGCATGTCCCCACGAGGTTGCGGAGTTCGATGGGCATCAAGCTTTGAGTTGGGTCAGTCCGCCCATGTAGGGCAATAAAACCTCAGGAACTAGAACGCTGCCGTCGCTTTGTTGGTAGTTCTCAAGCACAGCCACCAAGGTGCGGCCCACGGCCAGACCTGAGCCATTGAGCGTGTGGACGAATTCATTTTTGCCTTGAGCGTTTTTAAAACGCGCTTGTAGCCTTCTGGCTTGAAAGGCCTCGCAATTGGAGACCGAGCTGATTTCGCGATAGGTATTTTGAGCGGGCAGCCAAACTTCCAAATCGTGCGTCTTGGCCGCGCCAAACCCCAAGTCTCCTGTGCACAAAGCCACAACACGGTAAGGCAGTTTGAGTTTTTGCAAAATGGCTTCTGCGTGCCCCGTCATCGCGTGCAAGGTCTCCTCGCTGTGGTCGGGGTGAACAATTTGAACCATCTCGACTTTGTCAAACTGGTGCTGACGGATCATGCCGCGCGTGTCTCGGCCATGGGCGCCCGCTTCAGAGCGAAAACACGGGGTGTGCGCCGTGAGTTTCATCGGCAATTCGTCTTCGCTGAGCACTGTGTCACGCACAAAATTGGTGAGTGTCACTTCGCTGGTTGGGATGAGGTACAGGGCATTCGAGTCCAGAGAGCCCTCACCACCATGGGCAACGCCGTCTTGTCCACCCTTATTCGCAGCAAACAAATCCTCTTCAAATTTCGGCAATTGGCCTGTGCCCTTGAGGGATTGGGCATTCACAATGTAAGGGGTGTAGCACTCGGTGTAACCGTGTAACTGGGTTTGGGTGTCGAGCATGAATTGGGCCAGTGCGCGATGCAATCGGGCCAAAGAGCCCTTCATGACAGTGAATCTGGAGCCAGAGAGTTTGGCGCCCGTTTCAAAATCCAGCCCCAAAGGCTCGCCCAACTCGACATGGTCTTTGGGTGTAAAGCCCATGGCTGCAGCATCGGTTCCTGGCCCATCGGGGCTCCAGCGGCGAAGCTCGATGTTGGCGGACTCATCTTTGCCAACGGGCACGCTCGCGTCGGGCAAATTGGGGACCAAGGCGAGCAAGGTTTCGAGCTCGGATTGGATCACTTCCAGTCTGGCGGCCGAACGCTCCAAAGCATCTTTGAGGTCGGTGACTTGCTGCATGACTGCAGTGGCGTCTTGGCCTTGAGACTTGAGTTGTCCGATTTGCTTGGACAAGGCGTTTCTTTGCGCTTGGAATTGCTCGGTTTGTGTTTGTAGGGTTTTGCGCTCGTTCTCCAAGGCCTGGTAACTGGTCATGGATAAAAAAGGCTGGGGAGATTTGCGTGTCTCCAACCGAGCAATCACATGGGGCAAGTCACGGCGAAGTAGGTTGATGTCTAGCATGGCGGTCTTAGTTGTCGATGGTGTTGATGGGGCAATAACTTGAAAAGCAATGTGGATTCAATGATGTGCAATGTTGTGATGGTGTTGTTTGAATTGGCGCAGATCAGGGGCTTGGAAATGCATGATGTTCCTCCTCACTCTCAATCGTGAGTTCCATAAGGCCTGAGTCCTTTGGGCAGGGGAAATTTCACAGTTTCTTGCACACCACTCAATTGGCGCACACTCACAGCGCCCAATTCTCTGAGCTTGGCAATCACGGCTTGGATCAAGATGTCGGGGGCGGAAGCACCCGCTGTCAGACCCACGCGAGTGCGTCCCTCAAACCACTCGGCTTGAAGCTCCGAGGCATCGTCCACCATGAAGCTGGGAGTACCAAACTTGGCCGCCACGTCTCGCAATCGATTCGAGTTGGAACTCGTGGGGCTTCCGACCACGATCACGATATCGACCTGGGGGCTCATCAGTTTGACGGCATCTTGACGGTTCTGGGTCGCGTAGCAAATGTCTTGTTGTTTTGGTGAGCGTATTTGAGGAAAGCGTTTTTGCACAGCGTCTAAAATTTCCGCTGCATCGTCCATGGACAAGGTGGTTTGCGTGACCACGGCCAGGAGTTGTGTTTGCTTTGGGTTGACCAGGCCAACTTGCTCAACGTCTTCAACCAAGTGGATGCCCTCGGACAGTTGCCCCATCGTGCCCTCGACCTCAGGGTGTCCTTTGTGCCCAATCATGATGAATTCATAGCCTTCTTTGGACAACTTTGCCACTTCCACATGGACTTTGCTCACCAAGGGACAAGTTGCATCAAAGATCCGAAAACCTCGGGTGTGGGCCTCGAGTTCCACGGCTTTGGGGACACCATGGGCACTGAAAACAAGGGTGGAATCGGGCGGAACGTCGGCCAAGTCTTCGATGAAAATAGCGCCTTTGGTTTTGAGGTCGTTGACCACAAAGGTGTTGTGCACGATTTCGTGACGAACGTAGATGGGGGCGCCAAATTTATCCAACGCTTGTTCCACAATTTCAATGGCGCGGTCAACCCCAGCGCAAAAGCCACGGGGTTCGGCCAACAAGACTTCGCGCTTCAGAGTGCTCATAAAACTCCCAACACCTTGACTTCAAAGGTCACGGCTTGACCCGCCAAGGGGTGATTGAAGTCAAACTGAATGGCCGTATCAGACACATCCATCACCGTGCCAGCGTATTGGCCTTGACCATTGGGGGTGGGGAACTGGACCACATCACCGACTTGATAGACCTCCAGTGGATCGCCAAGTTTGGCGAGCAAAGTCCGCTTGACCCATTGCTGCATCTCTGGATTTTTGGGACCAAATGCGTCACCACTGGGGATTTCAAGGGTCACATGGGCGCCTTCTTCAAGACCCAACAAGTGTGACTCAAGTGCCGGGGACAGTTCGCTGGACCCCAAGGTCAGGGTGGCCGGTTTGTCGTTGAAGGTGTTGATCACGTCTCCCTTCGTTCCTGAGAGCCTGTAGTGCAGGGTGACAAAGGAGTGGGCATCAATTATTGGAATCATGGTTGGCATTGTGCCCAAAGTTCAGGCCTAATTAAAAAGTAGTAGTGTATTTTAGGACTGAAATGTGGCTTTGAGAGACGAAAATTGTATCCTTGGTATGAAAAGCTCACTTGCTCCATGTTGTTGGAGCGTCAGGCCGTCTTTTGTAGAACGACTACCCTTGCATCGCCTCAAAGGTCGAGCTAGGCTTGGTTTTTATTCGATTGGCCAAAGCACAGATCCACATCACGATATGATCTCACTTCGTAAACGCTTTCTCATCGCTTGAGGCAAATACCTTGAAATCGAAATCATGGACAGACTTGGCCAAGCTCAAGGACGAGCTCAGCCGCCAGCAAGAAATGGACGCCAAGAAGCGACGCTTGGAGCTTGAGCAGGAAAAAGAGCGCTTATCTCAAAAGAATCTTTTTGTGCGCGCTGTTGGCGATGTCTTGCCCATTCAACACGAAAAAAGGGTTCGTCTCAAAGCACCACCACCTGACCCCATCGCATTCCAGCAAATCAAGGACGATCAAGCCGTGCTACACGAGAGCTTGAGCGACGAGTTTGACGCCTCCACCTTGCTTGACGTGGATGATCAGTTGAGTTTTCGCCGGCCAGGCATTGGGCTGGATGTGACCAAGAAGCTGCGCACTGGTGGCTGGTCTATTCAGGGACAAATGGACTTGCATGGATTAAGGCGTGAAGAGGCCCGTGAAGCCCTTGCTCAATTCATTCGCGATGCTTGTAAAACAGGTTGGCGGTGTGTGCGAGTGGTTCATGGCAAAGGCCTGGGCTCTCCCGGCAAGGAATCGGTACTCAAAGCCAAAACCCAGGCCTGGTTGGTGCAAAAAAACGAAGTATTGGCGTTTGTTCAGGCCAAGGCCTCTGAGGGGGGCGCCGGTGCTTTGGTGGTGCTCCTCAAAGGTGCTTTGTAGCGTTCATGGAGCACTCAGGTGTTGCGCATCCAATCGGCGGTTTTGAAAAAACTCTGGATCAGCTGATCTTTGAAGTCTTCTTCGATTTGTAGCTCAGTCATGGCTTGGTGCATGCACAGCAACCATTGGTTGCGCTCCAAAATACCGATTTTGAAAGACAAATGACGTGCCCGCAGCATGGGGTGACCAACCTTTTCTTGGTACAACGCGGGGCCTCCAAGCCACCCCGATAAAAACCAAAAAAGACG
>Ga0114962_10002352_pt1 | contig 15831 bp, 20 predicted proteins | sample C_130820_MF_Meta_FD_87017 | JGI IMG/M metagenome (GOLD analysis project Ga0114962, IMG submission 87017) | Freshwater microbial communities from Lake Croche, Canada to study carbon cycling - C_130820_MF_MetaG | ecosystem: Environmental > Aquatic > Freshwater > Lake | place: Lake Croche, Canada...
CTCCTTCTCCTTCTCCTTCTCCTGATCGCAGTGGGGATTGTAACACAGTCATATAAGGAATCCTTTACGAGCCATATAAGGAATCCCATAGCACCAGCGAGTCCCGTCATGGCCAATCTTACAGATGCAACGGAGCAGACGCAGCGACTCCGATCAAGCGCTCTTCCACAGATCAATACGCTAGATCGTGATGCAGATGTAATAAACGCCCTGAATGATCAGGAAAAGGGCCGCAAAGCCTGCCCTGTTTGTAAAGAACAATGCCCCGACATGTCCAAGTATATCCGCCGGGATTCAATCCCCTGCTGGAATTGCTCATTATAGTATAGGGGTATGTTGAATACAAAGAATCTATATTTGATTGGAGGCGTGATTGCTGTGTTTGTTATCTCAGCACTCATGTTTTATCATCACCATCACCAGTATGAAGGATTTAATAGCACAATCCCAGCCGACCTGAACAAGGCACCGATTGCAGCTCCCACTCTGGCTATTCCAACGTCAGCGCAGAGACCGACAGGGATTCCCGGTCCCACCTCCACTCCCCGCAAGGCCATTGCCACCCCCAAGGAACTCAAGGATCTCGATGAACACCTGATGGTATGGCTCGATGCTGCCAGCCAGTTAGAACGTGAACATCCTTCTGATCTGTCAGTGCACCAAAAGCAACAGCGTGTTCTCTATCAGTCACGCGTGCGCTCGATCCGTGAACAGCTGGGAACTGGTAAGATCGAAGACACATCCGTGCAAGTGAATGGCGAAATCCTTGCGCTACGAGATCAGAATGCCAGTTGGACGAAGCCCGTCGCATCTCTGGCGGCTGTCTCCAAGTTCGGAGGTGGTAAACATCCCGACAGCTTCTTGGATCCCACCTCTTATAAGGAGTTTCGCTCTCTCTTTGAAGCCGGGCTAAATGAGCTCAAAGGGCACAGCCTGGCGGATCCACTGCAGACAGTGCGTCTCCAACAGCTGCAGGTCATGGAACAGGAGCTGAAGGAGCTCGATAAGAGAGCAACGGTCCCCATAAAGGTGGGGGCTGCTCATCTCTATCTCCAGCAGATGCTTCAGACATCCCAGCCACTGCCATCCCTCATCAGTCTGGATCTTCCTGCACAGCACAGTAGACTCCATGAAACCGATCCGACCAATATTATTCCTGCACTCAAAGACATTCAGTGGTCGCTCACGGTGCGATACAATCCGGGAGAGCAGGCACTCATGAAATCCATCGCAGAAATGATTAACCATTTTGAGAGCGGCCACGCAACACCCGAGGATGTTATACGTGCACGAGAAGAAATCGTGAATCTCCAGAATCGGCGCGCCCCTCTGCCCTACTCTTCCTCTTCCGCTTCCGCTTCCGCTTCCTCTTCCGCTTCCGCTTCCGCTTCCTCTATGAGCCACGAGCCCTCACGATCCTATACTCCAGACGCCCTTCGTAAGAGAGCGACCACTCTCTGTGCGCAAATCCGGGAAGCATTTCCAGAGCACGGGAATGCAGAAGCGCTAGGATGTCCCAGAAAGGGGCATGGTCACACGAATATGATCGATCATTTTGAAGCAGAAACGATTATTAATACAGTCTGCGACCGTCTTCGCACATCAGTCCCCACTGTGAGTCCCGCGCAGTTTAACTGTCCCCCCCCTGGGCACAAGCATAATGTCTAATCAAATAGTAGATGGAGTCTATATCAGGTATCTTGAGTGCACTCGACCGTGATTATTGGCTATGGGTGGCGATCTTTGGAGTGCTCTACGCCTTTTCACTCTATATCTATTTCTTCCCGACGCCTCTCTCTTCAGAGCCCTTCCGTAACATGCCACAAAAAACAGTGTCTCAAAATAGAGTATGACATCCCTGAACGTCATAGGTCCGTATGTAGGAGTCCTGGTGCTAGGACTGATTCTGGGCTACCTGATTGCAGGCGCCTCCATTCTAGAACGGTTTGTGAATGTGACCCAATCTACCTGTGAAGTCTGTAAACGTAATCCATGTGACTGCCGCGAGAAGAAAGGATGTGATGGATCTTGCGGCAATCGCAGTCGCTGCGATGGGCACTGTAATAAACGCGACAAGCAGGATTGTGATCGCTGCCCCCAGATCGACTGGTCCAAGTATGTGCTAAAATCATCCATCCCGCCGTGCCCTCCTCAGCCCGATCTGAGCCGCTACATGCTCAAGTCCGAGTGCCCGGCCCCGCCTGACATGAGCCGCTATGTGCTAAAGTCCGCGGTTCCGCCGTGCCCGCCCTGCATCAGCACCTGCAACAAGCCCTGCAAGATCGGCGAATGCCCGCCATGCCCCCGCCCGAGATGCCCCGTGGTCACGTGCCCTGAACCCAAGAGCTGCCCGCCGTGCGCGCCTGTCGAGCCGCCGCGGTGTCCCGAACCCGTCGTCCGATGCAAAGCCGATTACGTGCCAGAGGAACCCTGGATGGTGCGCCCGCTGCTCTCTACCATCAGTAGCATGTCTGGATTATAGTTATAAAAGGAAAGAACCCCTGTTATTTACTCTATAGAATCATTCTACGAGAGTAAATAATAACAATAGTTGCAGATTAGAGTGTAGTAGCCGGCTCTTTTGTAAAGATTCCCATAAAATAGTTTCCATTCAGGTTACTATGATTCAAGAAACCAGTTGTCTTTATCAATGGTTGCCATCCAGCCTTCTTGAATGGATCCGATAAAAGATCCGGCGTAAGTTCGTGAAGATGACCCGTATAAGGCTTAATATATGTCCATTCAAAAATACGCACTTTATTGGCAATCGTCATTGCATTCTCAATAATCTTGACGGGATCCTTTACATGCTGAAGGCAGTTGTAAATCCAGGCTTCGTCGTAGAGTCCATCTGCAACAGATAAGTCTTCCCCGCACTTTACGAGACGTGCAATCCCCTTGGCCGCATAGGCCTCTTCCAGATCACCATAATGAATCGGATCAACGCCAACACCACTCTTAACAGGATAACGGAGTAGGAGTGATAAGGGTCCACATCCAATATCAATCACCGTCTTATCAGGAACACCGTCATGAAGAAACATCATTTTGCTGACGAACTCATTCTTTCGAATCTCAGAAGCATGCTGATTGCGCGCGGTCATCCACCAGTTGCGTTCCCATTTCTGCGCATGCGCATCGGTCCACACGGCCTCCAGTATGTTTATCGAATGCATACTATATCTTTAGACTATGGTAAAAACTATTTCGCAGCCCTCCGTAAGGGACCATGGACACGCGCTTTTGGGGGCCTTCTGGATGGGCCTTGCTGCATCTCATTGCAGCGGATCCGACTGTCAAGAGCCGTCAAAAAGAAATCTTTGCTTGGTTCAAGCTTCTACCCTATGTGCTGCCATGTAAATACTGTCGGGCATCCCTGGCCGATTACTACAAGGCACAGCCGCTCACAACTGAGATCCTGAAGGATGAGACCACATTCAGTCGCTGGCTCTATGATATTCACAATCGTGTCAATGCCAAACTAAGAGGACAAGGACTACTCACCCGTCCAAATCCATCCTGGGCCTCCGTGCGGGCCAACTACAAGAATCAACAGGCGGGACTCTGTGACTCCTCTCCTCTCCTAGGCTGGGATTTCATGACATCGGTTGCATTCACCACACCGGCACGCAACTACAAACCATCGCCCATGCCTGATACACCTGAAGACGTAAGAGTGGAAGAACTCACAATGGAAACAAGAAATCGCTATAATCTGCTTACCCGAGAGGAACGGATTTCTGCGCTGAAGGAGTGGTGGTCGTTGATCCCTGCCATCCTCCCGTGCCCCGCGTGGCGGGCTTCTTGGTATGCGGCTGCTGCTGCAGAAGGCCAGGCCCCGCTTTACGAAGGCCGTGAGGCTGTGATACAGTGGATGTGGACCGTGGAAGAGCAGGTCTGCCAGGGGCTCCAGTGCCCGCCCCCCCACGAGTCCCTCCCCTTCCTGAAACAGACGATGAAGGTCTATGAGAGCTCCTGTGGCTCTGCGAGTTCAACGAGTCGGCGAGCAAAGACTTGCAGGCGTAATAAGAAAAAAGCAAAGGCTTCTCGTAAGAGGGCCCATCTGCAGTAGAAAAAGAGAGGCCTGGATGGAGCGCCTCCATCGTCCGCACCATTGCGATAACATGAGATCCGCTCACGATCTTATGTTGCACATAGAGCCACTTGATCTCGTCGCTCTCAGAGGCCAGCTCAAGCGGAATCCGCACAGTATGAAGAGCCGAGTTCCACAGAAAGGTGTAGTCCATTAATATCGTTCCTTGCCGACCAGCTTAGACTGTAGATACTATAAAAAGAATCGCCGCTACCCGTAAGAATGTTCACAAAGCCCTACTGGATGTTTATTGCCGGACTCGCTCTGCTGTTCGCAGTGGCCGTCTATGCGCGCAGCACGGGACTGGAAGGCTTTGTGAGTGGTTCTGGTTCTGGTTCTAAGGCAAGCTTTACCATGTTTGGCGTCGATTGGTGCCCGCACTGCGTGAGTGCCAAACCCGAGTTCGAGTCGCTCGGCGCTACACAGACCATCGGCGGAACCTCTGTTGCCTGCCGTGTCGTAAATCCTGAGAAAGAGCCCGAGGCTGCGAAGGGCTACCAGATAGATGGCTACCCGACGATGATTCTGGAGACGGGCGGGAAGCAAGTGAAATACCAGGGCCCCCGGAACAAGGCAGGCTTTCTTCAGTTTCTGCAGGAGCATGTTGCGTAATCCAGGCAGCCGCATCAGAGACACCCGATGCAAATACACGAAGCCGCTCTTCTTTGGAAATCATGAAGTTGAGTAGCATGACCCCACAGTGTGTTAGAGTAATCATATGCTCCGGTTCTGCAAGTGGTAGATGCTTGGATCGCGAAATGCGCATAACTCGATTAATATACTCTCCTAGCGATGATATACCAGGAGGTGGAGGAGGCGATTCACATACGACAAACAGGGTAGTTGCAGGGGATTTCACGCACCGGCGAGGGTAGTATTCACAGATCGCTCCATCACAGAAGAACTGACCGGAGGAATCCATCCACGGACAGGCATAGAATGGAATAGACGAGGACGCGCGTATTGCATCCGCAATACGCATAGAGGGATGCCTCTCCAATGAGAAGATTTCCTGACATTCGGAGGATACATTGGTTGCGACAATCGTCAGTGAGATCCCTGGACGTTCTCTGGCGAGATCTGCAAACGTCCACTGGGAGGCCCCTGGTTCCCACGTATCAATGAACTTTCCTATATAGTTCGATGCCTGCGCTCCGGAATCAACGCCCCAGGTTGTCATGTAGTCCACCACCATATCTTCTTGAATATTTATAATGGGTCGCGTATCGAAATGCTGGACCCATTCTCGAATCCAGGCAGGTGTCACCCCCAGTGCACCCAAGTAGGCACAGAGGGACCCCCCCGAACATCCATAAAAGTCTATTATGTGAGTGAGCAGCCCTGCTTCAAGGAGCTGACAATAGAGTCCCAGTTGGCCGACCAGGAGAACCCCGCTAGAACTAAAGGAGATAGCATTCCACTGTGGTTGCACCGGCATACGGAATCCTCCTGTAAGAGCAAGAGGAATGGCACAGCCACCCGCACCGCAGTTATCGCCCGCATCGCTGTTTGAAACTCAGGCGCGGTTAGACGCTCTTCGTCTTGCAGTCTATAATCGAATCCTATCGAGTGTGCATCAAAAGATCAAAGCAACATCGACGCTTCCATGGAGCCCACAGATGACGCACTTTGATGTCCCCGAATGGCAACCGGGCTGCCCCCGCTTTGATGTCAAAGACTGCATTTTGTATGTTGTATGGAATCTGCGGTCCAGTGGATTCCGCGTGGTCTATGTATCCCCGAATCGACTGATCATTAGTTGGAAGGAACAGTCGCAACAGTATTATCAAGAGGAATCTCCCATTCGCCAGGCCATGTTGGCGACGGCAGAGGCAGCAACCCATGCAACTACGGCAACCGGAGGAGGTCCTGTCAGCATTCTCAAACAGCCCAAGAAGGCTGCCTCTTATAAGCCTCCACCAACAGGCGTGGCAGGGATGCTGGCATCTGCAGCATCCAGACAATCCAGTTCCGGTTCCACCATCACATTCATATAAGCGATTCAATAAATGCCGTTCGACGTGCAACATGTTCAGGTGCAGAGGATTTGCCCGCATACGTCACTTGATCCGGATGCACCCGATACAGCACCAGGGATTCCGCAATGTTATAGATCCTTCCAAACTGTTTTAATAGCTTCAGCTCCACCTCAAAATCCTCAAAAATACTTGGTTCCTGACTGTAGTTGCCAATGGCGAGCACCGCCGAGCGCTTATACAGGAGGCTCGGATGATTCATAATCCAGTGGGAATAGGGCTTCGTAGCTTTATAGGAGGCCCATGTAAGTTCAGAGGGATGTCGCGTATCCCCCGCCAACATAAGGGTCCCATTGACAACTCGCAGGAAACTAACATTGGATCCCACCACCACACAGTCCGGATGGCTCTGCAGGAAGGCTATCTGCGTCTTGATGCGATGCGGCTTCATAATATCATCAGAATCATGCTTTACAATCAGTTCATTGGAACACATCAGAACCCCCTTGTTGAGACACGCTGAAATCCCCTTATTGCACTCCATTTTATGATAGACGACGCGACAGAATCGCGTGACCAGCCTAAACTGTTCAAGGGCCCGTTCGAGAAGAGCCGTAGAGAGCTCATGCGAGCCATCATTGATCCACACAAGCTCAATGCCAATATGGCCCTGCTGCTCTTTAATCGATTCAAGACACTCATGAATATATTTGTGCTTCGTGTTATAGCTGCTGACAAGCACAGACACCCAGAGAGTCGGTTCACAGAACTGTGGCGGCAACTCAATGCTGTTCATAGTATCATAGTTCTTCTTGGTGGATCCCCATTCTTGGTAGGCATACACTTTGCTGTGCCCTGTATATTCGACCCCTGTGCAATGAATCGGTAAAAAGAACCAGCTTGGGAATACAAACACATCGCTATAGAGTCCCGTCTGGATGAGCCGCGTCAGGAGGAGTGGCCCCACGGTCTGCCAGGCCATCTGCTTCGTGGCCGCCTGCGAAACCGCATTCGTTTGAATGTAGTCGATTGCAGCCTTGCAGAGTGGGTGTCTGGGAGGGAAGCCCATTGTGCCGGTTGCAATGAGGCCCGGTCGGACCTGTTCCTGTTCCCATCCGGCGAACGCCTGTTTGCCCATGATTACATCATCAAAGGGTTCAATACAAATGGAATCCGCATCTAGAAAGACTCCGCCAAACTGATACAGAATCTCCCAGCGGATAATGTCGGCTTTCCCGTTGATTTCTTCAATGGATGCAATCTTATCAAGACAGGCAAGAGGCTGTTCAATGACGTCGCCTGACCGCGAGACTGCAGTAATCATTCGTGTAGACACCAACTTGGCTAGATCCGGCTCGGTCCAATACAGATACTGAAATCCCGGGTGTTTGGAAGACCATGTATTCATAAACTTAGTAGGCGCCGGCTTGGGGCCGATCCACAACTGGTGGATAAGGTTAGGAATCGACATACTATATCAGTAGGAGAGCATTGCTTTAGATTTGTCGGCGACTGTAACCATAGCCGCGACCATACCCCCTGTAGCTACCTCCACTCATTACCTGTAATGGTGATACCTGTAATGGTGATAGTGATTGCGTCACAGATGCGGTTGCATAGCGAAGAAGCGTATCAATCGCAAGAAGCAGCAAAAGCCCAATCGCAACAAATAGGAAGAGCTCCGCTGTATTCTGCATAGGTGATACAGAGGTCAATGACTCAAGCTGTTTGCTAAGGAAATCCAAGCGTCGGCCAATCTCGTCCGGGAGGGGGGCCAGGCTGTCGACGAGGACAGAGGATGCAGGGAGCACCTCCTGGGGCGGTCTCTGAATGGATCGCCAGAGAGTTGGTTTCTGATCAACGGCAAAACTAGGCTTCGAGATACTGGTCGACATATCGCCCAGAAGGAATGCTGATTGCCATGCTTCGGGTTCTGCATTGTTGCCTTGCATAGGGAAAAAATCAGAGGAAGAGGAGGTCCCTAAGGACTCAAGGCGACCATTGCTAGGAGGACTGGAGAGTATATCGTTCGCAGGAGCAGGGCGTTCGGCTGTGCGATCTGGATCTCGCATCCCATCCTCCCCCAAGGAACTATCCTTTGTTTCCTGATCAGAACCAGTGGGCGCAGCTGGCACGACTGTACCAGCACCAGCACCAGCAGGACCAACGCTGCGACTTTTCTTAGATTTCTTAGCATTGGCCCCTCCGGGACCTAATAGTGTAAATGCTTCTTCAATTGCACAATAACTCATGTGCCCCTAATGAGGAGTTAGTTCTTTTGATAGAAATCCGCCGCGATCTGTAATGGTGCTTCTATGGATTCTCTTTATCGGCTGCATACTCCTTCTCGTGGCATTTCGAAAAGGGCCCAACTCCACCGAGAGATTTATCGATCTATCCGATACACTAAAAGCGGTAAGCACGCAAGCGCTCGATGCGGCGCCCTCTACAACTGAGCTGAAAATGCACTATCGCGCCCTGCTCCTGTTTGCGGATGCAGATATCCGGGCGCAGGGCACCAAGGCGCTCCGTGTCCTGGCTGATTTTCGCGATCGTGTCTACGGTCCCCGCGATTTCAGGGTCGATTTCAAGGTAGAAGATATTCTAGGGAACTGGCCCGCATGGATGACGCCACTGGATTCCACTGTAAAGGAACCAGCACCCTCTGCAACGGATGCAGTCCAATCCGAACGCCGCATGTTGGCGTATTTGCAGAAGAACTTTCCGGAAGAGCCGAATCTGAAGAAGGCACCCTCCATTGTGCGGTCTCTGATTGAGGATTTCGGGCGCCGCTTCGTCTTTGAAACGGATCCGGTCACGCTCCGCGCCGATTTCATGAGCCAGCCTCTCCTCAAAGATTGGGTAAACCCCATCCAAGCACCATCCGCATAAAAGGTGATGATAATGGCCGACATTATCCGACAATGATGATGAGCACAATCATACCAACCGTTCGAGTCCGTCCCCTCCTCTCAGCCATGAATGCTGTAGAGAAGGCGACCCTCAAAAAGCTCCTGCCTAAACTAAGCGTACCGGAGGAACCAGCCGGCACACGATATCCAGCGGCTCTCCTGGCACAAATTGCCGTTGCTGCCCCCACCGAACAATACAGTCTGGCCGGTGTCATTACGGAGACCCTGCTCCGGAATCCACCCGTGGGCATCACCCCGGCGACTCTTCTAGAAATCACCCACGCAGTCTGCCCCGCCTTTACAGCAGATGATAAACTGCTCAAATCAAAAACCACGGAACCTTATCTGGAACATCTGCGAGAAACACGCAAGAAAATGCGGATTGCGGCTCGCGGCTCGCGGCTCGCGGCAACTTTCGCGTGGAAGAGGAAGTGGGCACTGGCTCTGTCCGCGGCCATCCCGATCTCCGAACCGATACCCAGGTGTTTGAAATCAAGATGACCGGGCAACTCAAGAAGAACTGGCAGGACTTCTTGTATCAGGTGTTCGCCTATGCCGCGCTGGCTCCCGAGGTCACTGATCTCTATCTAGTGCTCCCACTCCAGGAGATTGTCTGGCACTATGATCTTGGGGCCTGGACCCCAGCAAAGCGAGAGGCCTACCGTGCTGCTCTTGAGTGCGCCGCCACAAAAAAGAAGATACGAAGGGGCGATGCTCTCCTGTTACTGGCCACCCATGCCATCGGGTCCCACATGCACAAACGGAAATCATTGGTGGATACGATTCACAGCCTGCCCTTTGGACGACCCTCACAGATCTTCCTAGCAGGGCCGCAGAGTAGTCGCCTTTCTATAACGGATGGCGAACTGGCGGCTGCTGCGGCTGCGGCTGCCATTGCCGCTACGAAAGCCCCGCTCTACATTCACAGCCCCTACATTATTAATCTCTGTACACCCGTCACTGCGGAAAATGACAGCTATCACACGAAACTCCTTATCAAGAATCTTCAGTATGGGGCGGCCATCGGCGCACGTGGCGTCGTGGTCCATGTAGGCAAGTCCACTACACAGACTCTAGGTGCAGCCCTGGCCACCATGAAAACCAATCTGGTGATCGCAATGGAGCATGCAACAGAAGGATGCCCCATTCTGCTCGAGACACCCGCAGGGCAAGGAACAGAAGTTCTGACGAGTTGCGCCGCTTTCATGGTATTCGTTGCAGAAATCCCTGACCCCCGACTCCAGGTCTGTATAGATACCTGCCATGTATTTGCCGCGGGCGAAGATCGAAGATCCACTGACCTACGTTACGGATGTCGTGGCCCATCAAAAAGAGCGCCTAGGACTCATCCATTTCAATGACAGTGCGACCGTGTGTGGTTCCTGTGTTGATCGACATGCGTTTCTGGGCGAAGGTCACGTGGGTCTCACAACACTCAGCAAGATTGCAGAGATCGCAACAGCAGCCAGTATTCACATGGTGATTGAATAAAAAAGCACTACAAAGTAGGGTATCATGCAACCACCGTCGCTATCACATCGACTCCATTGGATTCCGGTAGAGCCTTCTTGGCTAGTTGCTGTAGGAATCACAGTGTTGGCCGTCCTGCCGCATCAGATACCAAGACCTCTGACGAGAGCTCTCCAGACGAATCTGGGCGGTCTCCTCTTTGCAGCAGGAGCCTTGTTCATTTTCTGGATGAAACCAGTGCTCGGCACCGCACTCCTTTTGCTGTTAGCCTCTATTCGATCTGCCTCTTATCTAGAAGGTTTCGTGGCAACCCCCACCATCACGAAGGACTCCGTCACAAAGCGGCAGAAATGGCTGGTAGAGGAAGTAATGGATGAAGACCCCAGCGGTATCCAGGAACGCACAGACGGTCCCGGCATTCTGTATGATGCAGTCAAGCCAAATCAGCGCTGGGGCTCCGAGGAAGCGCTCGATGAATATCCAGAGGGGATCCAGGATCGCCCGATTGGGTCCTCCCCACTCGAGGAAACATCCCGCTCCTCTTATATGAGCAGCAGTCATAGTCACAGATGAAAACAAAAAATACTAGCAAGATAGGGATCGACATGAGCATGGAGTTTCTGATTCGCATGTCGAAGCAGCCGCTCTTTCGTCTGATTGCGGCCATCTTAGTATTGCTGCTCACGGATACACATCCGGTTGTTGGGTTTGGGGCAGCGATTCTTTGGATTGTCTGGGTCGTTTGGTCGAACTATATGACAACGCCTCACCAAAAATCCTATTTCCTACAGTAGGGGATGCCAGCAACAAAGGCATTAAAAGAAGCAGTGGCAAAAGAGGTGCAAGCCGCCCTTGCTGCAACAAAAGCCGGACCACCACTCATCTCCACAAAATCAGTCACGCCAGGGGTTACAGATGCAATCTTGTATCATATTCAAGATATGAATATGAATCCCTATCTCCTTGGGATTGCATATATTACTCTCAATCTGGGATCGCGGTTTTTTGTGATGTCGGTATCACCGGGCCAGGAAGCCTTTCTGCAGAATATGCTTTTTCGCCCTATCTTGCTATTCGCCATCATGTTCATCGGAACGCGCAATCTGATTGTCGCCTTCTGGATGACTCTGTTGATCTTACTATTGCTTCATTTCCTGCTGAATGAACACTCATCGTGGTTTGTGCTGCGGGACTGGACTGCGAATGCGACTGCAACTACAACTGCGAATGCAAATGCCTCTACACATTCAGGGTTATGGTAGACCCCACCGGCGTCGCCATCGCCCGCTTCCGGCCCCTTCTCCTAGCTGCTTCCGTATTCATGGTGCTACCACTCCCAACACTTCCATCATCATCCAGGAACTCTGCTAATGGGTCGCTGGATGATCCGATTCCTTCCCGCAAAATCTGCACTCGACGTGGTGATGCCGGAGGGGGGCCAGATGGTGTAAAGACTCCGGCATAGTCAGGCCCAATCGGGTTAAGATTCGATTTCTGTGCTCTCTCTGCTTCAAAGGCACGGAGGATGTCATCCACACCTTTCTGGCTGGGCCCCCGCATTTCACGACGGACAGGAGGTGCTGCATCAGAAGGTGGCGCCGCAGCTGCTACATTAAAGGGGACCCGTGCCGATGCGGTCTTAGGAGGCGATGGCGGCTGCGATGTCTGATAGGGGAAGGAGGACCCCATCGGGGCGGGAATCGAGGAAGAAGCAGAAGAAGCAGAGGCAGAAGAAGCAGAGGCAGATCCAAAGCCACCGGCCGCCGTCATGAACTGCCCGAGTCCGCCCATCTTGGCCGCCGCCGCCGCTGCAAACTGCCGCTGAAGCTCCGGGTTTTCATTGAGTAAATCGGCCATTCCGGGCACACCCGACCGTTCGGCCATGGTGTTGGTCAAATGATACATGGTGGCAGAAACACCAAGTGTGCCGGCCAAGCGGAGAAGTGGGTGCATCTTGGCCTGATCCTTATACATGTCGTATAGCTCTTCGAAGATCTCATCGAAATCCTCTACATTCGTATGCACTGATTCGGACCATCCCTTGAGCTTCGGCTTGATCGGCAGACGATGACCAACCTTGTCATTCACCATCTCCACACCCGTTACAAAGGTCATGAGTGCATTACGCTGAAAACGAATGGAGGCCTCCAGATTGCGACTGTCGACAAGTTTGTCATGTTCCGCCTTGATATCCTCCAGGGAGTTCTGCATGGTCATACGGGTCCCCTTGATGTCGTGTGCTTCAAGACGCCGGAGCTTTGTGAGGTATCGGTGTTTCTCCTTGGCTTCCTCTTCTGGTGAGAGGCCAGCGGGGTGGTGCGATGGCATATCAGAAGAGCCGGAGCCGGAGCCGGAGCCGGAGCCATCTGGCCGAATCACAAACGGAGCCGGTTCGGAGCTTTTATTGATGAAAATATCACCAATCCCGTTGGTCGAATCCAGATTCACAACTTCCATATCATCGACCGGCTTCAAACTAATGCGAGGCGCATCGGAGTGTAGCTGGAAGGAGGTATTGACCTGGCGAGTAGAGCCGGAGCTACTCTTCGGAGAAGGAGCGATCTTGCCCTGATTTGCCAGGAGTCCCATCCCGAGATCATCGCCGAGTTCAATAATATCATCGCCACCACCGATCTCCTGCGCCTTATTTGCAAAGGAGGCCAACTCCGCAATCGTTGGTTTCGAAGAAGAAGGAGCAGCTTCTGCAAACTGGACGCTCATACCGTTGCCTTACCGTGAGAGCTTTAACTGCCGGTCTGAACGATGCAATCATGTCTAGATTCTCTCACGTCCCAGTCGGTCGCTAGACCTTCAGGATGGTTCGGAGAACCCCTATAGGTGTATTCACACCTTCAGGAACCCACAGCACTGGATCATGTTGCTCCATCGCTTGCGATTCCTCATCATTTCATCTTCAAAATCATGATCAATGGCCACATACTCATCCCGCATATTGATGATTGACATCAGAGTTGTTCGCTGCTGTGCCTCAAGTGCACTATAATCTTTGCCTTGGGCCCGTGCGGTCTCAATATCATTGTAGAGATCCTTGAGCTGCGTGGTCAGGACAATCTCCTTCGTCTGGATCTTCTTGACAGTCGCAAACACATTCATACTAAAGAGAAGTGGATAGCTGTAGCGGATATACTCCGGGAGGACAAAGGGATTCGTCTCCTTGATCTCCTTGACCTCCTTGTGCGTATCTTCGAGCAACTTCTGCATTCCTTTGGAAGCGCCCTCTAGAAAGAGCATCCGACCCGAGTTAAAGACCAGATCATTCTGCAGCTTGTCGAGCTTATAGGCCGTGGTGCGGTGCGCCTCCGCCCGTGCATCGAGCTTGAGGTAGTTCACGACGGCCAACAGAAAGGCCGTGAAGGCATTCAGCGAGCTCACAATGGTGGCTCCATAAGGGGTATCCTGTATCACCAGATTCAGGACACTACCAAGGACTGTTAGAAAGATGGAGGGAAGCATGAGGTAGTGTAGCTTCTGTTCACAGACCGTCTTGGCTTCAGTATAGAGCAGCTTCTGGCCTTTGAGATAGAGAACCACAATGTCGCAGATCATGGAACTGTTAGAGGGCGCACTGTTGTAGGTTTTGGTCAAGAGCGCATCGATTTCACGATACGTGTATTTTGTTGGTTCAGATACAGTCAGGGTGACTGATTCCTCTAGCGGGACCGGGTTTTCTGAAATATCGTTGCCCCCTCCTGAGACATCGATAGGGGCATCTGATGCATCTGTTGCCTCCATTGAAGAATCTACCAAGAGGGTAGAAACATGGGTGCGGCCTTTTCCGCATTGGGATCTAGCTCACAGTCACAGTTACAGTCACCGCTTCTGGGAGCCGCGGCGGGACTTATGCCAATCCGCAGCCAGATTACGGTGATCGAAACCAAAGAGCAGAAGGAGCAGCGCGAAAAGGAGGAGAAGGAGCAGCAGGCAAAACTGAAAAAGTTAGGCATGTGATATTACAGATCCGTCCAGACACATCAACAGTGCATCGGCCAAGTCATCCTGTTTGGCTTGTCCGGTCCACCAGGTGAGCTGCGATTCACAGGCCGGCACCTTCGTCAGAGCTTCGGTCACACGTGTAATCCCAGCGAGCTTCCGTGACCGTTTTGCATCCTTCCCGACCCCGGCTTCCTTCAGACCCCGTGTCTTCACCCCTGCGTTCACAAACTCCATCGCGCCGGTCCATCCGTGTTCGATCCGGAGGCGGTGATCCAGGAGGGTAAAGAGCATAATCTGAATGGACTTCATATGGGGCGCAAACTCGGACGGCTGATTCTCAATGCGGATGCGACTCGCTTCCTTCAGATAGCCAAGTTCCGCTGTCAAGCAGGTTTCCATAGAGGCCAGGAGACTCTGTAGGGTAACTCCCTTGGCCTTGGGGGCCTTGTAGGGCATCAAAAAGGCAGCGGCAGCGCGCTCCTCCAGGACTTTCTTCGTCAGCTTCTTGGAATCTGTCTCCGAGAGTCCCAGCGTGGAAGACAGCGTAGCCCACGCACGCCAGCCAGCGACCGTCGTGGCCTCAATCTGCAGAGTAGGCTTCAGTGACTTGCCTTTCTTGACACACTTCTTACACAAGAGGATCCCTGCGACCGCATCGATCCAGGAGGCGGGCCCGGCACAGGCACACCGCGTTTGGCTTTGGGAATCGGCGCCATCCGCCAGCAGATTCAGGTTGGCCCATCGGTCTACTGTTGTGAGCAAACCAGATGCATCAAAAGAGGCTACACAGTAGCTCAGATTCTTGATTCCGAGATCGAAGGCGGCGATGGTTGTCATATGGTATTATTAAACTCTGGCTCTTAAAATAGAGAAGATGCCTAAGATTGCAGGAACATATTATATGAATAGAGCTTCTATAATGGGTATATAAATAGTTTGTTGAATAGGGTGAAGCCTCGCTCACATGTAGGCCCACTTATCCCAGGCACAGAGGCATATTATATTGCGGTTGAGACTGTACTTAAACAAATTACAAACATGAAGGCGAATACTGCTACAAGAGCCGGGGCTGCATTTAACAGAATTGGTGCTTCACGCGAGGAGGCTAATGAAGACCCAATAAAAACTAGCATAAATAGTAATTCAGTGAAATACTTTGGAAAAAAAACTTTTACATACCTTCAAGTAGAACAAACATTAAGAAATATTCTGAAAGACGCAAAAATGCAGATACCTCTTTTTGAACCGCCAAAGGCTCCTCCACGCTATAATTTTGCAGGTCCTGCAGCAGCGGCAAGTGCAGCACAGGACCCTCCACCATCACTTAATGTTAGACACGTATCAAAAATGCAGGCAACTGGGACAATCACAGCGGCAGCAGGTGCGGCTCCGAACATATGGACATGGCCAGTGCCAGGGGCACCAG
>Ga0114962_10002354_pt1 | contig 15812 bp, 13 predicted proteins | sample C_130820_MF_Meta_FD_87017 | JGI IMG/M metagenome (GOLD analysis project Ga0114962, IMG submission 87017) | Freshwater microbial communities from Lake Croche, Canada to study carbon cycling - C_130820_MF_MetaG | ecosystem: Environmental > Aquatic > Freshwater > Lake | place: Lake Croche, Canada...
CGCCAGTATATTCGGTTTATGTAGTTTGCGTGCATTGCCCTACCCATGTGACAATTGTAAATATACCATCAATTACGGTGTTTCCTCATCTTACCGTTACCAATGCGAAGCCCAGCAACACGCGCAGCAAAAGCGTTGTCGGCCTCATCTTGTCTTGCAGCCAATATCTTCGCAACAATTTCATTCTTTCGCTTTACGATTGCCTTCTTATGCTCAACAAATTTCTGCTTTGCCAATCGTACTGCTGCCTTAACCATCGGGGAAGTAGACATCCTCTTTGCCGTTCGATACTTGGATGCGGATTCTGATAAAATCAGCTTAGTCGCTTTGCCATGCTTGCCGTGTCCACGCTTCATCGTTTTAGCCATTGTGTCTATAAAGGCCTACAATTGTGTGATATAGCGTCAGCCGCCACCACCCATAGGACAAAGTCAAAAAGGGGTCCAAAAATAACTTACCTTTTTTGAACTTTCGACTTTCGAGGTGAAGTAATACTAGAGGCCAGCCCAGCCTAGCTGCTCTTTAAGGTCACCTCGAAAGTCGAAAGTTGAGATTTTTGTCATAGAGAAATTTCTCACTTTTCATGGAATCGTCCGTGGTGTGGCGGGGCGGCGGGGCGTTACGTGGAAACCGAGATGCGTCCAACTGAAGATGCGGGGTTCTCAATTTTTACCGTTGGAGTCGTGTCCTCAATGTCAAGGCTGGTAACGCACGTCCGCCCACAGCAAATCGATCGGATCCGTTTATGGTTGGTTGCGTTAAACAACGGTCGCAAAACATAAAGTAGAATAAAAGTTACAACTGACACGGCAGCACCAATTCCTCCGGTTGTAACTGAGGTATCCGACATTGTAGGGTCAAAATGGTTCGAGCTCAGCAGAAGTACATCCCAAATCCGACCTTAAAGGATATGATGCGTATGAGGGCTCTTGATATACTAGCTAGCAATCCGGGTATACCGCGCAAGGGAGGAATTGTTGCCGCGTCTAAGCTGGTAGGTGACAAACTTTACCAGGAAGTACTTGCTGACGCGCACAAAAATCGTCACCCGACTTCACTTGCGCTTGTTTCAAAGCACGGTAAGGGTAAGAAGCGTCGCACGTCTATGTCGCGCAAGAAGAAGAGCGCCACGCGCAAGCGTTAAATGCACTCTAGCCCACCACGCCTACTGGATCCTCGCCAGGCGAAACGAAGGCCATGTTGAAGCCTGGAAAGTCATCGTCGTCGCCCTCGTACCACACATCCTCGAAGTCCTCGATGATCTGCTCTTCGGGGTTGTGGATGATGAGGAAGCTCTGCTCAAGCGGCGCCCCAGACTGCACAACGGCAATCTGGCGTACGCGCACGCCCTCCTCGTCGTCGACGATCTCGTAGGCGTCCATCTCTGACTCCACGATGGGGAAGATCTCGCTGATGCGCGCAATCGTGAAGGCAGTGCCGTAGGTGTTCAGCGCGTGCTGAAGGCAGTGATTGCAAAAGACGTTGTTGCCCCACAGCTCAAAGAGCTGCCAGTCGACGTCCGAATGATCCTCCGATGTCCAGTTGCACGCTTCGCAGTACAGCGGACGCTCGATTGCGCGCATCTTGGACGCGTCCGCGCGAAAAGATGATTTCCGTGAGTTGTGTCAAAGTTTGCCTTGCCACCGATGCGCAGCCGGGGTTAGCGACCCCGGTCGATGTCAGCCAACCCTTGTCGCCCGTCATTTTTTACAAAACCAAGAAAATCGTGTTTTCTGCCACTTGAGAAAGTAGCTCGACGCATCAGCCGACGGACGCATAATACGCAGTAACCAAAATGGCCTGGAGCCAGCTGAAGACGGAGCAGCTGCCGAAGCGCTGGGACCTCGCTGTGGCCTTCAAGGACCCCGCGAAGGATGACAAGCTGGGCTGGATCGACGCCATCCCGGGCGAGGCCTACCGCCGTGGCGCGGGCAACCTCGTGACCTTCAAGTTCCTCTCTGCGACGGACACGCCGCTTCCCATCAAGGCGGTGCGCACGCCTTTCGAGTGCACGACGCTCGCCGACATCATCGGCAAGGGCCGCGGCAAGCTGACGATGCGCATGCAGATCAACCGCTCCATCTGGGAGTCGCTGGACGACCTCGATGCGTACTTCCGTAAGTTCCTTGTCAAGCACCGCGGCAAGCTCTTTTCGGCGCAGGACGCGGACTACATCAGCCGCGACAACAGCGCAATCGCGCTCAAGTGCAAGGCGCTGGCTCCGCGCAACTTCGACGGCACGCCCGTCTACGACGCCTTCATCACGCTGCGCATCAACGGCCGCTCTGGCGAGATCAGCGACGTCGTGGTCAAGGAGAGCGAGAAGGGCAAGTATGTGAGCAAGGTGAACTGGGCTCCGCGTACCACGCCGCTGGCCGCAGTGGCTACGCGCTTTTCCATTGTCGTGGGCTACACGTCTGGGCCTGATCCTAAGCCCGTCGTCAAGGACACCATCCCCGTGCCTGACGCGCCGGTGGGCGGGCAGCGCGTGCGCTACGTGGGCCCGGGCGACATTGCCGACGAGCGCGAGGGCGGCTCAGTTGCGCGCTTCGCCTCCATCCGGCCTGCGTACTGGACGCTGACGCCTGGCGGCAATGCGAGCATCACGCTCGTGCTTGACAACCTCGTCATCGACGCGGGCGTGGGCGAGCTCTTCCGGCCGCTGGAGGTAGCGCCGTATGCGCCGCCGGAGGGCTTTGCGCTGGAGGACGTGGAGCCGGAGCCGGAGGAGCGCAACTACGGCACCTTTACGCAGACGCAGTCGCAGACGCCGTCGCAGATCAAGCAGCCCGAGGCCAAGCGCATCCGCACACGCTTCAACGAGGGTCCAATGGAGGGCCCAATGGACCCTACATCGGCTGCGCATCGGTCTGGCCCGCCGGGCCTCAACATCATGGCTTCGGCGGCTTCGCCCATGCCGTCTTCCGCGCAGATGGCCGGAGGCGGCATGCCCATCATGCCTTCGCGCTCCATGACGGGCGGCGGCGCCTTTGGGCGCACCAGGTCCATCCACCGCAGCGACGACGACGAGCTGCTGGAGGCGCGGCGCGAGCTGTGGATGGACCAGATGCGCGCACCCGATCCGCTCTACGCGGGCACGGGCGCGGCTGGCGGCGCGGCGGCAGGTGGCGCCAACGCTTCAAGCGGCGCTGGTGCTGGCGGCGGCATGCCATCTAGCTTCAGCGCAAGCTCTAGCTCAAGCTCAAGCTCTTCTGGCCTGTGCACGCTGGAGGAGCGCATCCAGGCTGAGGAGCGGCGCCGCCTTCACGAGATCGAGGAGGAGAAGAAGCACCTGACGCGCATCTACCAGGAGAACAAGCACATGAAGACCACGTCGCAGATCTTTCCGGAGGACGACGAGGAGGATCACGAGGACTGAGGCAAAACGGACTGACGTGTGCTGACGGCGCCAACGATGCGTCTAGGGTCAAAAAGGGGTGTGCTCATGATGGAGACAGCCCGGAAGGGTGCGAAGCGTGTGCGCGGGGATGGATCCAGTGCACTGATAGCCCAACCAACAATGCGTCTAATTTCGCTTGCGAACTGCATTAGCACGGACGAAAAGTTCGGCCTCAAGGCGCTAGAGACTTCGCCTGCAATGGCAACGCCAATCGAGCATTCCGCGTACGAACTAACGGAGCTTCCGCAACCTACGCTACGCCCGCTTCGCGGCATGCCATGGGAGGAGAGCGACGAGGACTTTCTTCGTTTCCGCGCAGAGCTGCCTTCAACGTTAACGCCCGCCACTCTGTGCTCGCATGTAGTGCTCCCAGTGGGCAAGCAGACGGATGGCGTGCAGCGCTCCGATGAGTGGCACAAGCAACGGTCCTTTGCCGTGACGGCGTCGCAGTTTGCAAGCGCGGCGCACGAGAACCCCAACATGTCTTCAAAGAAACTGCTGTCGGAGAAGGTCTATCCTAAGCGAGGCGGCTTTCAGGGTAACGCCTACACGGAGTGGGGATCCGTGCATGAAAAGCATGCAGAGGAGGCCTTTGTTGCCTTCCTGAGCAAGTTTCCGGAGAGCGGTACACTCGAGCATCCTAGCCACATCCGCCACTCAAGCTCGGCCTGGCTTGGCTTCAGCCCAGACGCTTTGCTGTGGAGCGCGGATCGCAAGGAGGTTGCACTCGTTGAGTACAAGTGTCCGGCGTACCAGCGCTCGGGCCCGGGCCATCCGTACGCGGCAAAGAACGCCTTGTGTATTCCGCGCCAGTATATGCCCCAGATTCAAGGAAGCATGCATATCTTGCGGGAATACCTGCACGAACACCATCCGGACGTCGAATGCGTTCGTACATGGTTCGTCGTGTGGCAGGCGCACCAATTCTTTGTGACGCACGTTCCATTCGTACCCCAGTTTGCCAACAGAATTGTCCACGCATCCAGCTCATTCTTCCACGAAGAATTTATTCCGGCGTGTGTTGAGGCGATAAAGGAAAAGGAGGAGTCGGTGCGGCAAGCAGCGGCGCGGCAAGCAGCTCAAAGCGCTCCGTCTCCTGTTCCTCAATCTTCTTAAGCTCGGTAATTTCCTGTCTGAGTGCGTGCGTGACTGGATACAGGAAAGCCCTATTGCGGACTGCGAAGGCTCGTTGCTGCTTGCGAAGCTTCGCCCTCTTTGACGAACAAAAGGCTCCTGCGGGCACCTTGACGCGGTACTTGTGTGGCATTTTGCCTAGAGTGAACTTGGTGCCGCGCCGCGCCACGCCACTCTACCAACCCCGCTTATCCCAACCCCGCTTATGATCCCACTGCAAGCCAAGCGAAGGTATGCGAGCCCGCGCCCCCACTACTCCATCCAAGGGTAAAGGTCTTATTTGTCAAGGGCGTAACGTAAATCTGTGCAGCGGGTGCATCCGACATTGATGCAAAGGCGACATAGCTTGTTGTGCTTGTATAGGCAGTTGGAATTCCAACCGTTATAGTCCCTGATGCACCCGACCCAGTCACATATGCATACTGAATCAAGGGCTGGGACTGTGCTGCAATGACACCGCGATAGGCCCAAATTGACGATCCAGTATCAGATGTGACAATAGGGGCAACTGAGCTACCCATTTGTGCCTTAGTGTATACGAATCACGCTAAAAATGCCCCCAAAGAAGGCGAAGGCCTACTTTGTAGCAAGGGTGAAGGTACCCAAGCATATACGAAAGGCGGCAACAGAAGAAAAGAAGACAAAGGCGATGGCAAACAGGGCTGCAGTCTATGCTCGCGACCGCGCGGAAGTTGAGCGAACAATTGCACTTCTGAAAATAAAGGCCAAGGAAGCTGCGCGCAATGCAGGCGTAGCGGCGGGCAATGCTGGCGCCGTGGCACGTGTCGCAGCAGGCACGGCAGCGGAAGCAGCGTCGCATGGAGCTGTTGTAGCGCGTGACGCCGCAGGAGTTGCCTATGTCAAGGGAAAGGAGGCAGTTGCAAAGGCATCTGACGCTTTTGAGCGCGCAAAACCCGAAATGAGGCGGAAATACGAGGAAGCGCGTCGTGCACTGGCAGAGTATAAGCGCAAGGCTGACCTACTCTTGTATGGGACACCTGGAAGGCCCGCAGTGCCGCGAAGTCGGTGGCTGCCAATGCTGGGGAATCTTGAAGAGGCTGTTCCGGCCGTTGAGGGTCTGATTCCCAAGGCCCAGCGTTTCATGTCTCGTGGATTGGAAGCTTCTAGGTATGGAGCACAGCGCGCCGGGGAGTTAATCTCTCAGAATGCTAGGGATATGAGCGCGTACCTTGACGAGCGTAGACGTCTGAGAGAGGGCATTCAACTGGCTCAGGCTCAAGTTGCTCCACACATACCAGCAGCAGCGCCACCGCCTCCGCCTCCGCCGCCGCCGCCGCCGCCGCCGCCCCCGCCACCGCCTGCCCAGGCCCCTCAATTTCTGAACATCGAGCAGATTATTGCACAGGCACAGGCAGCTAACGCCGAGCCAAACTTTGCGGGCATAAGCACTGCGGATATTGAGGCATACCTTGCAGCGAATCCGAACTTGTAACAAGCAGGGTTTATTGCATTGCACTCATTCTTCTTCGCGCCACCGCTTTTTACTCGCCTCCACTTTCTCCCTCCGTGTCTCCTCCATTTGCGCACGCTGCAACTTGGCATTTTCCGATTGTTCCTCGTTGAAGTCTTCGATCTCAGCATGCGCTGCTTCAATTTCGGCCTTCTCTTGGCGTGCGGCATCCTCCAAGGCAGCTTTCGCGGCCCTTGCTGCAGTCTCGGCCTCCAAAAATCCGTTAAAGAGATCAAGACCAGACTCGGCAACCTCAGCGGCGCCAACAAGTTCATGCGACAAGGGCTGGAAGACATCTGCCTGAGAGAGAACGATGTGTTGAAGCCTATCGGCGCTCCACACACCAACGGGCGGCGGCGAATTGGAAAAGAAGAAGACGTGCGGCGTGTGGAAGACCTTGAGACGCGACTGGTACTTGGCGCTGTAAAGCTGTCCGTTCTTGAGCTTTTCGGCAATGGCGTACATATCCTTGAGAGTGTGCGTATCAATGCAGCGAGCAACATCAAAGATAACAACTGCCTGGCCCGTGTACGAAAAGGCCGCATCCATCAAGCGTCCATCAAGTTCAATTGCGTTCATTTCGCGACACATCCAAGCAGTCAAACGGCTCTTACCCGAATTGCCCTTTCCATCTTCGATCCAGTAAATGTGCCTTGAGTGCGGCTTGCTCAGGGCAATCTTATGGATGGCAGCCTGCCATGGACGGAAGACAAACTCCGTGGATTCGCGAACCCTCGGAACAACGAGCTGTGCAAGCTGTGTGATTCCATTGGCGTAACGAATAAACTGGCCTGGATATTTCTCGCCAACGCGCTTGATACCTTCCTCGGGTCCAAACTCGCGCAAGATCTCGCGAATATCGTCCATGTCTGTCCTTTCGCCGGCGGCGCCACGGGCAATCTCGCCAAAAGACCATGCTGCAGGCAAAATGAGATCGTCGGGTCCCTTGTAGCGCGTATCCGGCGACATCCTTGACTTGATAAGCTTCTCGCGGTCCTTGATAAAGGCAGGCGCACTCAAAAACTCCTCCTCTTCATCCGCTTGAATCCATGTCCGGATGCGCGCAGGCGTAACTTGCGAGCTAAACTCGATGTATCCTTTGAAAACAAGCCTTCCTTCTGTGGCTGCGCCTTCTTCAGAGCAAAACTCAACCTGGCCGCAAGCGAAGGTCACAATCTCGGCAAAAGCAGGTGGCAAAACAGGTGGCAACCAGTCTGCACGGGGAATGTCACGTTGAAAAAGAAAGGCGCGAGCAAGCGCAGATGCACCCAAACGTCTGCGACGAAGAGACGCACCAGTAGACTCAGTGTCCCTACTAGGCACAGAGCTGACAATGCTTGACGCATCATCTTGAGTAGAAGCCATTGTTGCCACACTTCTTTGTACGGTATGCCTAGTCAGCCGATCACCACACCAAAAGAAATCGCAAGTCAAAATGTAGTGTTTTTATTTTTACCAGTCTCTAGCTATAAAAGCGGGGTTAGAAAAGCGGGGTAAATTCTCACTTACGCTTGCCATCCTTCTTTCCGTGCTTTTTTAGCTTCTTGGTCTTTTTTCCTACAATGCGCCGCTTGCTGATACCAAGAATCTCGAGAACATTCTTGACGTACTTCTTGGTCGCCCCATGCTCTCCCGCATACTTATAGGCAATACCTCGTGCAGGGCTGCTATGATGCTTTGTCATTTTGGGTCGTTAAATTAAAGGTTAAATGTGCACAGTGTCATAAGTGAGTTCTGTGACAAGATCATCTGGGGTCTTCTTTCCGGAACCCTTCATTAGTTCCACGAATTTATGTAGAGGGATATTTGCATTCAGAATACGCCAAACAACCCAACGGCCACAGGTATCCGCATCATCACGCTGAAGCTTGGTGGTATTGTGATTCACCGGCTTGTTTCCCTTTGCCAGCAAGTTTGAAAGCAGCGGTGCACTCTCGTCAAATTCAAGCAATTCCTTCTTATCAAGCCACTTACGATCTCCGTCAATAGCAGTCCCAAAGCTATCAAAGACCTCGTAGTGGTCACCGTGGTCAAGGACGGCAAGCCAGTGTCCATCGCTTTCGCTTTCCGTCAAGAAAAGGAGCACGGCGGCATTGTGTTTCTTAAACAAATCATCTGGGCTTGCCATTGACTTGAGATCGGGGTATCGATGAATGGGAATAGGCCCTAAAGCCTTGCGGATATCAGCATCAGAAAATACATGGTGTGCCTTTCCGCCGAGCATTCTGTATAAATAAAAGCTACGATGGTGTCTATCCTGGGAAGGCGTGACCGCGAGGGGGGCTTAATCGCCACAGGTCAGCGTAACGAATACTCAAATGGGACAATTCACTATGACACGAATTTGACCGTCGCAGTTTCAACTGATTCCGGTATCACTGCTCAGGGAAGCCACGGCCGTTTTGCCAAGTTTCAGGATACTCGTGTCCGCCCACTGCTTCCAACAACCGACAACTATAGTGTTGCCCTCATTCGCGGGAATGTGACCACCGACAATTTCCCGCTTTTTGTCCCGCTCATCAGGCAGTCAACAGCGTCAAATCCGAATCCAGTTACGGAAAATGGTGTTCAGATATGGGAGACACAGGCCCAGCCAGGTCTTGCGCTTACATGGACAGGTCCTGTGTATGAGAGTAATAACGCGAGTGGGTTTTTTTCGCAGGGTGAACAAACTTACATGTCCTGGCCAACTTACGGGTATATTCCTTATTATACAATCGCTAGTTCGGGTGCATACAAGACCGGTGTTATTGATTTGTCGACAATTAGCGTAAACCCAGATTGTACTCTTACGACATGTAAAACACGTCTTAGTGCTGCGCTCCTTGCTGCGACTGGTGCTACCATTACTGTCGCTGTTTCTGGTACTTTGTCTACATTTAGCCAGGTTTTCACGTTTACAAATAATAGCACTACCGTAAATGTAGTCCTTGATTTCACTCTACCACCGAATTTCCAGCAAACGTATGGTGGCACTGTATCAAGGGCTGGTGTTCTGCAGGCATGTAAATTTCTTGGATTTCAGCCTGGGGTAACCTTTACAATGCCTGCCAACATTACCGGCCTTGTTGCCGTAAATACACCCCGTGTTTACCAGCTTGGCTTTCGTTCCACACAGAACTTTTATTCATACAAGAATGTCCGTTGGGTGCCACAAGACACTTCCGCTCAGCTGCCTACGGCAACGGATATGGCAAACGGGTCGTACCAGGGAACTTATTTCGATGCATACGATTATAGCCATTTTCTCAATCAGTGCATCAACCCTACGTTTCAAAGGATTATCTACGATCAGTATGATGCCAACGTTGTTGGTAGCGAGCGATGCCTTGATAGGCAGTTGAAGTTTGCGTGTACTGCAAACTGCAGTGCAACCACCTCATGGAATGCATCGACATCATATGCAGCGCTGAGCTCCGTCTACTTTAATGGAAGGGCGTACTATGCGCAGTTTGCAAATACTGGGATTTCACCGGCTTCTTCTGCTTATGAATGGGTTGACATTGGTCCATCCATTTGCCAGTCATGGATTCCAGGACAAACATATGTTGTAGGTGATGTTGTCACATTTATCTACGATGCGGGACTTGGTGCAGGACCAGCTTCGTACCTTTTTAAGGCATCGGCTACTACATCTGTGGCCCCTTATGCATCTGGAGGAGTAGGGACTGGGTGGGTGTATGATGGACCTGTTCAGCAGGGTACCGTTACTGCGGTTATTACACCAAATACCCCGACGGTTGCCACTGCTGCGCCTATCATTTCATTTGACACCAATAAGCAGCTTTTTGTCTTGAATTTGGATAGTTATGGATTTGGTGGCACTCTTAACACCAACGTAGACGATGGATATATAAATGTCAACACTGATAGTCTTTACACGCAGTCTTCTTACCAACAGAATCTTAATTCAGCACTGAATGACCAGGCAAGGGATTCCTGGGGTCTTACTGGGTTGTCTTTCTACACTGTTGGTTCGGGGTATTGTGGAAATATCTACACAACTTTTAGGCACCCTTACAAGTGCTTTGACGAGCGAATGATCGTAGAGGCTGATGACTATTTTAATCAGCTATTTGGCAATTGGCAGACGACTCGTCTCAACTATGCTGATCCGCGTGCTGGAGGAGCAATTACGTCTTATGTGCGTTATACCCCACAGGCATCAGAAGCTGGTCTGGCGGTCCCACTTCCGCTTCCACTCCAAACGCCTACTGTGGCTACAGGATATCTTCCTTATGGACGTGTGGGCGGGAATCAGCCGTATAATTACACGTTTCCTCAGAACTATCCATCCGTTGGCCTAATGTGGAATCCGATTGATACGATTGTTGTAGTGTCCGGAAGCGTCCCTTTGAACGACGATCAGGTGCAGCCTCCAATCATTATTGGCGATAACGGTGTTGCAATTGGAACCACGGAATCTGGCATTCAGGGGTTTGCAGTAGGAAATTCCGGTGGTGGGCAGAGTACGAATTCCCAGACACTTCGGATCATCGGGGAATTTATCGTGAAGAGCGGATCAATGCAGACTGGCCAGGAACTGCGCAACCAGATTGTCTTTGAGCCCCAATTTCCCGTGTGCCGTGATCTGTTGACAACGGGGTCAGTTTTCAATACATTCGACTACCAGGTTTTCATGCGCATGAAGGCAACTCAGATTCTGCGACCCGTCACAATTTCAAATGGAGGGTGTGTGAATATGAGCTTCGAGTTTAAGAGGAGGTAGAAAGCTATAAAAGCCGGGTTCACGTTTTACGCGATTTTGAAGTCTGTCACCCTTAAAAGGCACACATAAGTCTCACTCATCAGAGAGATTGATAGACGTCAAATCGAGGCAAATGAGTACCATCAAGAAGATCGCTGTGTACGATGCGCGCCTTCAGCAGGATGAGCCCGCGTATGCTGTTCAGAAGGGCGCGCTCTCCGTGAGCGTTGCACCGTTTCAGGCCATTGCTGCGAATTCTGCCCAGATGACGTTTCAGGTGCTTGTTCCGTCGCTGAACGTTTTTGTTGATCGTAAGATCCAGCTGAGCGCGGGTCTCAATTTCACCGCCAATCTCTTTTATGGCGGCCCTCGTGGTCTTTCGATGAAGGGGTTCCAGACGGCTGCAGGTGCCTTCACTGCCACGTTTGTGGGAACTGTTATGACTCTTTCTGCTTCGCCTGGAATTAACGGCACTGCTGGATTTCTGCCTGTTGGCACGCTCTTGTACTCGGTTCTTGCAACAAACGTGATCCCCACTGGCCTTTATGTCGCCCAGACGGGTGCCTCCAATACTGTTTATACCGTCAGTATGACTGTTGGCGCAACTGCTGCTATTCCTATTGCGTATGAAGCTCCCCTCACCTACGATGTCCCCGATCCTTCAATGGGCGATCAGTTTTCTCTTGCGTATGATGGTGGATTTTCTAATGCAAGCCAGAGCATGCCCTTTCTCTCCCTGGGCTATTGCACTGCGGTCTCTGGGAAGGATCTTGCGTACGCACAGTTCCCGATCCAGACGGCACTTACTAACATGACTGCCACGCTGAATGACTGCACCGTGACAACGAACGGCGATACGCTCCGTGAGCAGCTTGCACTGACGTCGTCGCAGGAGACGAATAAGCAGCGCACCACTGCCACTAACATTGATACGTACAGCTGGGGCAAGGACGATGCAAACTCTGGGTCTGGTAATTTCTCGTCATATTCCGTTACGAATGCATATGGTGATATTCCCAATGGTGCATACCCTACTACTTGGTTCTCTGATGCGTCGCAGAGCAACCCGCTGGCAAATGCAACTTCGATTGTCCCGACTGCCGTTTTGGGTGGTACTGCAAACGGCACTGGCTCGTATCCATTTTTTGTTGCTGGTGCGGCAAATTCGTTCGGTATGTCAAACGCCTCGGGTGGTGTGCTGCAGAGCGGTGTTGGGTGGTACATTGCGAAGGCGCAGTCTTCAAACGTTTCGGGTATTTCGAATAGCGGTCTCACTGTTGTTCCGTTTGTTAATAACCAGCCTGTTTGGACAACTGGGTTTCCTGGTGGAGACTTGTATGGTACGCAGAATAACGTTGTTACTGGTGGTACAGCTGGTGGGTTTTTTGGTATGCCTGGCTTTTTTGTGTCTGGCGCTGGTGCTGGTGGCAGTGCTCTGCAGACGCTTACCCTTACCAAGAGTGTTCCGCCTTATTGTATGGTTGGCGCTCGTCTCTATTTTAACAACAATAACACTGTCCAGGCTGGTGGTACAATCCCGTCTGCTAATTTTGTTGGCTTTGTCTGTAACATCATCTCTGGCTCGCTGGGTGCAATTGGGTCGGTGTATAACATCGCAAGCTCGACGCTCTTTACGCCCGCACAGGCACAGCTTCTGTCCCTGCAGGCGGGCTTCCAGGTTACGCAGACGCCCATGCCCGTTTTCGGGGCATTTACTGCCGTTGAGCCGCTGGTTATCTCTCCCCTGATTTGGGCTGACAGTGCAGAGTTTCAGAGCGTTGGTCTCTATGGTATGACCAACATGCAGTTTGTTCTGAATTTTGCACCTCTGGGCACGTGCTATGCATCCCTGAATCCCGCGGCTGGCGTCCTCCCCTCTTCAGTGTCACTTGCAACCGTGCCCTGGTGGGCGGACGACCTGACGCGCCCTACGCAGAACACTGGTAACATTCTGCGTTCGTCTAACATCCGTTCAATCATCAGCGATCTTGCATTTGGATCTTCTACGAACCAGTATGGTCCGTGGACGAGCCCGACGCTCTTTGCCGAGTTTCTGACTCCTGGTCCGGACGTTACGCTGCCGCTTGTTTCGACCGTTCCGTATTGGGAGTTTCCTCGGTACACGCAGACGCTGACGGGTACGAACTTCCAGGGCACTCAGACGCTCCGCACGCAGACGATTTCCCTGACGTCTATTCCCGACATGGTAATGATTTACGTTAAGCCCGCCACGAAGGGCCCGAGCCAGCTTGACCAGTATGTCCCCATTTCGAACGTCTCTGTGACATTTGATAACTTTAGCAACCTCTGTTCTGGGTTCCAGCAGTTCAACCTGTACAATTGCGCCGTTGCCGCTGGTCTTGACATTGACTGGCACCAGTGGCGTGGTTTTACGCAGGGCGCACTGCCGAGTCTGGCGCGTAGTGTTGGTTCTACGTCGTCGCAGGCCATCACGACTGCAACGCAGTACAAGCAGACGGGTGCAACGCAGCTGAGCGGTGGTCCGATTCTGCTGCGCATGGGTCACGACATTACGCTGAGCCCCGGTCTTGCCCCGGGCTGCCTTGGTAATTATTCGTTCCAGGCAACTGTTCAGACGTCGAACCCCTATGGTTACTACGACTACCTGGCTGCCGTTACGATTACCGTTATTGCCATCAATACTGGGTTCTTTGAGACTGTGCGCGGCCAGTCTGCGATTCGCAAGACAATCCTCAACAGTGCGGATGTTGAGGCGGCAACGCCCGAAACGGGCACGACGAAGACGCACCTTCACCGCATGGTTGGTCGCGGCGCTTATTTCCGTGGTGGTTCTACTCACGCAAGCCACCTCATGGCTAAGATTAAGCAGATGCACAAGCTGGGCAGCGGCGGGGGTGCTGCCGCGGCGGCAATGGGTTACGCGAAGCGACCGCGCAGTAGTGGAATCGAGTAATTTGCATTAGTGGGTATTTCCATAGCACCTCTTTCTACCCCACCTCCCCGCTATCCAACACGCATAACACTTTTGAGCCATCCTTATGTGTATGTTGTAACGCGGCCCCGGATGAAGATGCTCGAGATACGAACGCAGTAAAAATACAGAGAAACTGCGCTTGGATCGATCGAGGCTAGTTGTGAGGTGTCTGCGTTTATAGGCCATCTGTCGTTGTACTTAGCCAATGCGAGTTACGTTGAAATTAAAATTGGGATATGCGCTTTGTGCGGTCATCGATCCAGCCGAAAATGTGCCACTTACAGACAGCGTAATTGTCTGACCAGACGATATAATACCGATAACCGTGGACACTGGCAAAATGGTCGACGTTGCTGACCCAAAAACTGAGCTCGGATATGGTATCAAGTGAGTTGCAGTAGCACCTGTCAAGGAAGCCTCTATGTACACCGCAGCTGCCTGTACAGTTGTTGCAGCGCTAATTCCTATTTGAGCAGTTGCAGTGACCATATAATTGCCTGTCTGTGTAAAAGTTAGAACGGAATACGATGTCTTGGTACCACTGGTAAGCGCCGTGCCAGCAGCTGGCCCAGTGTAAGTTCCATTTGTAGTATAACCAAGCTGGGTTATGTTTGCCGCTCCAGTACTTGAAAGCTGCAATACGTTGCCTAATGTTACCTTTCCAGTTAAAGTTGAAGTGCCAGCAATAGACAGTGTTCCTGACCCTGTAGTTGAAATTCCAGATGCAAGGCTGATTGGATCGTTAAGAGCAACAGTTGGTATAGCGCTTGTGCCCCCGATCACGATGTTTGAATTTCCTGCTGTGACGCTGCTGACAATGTTCGGTAGCGTGATTGCGCTAGCACCACCGGCCGTGTTGGCCACAGAGGCCTGAGTTCCCGATACTGTCACGGATGTAACGCCGTTGTTGGTAACAGTTGCCGAAGCGCCTGTTCCTCCAGTGACGCCAATACCAGTTCCGGCGACAACGCTGCTGACAATGTTCGGTAGCGTGATTGCGCTAGCACCGCCGGCCGTGTTGGCCACAGAGGCCTGAGTTCCCGATACTGTCACGGATGTAACGCCGTTGTTGGTAACAGTTGCCGAAGCGCCTGTTCCTCCAGTGACGCCAATACCAGTTCCAGCGACAACGCTGCTGACAATGTTCGGTAGCGTGATTGCGCTAGCACCGCCGGCCGTGTTGGCCACAGAGGCCTGAGTTCCAGATACTGTCACGGATGTAACGCCATTATTTGCTACTGTTGGCGCACTAATGGTTCCACCAATTAAAATCCCGGTACCACTGGCAGTGATACCAGTGACAATATTAGATGGAATAGTAAGAGTGCTTGTTCCTCCCGGTGTATTAGTAGCTGTCACCTGTGAATTGCCCACAACGGCAATACCGACAGTGCCATTGTTGTTCACTGTTATGTTCGGAGTTCCATAATTTCCGAGTGTAATGCCAGGTCCTGCAGTAACATTTGTTACAATATTGGATGGCACGGTAATAGTACTAGCACCACCTGATACATTACTAACTGTAATTTGAGATCCACCGCTTGTTGCAAGAGAAGTAACGCCGTTATTGGTGACAGTTGCCGTAGCGCCTGTCCCAGCAACGCCAATACCAGTTCCGGCCACAACGCTACTGACAATGTTCGGCAGCGTGATTGCGCTGGCACCACCGGCCGTGTTAGTCACCGAGGCCTGAGTTCCGGATACGGTAAGAGAAAGAACCCCCGTGTTTGCTATTGTTGGAGTACCCGTTGATGGGGTTACGCTGATTCCAGATCCTGCGGTGAGAGAAAGAATACCCGTGTTTGCAATTGTTGCCGCTGATGACGTACCGCCAACTACGGCAATTCCACCCGTTCCAGTGCCAAATGTTGCAGTTGCGGGTGCAATGGAAAGAACGCCACCCGTTGAAGTCACATTTACAACTGGCGCTGTTGCTGTGCCTGTAATTGAGATCCCGGTCCCTGCATTGACGGACGTGACTGCATTCCCGCTTGCAACAGTGGACCTATACGCCCAGACTGAATCTGCGGGATTATTTGCTAGAACAATCGGTGCAACTGAACTACCCATTTACGACTTAGTATCGCCTATTTCGTCCTTCATGGACAACGTCGCCGTGGAAATCCGTTAATCTATGGGCCGC
>Ga0114962_10002355_pt1 | contig 15808 bp, 19 predicted proteins | sample C_130820_MF_Meta_FD_87017 | JGI IMG/M metagenome (GOLD analysis project Ga0114962, IMG submission 87017) | Freshwater microbial communities from Lake Croche, Canada to study carbon cycling - C_130820_MF_MetaG | ecosystem: Environmental > Aquatic > Freshwater > Lake | place: Lake Croche, Canada...
ACTTCTTGAGTAGAAGAAAGCGTCAAACTTATGTAAAAAAAGAGTTCAAAAAAAAATTGACGCCCTCTTTTTTTAGAAGTAAAAGTCATAGCTCCCAAGCAATATCCATACTCAATAATCTAATAATCAAGATGATTGAAGATCTCATGATCGCCTTTAAGGCCCTTGGCGATACCCTGTTCGTCCTAACACTAACCGCTTATATGTTCTATGGTATGTTCTGGCTTGCCTCCTTGACCATGCCCTATCATAGAGCCCGCTTTGACGAAACTTTGATAGAAAAAACAATCAAAAAGATCAGGTGTTGGTATCAAGCGTATGATAATAAAACAGTAAAAGGATAGACTCAAAAAAAATTGACGCTCTCTTTTTTTAAAGTAAAAGTCATAGCTCCCAAGCAATAATCAAGATGTCCTGCTACGATCCTAAGTGCCGATGCTCTAATGCCCCTAAGTGTAAGTGTCAGCTTGACTGGGACGTGCGCTGTGTGTGCCCGCCAGGGGATGGATGGAACTGTCCCGTCCGCGTCAATACAGCCCTTTGGCTAATTGACAATGATGCTGACCTTGATCAGGATGCCCAGAAGATGAGCTTTGATCGCATCAAGGGCTGGTTTAATCTAGATGATCAAGTGTCCTTCTGGGAGACCGTGGCCCTCTATAGCCAAGAACGGATTGAAGATCTTCAAGAAAAAAAAAGCTGTGAAAACACCTATAAACTATGTTGCTGGATTGAAAAGAAGAAGGAAGCTGAAGCAATGATAATCAACCTGCGCAATGAGTAACCCCCTTTATCAATAATTAATACGGTAAAACGATCGGTAGTTTTTGTTTTTTGACCCGTTAAAAACAGTAGCAAAAAAGATTGACGGTCTGAGTTTTCAAAAGTCTGTCAAAGATGTCAACCAAGACTGTGTGCCGTCATTGTAATAAGGCTTATGTTAATGTGCTGGAACACATTACCAAAAGCCATTCCTGGCTGACTATCTATAAGTTGGCGGATAATACAGTAGTAGATCATAAAAAGGTTGTGCGGGTTGGCGATTATAAAACAACTCTCTTCTGGAAAGACATTGAGTTCGATTTCATGGAGCATAACCAAAACACCGGTAATTGGGCAGGTATTACTGAGTTGCTGTTCTGTTCACCTAGATTTGAAGGGGTAGTATGTGTGCTTATAATGCCTGATGACGATAATGACAGCGTTTTGAAAGTCATTGGGATTGAAACTCATGTAGACCGTGCCTTTAAACGATGGTCAAAAGAAAAGGGTTCCTTTGTGATTAAAGAGTATAAGATCCCAGCCAAGTTTAACTTTCAACAGTTTAAGACTGTTCTAAAGAACGAAGTCATTGTGCCCCCTAATACTACATAATATCCATTATACTATAATCTCTATTGGGATCATTGATGTCGGCAGGGAACAGAGGCAGCCACTTGGGCAGGATCTCCAACTTGAAAAAGATAATGGACCAACGAAACCCCGTGAACGTATTGTTCCAGTGTTCCCTATGGCCGTCAAAGACAATCGGTTTATATTTTGTATCAATCTCCTCCCCCTCCAGGACAAAGGATCCGTTCTCATAAGGCCCTCCTGTGACTAATAGGGATGCGCCAAGGTTGCCCTTGTCTCTGTGGGGTGGACATACATTGTTTTGATTGACTGTAATCGAATCATACTTGAATGGGACAATCGCATCCCCTAAGCGCCGGAGGGCCAGGAACAGTTCTCCATACTTGAGGTTGTTACAACTCTTATGCGGGGGGCGAGCATACTTCATCATCCAATTGGTCCACCCAAAGGTATTGCGTCGGCCCTTGCTCTTCCCTCTATACTTGATCTCAGGCAATAGTCTTTTTGTCAAAAGTTCATTCACTTCACGGTAGAGCTCAGGAACCTCCATCTAGTTGGGCAGAACAATAATAACTTTGTTCTTTTTCCGTGAAGAAGCTTTGGGCTTCTTTGGCTTACAGCCATTACACAGGTTCCACTTGCGGTTCTTATGAGGGGCCTTACACCGCTCACAAGTCCTGCCTGCTTTGTCCGCATCCATAAAGCGCTTGATACAACAATTACCTATAATGAGGAAGCCCTTTTCCTCACTATAGATATAACAGTTTTCTACAATATGATGTTCACATACACAATATTCATTATAGTCTGGAAAGTCATACTCGGGGAAGCGTAGTTCATAATACTTGTGGTGACGGTTATAAGGGTTTAGAGAACGTTCATTGAACCCACTCTTAAACGCTCCATCCCCTCCCGCATAGCTCCAGGAGCCTGAGTTGATCTCTTCGACTGTCAAGTCATACTTGGCTAATCCTCTTCTGAATCGTTCTGATAAGTCAGACTCTTGAGCCATAGGCGGGAGGATTACTTCGTTCATCTTTTTACTAGTAAGAACGAACAGGAACTCCGTCAAACTTATGGCTTAATATTGCCCCACGCTTGAAAGGCGTTCTGATCGGGTCTCTGGAACCCAATGTCTTGGAGGTATTCCACTTCCTGTTCTGTAAAGCCATTCTTCACAATCTCCCAGGAGTTGAAGTCTCTCCCAAACAAGAACTGGATATTGTTATAGACCATTGTTATATAATTGTTTTCTAATTGAACTACAATCCTTGGGTGAATGAGCAGGGATATATTGATGAGCTCATTAGGACTCATAGTCTTCAGGGCATTCATTATGACAATACCAGCGAACAGATCAGCTACCATCTTTCTACAATCTCTATACTCTATACTTTAAGTTTACTATGGACCCCACCCTCCCTAAGTCTTAGGGTGGGTGGGGTCCATAGTAACTCCGGCTTAAAGTTATTTTCCTTTTCTAAGTAGGATGCCGATCAACAAAACAGATGCCTTTTACCAAGTCTTTATGGAACAGCAGAATGAAAAGAAGAAGGATCTTACCAGGAAGATAGACCTTCTTTCTACTCGTTTAAGAGTAGAAACAGAAAAGGCTAAGCAACTGAATAAGGTTGATACTACTGGGGATGAGTCTGCTTTGAATGGTTGGGAGATCGGAAAGGAGAAGTCTTTTAATGAGTATCAGAAGAAGATCTTAGTCCAAGAAGATATGCTTGCTTGTATGGTAAGTAATTATGATCGTGAAAGCGTCAGGATACAAAGAGAGATAGATACTCTGACTTTGAAGTTAAGTGAACTAAAAGGGGTTCATGAAACCAAACTGGCCAATATTCGGAGGCAATTGAATGGGACAAAGGATAATATGGAAACGTCCCTGTCCTTCTTTGATAAGAGGATTCATGGGGCCAAAGAGCGTATAGACCAAGCAATTGGTAGTAAAAACCCTGTGGTTATCAAGATGGGCCTTGAATTAAAAGAACTAGAAGAACAATTGGCGAAGGTGGATCGAATCCTGGCTGAGGCTTGAATTGGCTAAGAATACTATCTACCCCACCCCCCCTTGGACCGAGGGTGGGTGGGTTGTATACCATTCTTAGCTTCGCGTCACGTATATAGACTTTTTAGAAACTTTTATTTTAGAATTAATTAAAGAATACTTAGTATATAAGAAAACTAAACTAATAATAGTCTTTAATAGTAATTGTAGTAAGATATTATCATTACCCTATTAGTCAGAATGGATCATAACACTTCCTTTAAGTCCCCCTGGCCTCACCTCAGGACCATAGCGATCTTTGCGTCTCGGTTTAGGACCTTCATATCAATGGACTCTGGCTTGAACCACGTATTGACTACATGCTGAACAACGTTCTCATCAAAGTGCTTACAGCTGAAGACATCCAGGTAGGCATCCCCAGACTGGTCACAGAAGTGGCCTGTTATGTTACTCGTTTCTATCAGTTGGACCAGCGTATAGCCTGACTTGTTCCCTTCACCAAAGTGTTTCAGCAGGGGCTTCCCATACGCCTTCATATCTATCCGTTTTACCAAATCCTCTGTAAACAGTTCTATGACCCGAGGATTACTGATGGATAGGGAATAGCACTTACGAGCATTGATCAAGCAGTGCCGACCCCAGTGTAACATATAACTATAAAATTGATAATAATTCTTTTGAATAAACCAATAGGATGTATTCAGAAGAGTTTATAGAACGCTTTTGGGCAAGAGTGGATAAGAGGCCGGAGGGCTGTTGGCTATGGACTGGTAATAAACAATACCAGGGATATGGTAGAACAAGAATAGACAGTAATCCTAATGGAACTAAACGTTTAGCTCATCGTATATCCCTTGAATTACACTTAGGTAGACCTATTGCTGATGATGTGATGGTAGCTCATACACCCATTATCTGTCATAATCGTTTATGTGTTAATCCAGCTCATCTTAGAGAAGCCACAGCATTTGAGAATGCCTTTGACCGAGAACTTGATAATACAGTTGCGAAGGGGGAGCAGAGTGGTAAAGCTAAGCTAACAGAGACGCAAGTGTTGGCTATTAAAGCTGATGATAGAGTTCAACGCATAATAGCAAAAGAATACAATGTCAGTCAATCTACAATATCATTAATTAAACAAAAAAAGAATTGGAAGCATATTGACTAAGGAAACCGTAATACATTGTCAATAGGCATCTCAGGCATAACAACAAGATTCTTATTGTCCTCAGCTTTTTTTACCTTTCTTTTTTCGTATTGATCCTTCGCATACAGGGCTCTTTTCTCTTTCTCCTGCGCCAAGACCTTTTCTCGGTTCGCTTCATACCAAGAGAACTGAGCATCCTTGTCCTTCGCACACATCTTTAGAATACGGATCAGGGGAGAACGGGCATTCAAGGTGCTACCCTCTATCTCAGCATCAATTATAATCTGAACTTTCATTCTATAGAACCATAGCTTTTAGTGCTTGTCAGGACACGAGGGGCAATTACAGAAGCACAACTTCTTTGGTGCGGATCTACTAGGGAGTTCTGGTTCTTTAATAAGGGCCTTGACCTCCTTCTTTTCGTTCTGAGCAGCCTTCTTGGCTTCACGGGCCTTCTTGCTGGCCTCTATCATCTTAGCCTTATGTTCAGGGGACATGGGATGACGACCCTGAGTCTGCTTCTGAATAACTTTCTTTTCAGGAATGACCGGGACCCGGACACCCTCTCCGTCCTCATCCAAGTCCTCTACCGTAGCATTGTGAAGGGGCCTGGCGCTCGGACGGCCAATAGGATTCTGAAGAACAGGACGGTCCGCCTTGCGTTCATTGAGCTTGCGAATAGCCAATACCTCTGTCCGTAGATCGTTGACCTTCATCTTGCTCACGGCGTTACCGCCTTGTAGGTGTTCCTTACGTAATTGCCTCAATTCTGCTGCTAACTCTGCTTTTGTGGCCATCCCTATATATGGTAGGCTTAGAAAAAAAGTAGTTCTAATGTATGTAACAAACGCACTGGTCTTATTACATTAGAAACTTAATGATTATGATAAAAACAGGACAAGAATGGGTAAACTTTAGAAGTATATTAAAACTACCAACGCGCCCTTTTTTTTTGGCCTTCTTTAAGTCCCCTAGCGTTTTTTCTCGTTAACGTATAAGGCTCTGAGTTGGGCCTCTGCTTTCTCCCGTGTTAAGGGGGACTTGCTGAAGTAGACGGGTCGGCCAGGCTGGTCCTTCTTGACTTTGAATCCGCCTCGGACGGGGACAACTTTGTAGGGCATTCTACAAAGCCTTCTGTTTTTGGTGGAGTCGTTGCTTCGATGTCAAGGGACACAGATGCTTCATGGCCACAACAATTACTACGGATCCGCCGGTGATTGATAACTCCCAAGACAACGGCACCCAGAGACACGGCCAATGACACATAGGCAGCTATTGATGACGAGTCCATCTATAATAGAGACGGCGAAGACAACAGAGCATTCTATTAATAGGCGATCAATGCGGTTCCATTCCAATACGCATACACCACCTGTCCGTTTTGTATGATTGTCTGGTTATGAACCACCGTATTCCCTGTAGCCCCTGCGATGGTCATATCTCCGCCGTTCGTGCCGTTTCCGTTCTTGACTATGATAAAGAAGCCAACATCAGCGACTGTTAGGGTGGCGGTGGTAAAGGTCAAAGTAGCACCCCCTGCCGCTGAGGTAACGATATAGGTGCGCCCCCGCATGGTAGAGGACAAGGCGACGGTTGCCGGGGCCGCTTGGATGACACAAGAATAGGCGGCACTGTCATACGTTAAAGCGTTATTGGAAGTATCATACATCACAAGGGAGTTGAGATTGGCTCGGGCTGCTGTTGTAGCCGCCAGGGCTCCGAGTGAAGATGACCCCAAAGATGACCAAGACAATGATCCGCCCACCGATCCTGCTGTTAGGACTTGGGAGGCTGTTCCAGCGGAGGAGGCAGAGTCTTGGAGGGAGTTAGCTCGAAGGGTTGTAGAGGGTGTGTAGGCATAGGTCAGCCCCGCACCGGCAGCGGGCAGGGTTGTTACATTGGTTGTATTGGCTCCCCACTGGATGGCTACAGAACCGGCTCCTGGCCTCTGGATCAATGAGGAGGATCCCAGCATGTTGAAGACATTGTTGTTGAAGGTGGTGAGTCCCGCCAAAGCTCCTGCGTTGTTGAAGAAGACGGCGGTCTTGCCGGACCCAGCTGTCGGTGCTGTATAAGTGAAGACACAAGTCTGGAAGGAGGAGGCAGAACCATTCCCTGTAAGATTCAGAATGCTGATGATGGCTCCTGCCGTCGCCCCACCAGCACAGGTCAGCACACCACCGAACAGGGACATGGAGGATGTTCCAGAGGTGCTGATGGCGGAGCCGGTGGTGGTGTTGTTGATTTGAGACTGAATTAGATTGAGCCTCACCGATGCGAGCGTGAGCGCGGCATTCGCCGTCACATTCTGGGTGACAACGGTGTTATAGAGAACCAAGCTGTTGTTCCCTGCGCCAGTGGAAGACGCGGCAACGGCAACGGTTCCATAGGAGGTGATGTTACAGTTCTGAATATACCAGCTTGTGTCCGAGGAGGTTGTTTCAGAACAGACAACATTGCCGACCACTGAGATACCTGTGATCCCCTGGCTAACCGTTGAGGAAGAGGAGGAGTTGAAGGTCAGCGTTCCAATGATGACAGCATCGGCCACACCAACATTGCCCACCAAGAAGGTGTTGTTGCGGGTCATGGTGGGATTCTCCGTGTAGGTTCCTGCGGTGATACAGATATTGATGGGGATAACATCAGAAATGGAAACCGTTGCCGTCAAGGCACCCGAGATGGTCTGATATGGATTAATAGGGGATCCATTCCCTGTCACATCAGAGCCATTGACGGAGACCCAGAAGTCATATTGGGTCACAAAGTTCAGACCAGGGCCTGTGGGGCCTGTGTAGCCGGTGGAGCCATTGATGCCCGTGTATCCTGTAATACCAATTGCTCCCTGTAACCCAGTGGGTCCTGTTGGCCCTATGTCTCCCGTTGCTCCCGATGGCCCCGTCGCTCCCGATGGCCCTGTGACTCCTGTGGGCCCTGTATCCCCCGTAATGCCCGTGTGTCCTGTAGCACCACCAGTGGGGGAAGTGAAGGGAATACCATTAATGGACTGAACTCCTATCAGTGCTCCCGCGCCTCCTGCGTCAAAGGCAATTGTATCAGCATTCTGGATCTCAACATAGTTCTGATTGCCGAAAAAGGCATTACCACTAATTGTTAGATTTGGATTACCAACCCCGATGGCGGCAGGGGGTTTAATAACAGTTGTATTGATACCTCCAGTTGCTTGGACCCTAAGCGTATCACCAACCACCACGCCAGCAGAAGAGACCGAGGTAATGACATCAGTCTGAAGGGCAGTCGAGGGGTTCATAACGAATGATCCAACATCTTGGATATTAACATACCCTGTAGGGAGGCTACGACCTTTCAGATTCAGACCGCCACTATCCAAAGGATAGACGGTTCCCGCATACATATCAGAGAGGGCCTGGATGCCGTTCGGGGATTCCATGCGAACACCACCGGCTACCCCAGGAATACCTAGGCCATACAGATAGACGGTCTCAGGGAACTGCGGTAACACAGGAGGGATGAGAGACGATACAATTGACACAACTCCATTCGCAAAGATATTAGCAGAACCGGCCAATCCAGGCAGAACAGGGGCGGCTCCAGCAGAAAGGGCTAACGTAGCGGCAGAAAGAGATACACGGCTGGTAGCTCCACCATATTCACCTAACCCAGCCGAATAGGCGGTAATGTCTATCTTACCTCCAAGATTGAAGAGACCATTGTCGGCACCGAGGGCATTGAGTTGAACGGCACCATACCCTATCTGTGCTGCTCCAACCCCAAAGCCAGCATCTGCCTCTATGTTGATGGAACCGCCCGAGCCATTCTTGCCCTTGATTGTAACTGCTGCGGCAGACGCAATGGCGGCACCCTGGTCAACAGTAAGATTGTAGGCAGTCCCTGCGGTATCCGTCAGCCCCAAGTGTGCGGCTCTGCTAATGCTGCCTGTGGTAGCAGTGTCTGTGATGTCGTTATTGGCTGCGACCGTTGTAACACCATTGTAGCCAGAGAGGGAGAGAGGAGTGGAGGCACCACTCGCAAAGGAGGCCACTTGATTGGTGATGACACCAAGAGCGTTAGCAGGGTTGGTGCGAACATAGCCTGTTGTATTGGTATTACCACCGATGGTTACATCACTAGCAGTTGCGATTGTGCCGACGTTGGTGATGTTATGTGTCCCTCCATTGATGTCCGCTACGGCATTATAGTTCGCCCAGTTCGCGGCGGATCCACCACCACCTGTCTGTATCTGTGCGCCGTTCCAAGTCAGCATTGCCCCATCAGGGGAGGAAAGAGAGCCATACGGGGCAAAGCCACCAGCTGAAATACCAACAGAGGAGGTTCTTGTAATGGCGGTATTAACCATATCAAGGCCTCCAGTTGTGACAAGGGAAGTGCCCTGGATAGCGCCACTTGCCCCAATGGATCCGGCTTGGACTGCGCCTGAGGCACTGAGGCTTTTGGTTGTGATCTGGCCAAAGGTCGGCACGGGTTCCCCGGCGATCTGAAGCGTGGCGGTGGTGATATTGGCTTGACTGGTAATTCCATTGGTTACAAGAAGAGTATTGGTAGTTGTATTGTTATTGACAACAACATCACTGATATCAGTAATACTAAACCCATCCATATTAACTGACGCTAGGGCAGGATACAGTGACCAGTCGGCTATATTCTGTAGATCATTGGCCTTCGCCAAGAGTTCATTGTTATAGTAGAGGTTAGCAGATATAGAATGAAGGAGCTGAGTGCCTGAGTTGTCAATCAACTGAATCTCTCCGTTCTGAGAGGGATACTGATACCAATCTTGGGCTCCTACGACCTCACCCTTTTTTGCGTAATAGGAGTTCCCTGGACTCGCAAAAGTATTGTTCGGCAAGGCTGACATTCTATTCTATACTATAGAATAAGATGAGACTTGTATCAATTGTAGAATCGCCACGAGCTGGTAAAAAGTGGAGGGCTACCTTTGATCATGATGGGACAACGTTTCATACGGACTTTGGGGCCTCCGGATACCAAGATTATACTCAAAGCAAAGATGAAAAACGGGCAATTGCTTATCGAGCAAGACATCGGAAGGATCTATTGACTAAGAACCCTACAAAGCCCGGATACTTGAGTTGGTATATCTTATGGGCTGGTCCTAACTTTAGAGAGAATGTAACCAATTATAAAAATAAGTTCCATCTATAGAACTATGGCTTTCTATGCGAACGCTCCCCTGCCTGATACGAATGCCCGCCAGTCGGCCATCACTATTCGTCCCTCGTCTACGGCACTTCTGACCATTGATTCTGAGGATCGTCATAAAGATTATGTAGAAGCCCGTGATACTCCTTCGAGCCCTTATAATTTTAGTATTACCAAACGTGAATCATTGATGCCTGGTTTTATGACACGAATTGGTGTTTCAGAGCTGTGTTTTCCTTGGACGATCCCCAATATCAATGTAAAAACCTCTACGATTGGTATTCAATATCAAATTGGAGCAGCAGCCCCTGTGGTAGAGGCTTTTGCGGTTGATATAGGATTTTATACACCGGCACTTTTGGCTCAGTATATTCAGGAATTCATTACTACTAGCACGCCATTAGCAGGGTTTACAATGGATTATGGTATTCCTGCTATAGGTGGTCCTGGAACATTTCCTCAAAATCAACCTGTTTTTCGGTATGATGCGGGGGCTGGAAATCTGGTTGGTTTCTTTCCGTTGGCCCCCAATTCAGTGGCTGCGGGTCCTCTTCCTGCCTATCCCTATCCGGCTACTACTAAGCAACTATTTGATTTGATGGGATTTACAAATCTAAATGTTGGATTACAAGCGAGTGGTGTAGGTGGCTATACACTATGTCAAGCAATTCGTTATGTGGATATTATCTGTAACCAGCTCACGAATTCACAAAGTCAAAAAGACCAAACTTCTCAGACAATTGCTCGAGACATGTTATGTCGTCTATATTTGGGAAGTGGAAGTGGCGACAGTCAAAGCACCATTGAGCCTTCTAATCCTGCCTTTTGTCCTCCTGGCTGTGCCCCCTTTGTTATTTATAGAAACTTTACAATGCCCAAACAGATTCAATGGATCCCCAATCAGAATATTCCAGGATATCTTCAATTTCAAGTGTATGATGATGCTGGAGACTTACTTGATAATTCGTTGCTTACTGAGTATCTAGCAGCAATTGTTGGTATTCCTAACCAATATTCGGATTGGTCTATGACTATGCTTGTGTCCGAATGTTAATAGCTCAATATGTAATGAAGTTCATTCACAATTGAGTTTAAGCAAGGTTCAAGGGCATAAGCCCACCCCACCGAATATTCTTTATAAAACTTCTTTAAGTGCCTAAAATCTGAACTCAGCTGATGATTTGCTGAATACTAAGGTTGCGTTGTAGATATATTGAACATGAAGCACGTAAGGAACCGCAGCAGGAGCTGTGATCTGAAGGTTGACCAGGCCGTTCAGGATTGGCTTACCATGGGTCAACACCTCAGCGGAGTAGTCATCACCCGTGGGGTTGCCGAACGGAAGATTGACATACTGGGACAGAGCCGATTGCGAAGTAGGAAATTGGCCACCCATCGTGATAGCACCCGTGCTGACCGTTGTGGGCTTCGTGCCGTCAATCAAGTTAAAGATTGCCGAGGTGCCCGCATTATACTGGGCATAGATCGTGCCGGCATACAGAACCGTGATGGCCGTAGGGGCATACCATACAAGCTGGTTAGCGGCATCGGAAGCGGTATTGTTGGCCGTATCAGTGCGTGCCGCCGTAAGCCAGCACTGAATGCCTTTTACCTGGCCAGAACGGAAACCAGTGAGGGTCACGGACTGAGAGGTGCCGAGGGGTACCGCAGCAATCGGCACCTGAAGCTCCTGCTGGTTGAAGCACACCGGCATGAGAAGCTCATGGCTATTGAGGTCCACGTGGTTAGAGATCGCCATCCCGCGATCGGTCATACAGAGCTGTTCCACCTGGAAGAAGGCCGTGTCAAAGGCACCCGGGACGGCACCAAGAGGAGCGGCACCCGGGTTCGGGGCCCAAGGAGACTGAAGCTCGCACGTGATCTGAACTTGCTGGGCCAGGGTGTCTGCGGGGAGTGGGACAGAGAGGCCGTCGGCACACGGGGGGCACCAGACGGGCACAACGACATAGGCGGAGAGGAGAGGAGAAACAGCAAGAGCAGGAGATGCGACAGTGCCGTATTCAGAACCACCCAAGTTCAAGAGTGCCTGGGCCTGGGTCTGGGTGCGCACCATGCGCAAGTTACTTGCGAGGAGCTGCGCACCACTCATGAAGTATTGGCTGGACCCCCCAATACGAAAGGAGATCTGGCGAATAGCATTGTAGCCCCAAGCAGTAGCCAAGCAGTAGTCACCTTGGTTGGCCTGTCCAGCATACAGAAGATTGATGTCGGCACGATTGGGAGCATACTGAAGGCAGATAACAACGTGCTTGAGCCCGTTTCCAGGCGGAATTATGAACGTCGAGCTGCCCGATAACTTGTTACTAAAGTCCTGGCTGAAGCGGGTGTTATACTCTACCGGGATAGACTCCACCTTACAGTTGTCGGGATCCGTGTAGTAAAGATCCTCACGCTTTCCAAGATCCGTAAATGCTCCCGAATGCTGAGTGGACATTATATTAATCACTTTGAAATTATTTTCAAACAGATTAATTAGAAAATGGAAACCGCAATGCCTCATCCGTTTCCCAACGCTACGTCAAAGTTTAGGGCCGGAGAGCAGGCCAAGGATACGGTCAAGTATCCCCATCTGCCTCGTTCGATTCCTGTGAAGGCCGGACATACCACCTATCCGTCTCTTACAAAGGCCCCGGGGCGTAAACCAGCCACTCATCGCCCTATGGGAATGACATGTCCTATTTTAACCAAAATGGGGGGTCATCCCATGGATACCGCTACTTCCCTGCCTCCTATTGGGAATGCTTAACGCTTTTCATCATCTAGTTCCATAATACGACTTTGAATATAGTCCCGAATCTTAGCTCTTGTAGGTTTCATAGTTACAAGAACTTGTATTCTAGCATCGGCCAGATCCATCTTATGTTTCCGGGCATCATCCTTTGTCATTCTGCCTGTTCTTTTTGATTCAATGGGCCCTGAGGCCGGCATAACCATAGAGGCTACTGATGCGGATCCGGACTCTTTCATAGCAGAATAGGCTGATGGTTTTTTATCAGAGGGGGGAGGAGGAGCAACAGGAGCTCCTGCGCCACCAATAGGTCTCACATTAAATCTTGACATCTACTAAGGGAATGCCTTTTGAATCAAAGCGTTTTGACTTGACACTACCTACAAACGGTGGTATTAGCATAGCACTGATTGGAGCCAGTCGTTCCGGGAAGACTACATTATTAAAGTATATCTATAAGACCCACTTTCAAAAGTATATCACAACTATGTTTTCTATGAACCGGCAGGCGGATATCTATAAAGACCTAGATGAAAAGGTTATCATATCGGATCGGTTCCATTCTGAACTATTGAGAGAGGCCCATGAGATCAATTCCCTCTGTGACAACAAGTTCCCATTCTTGTTCATTAGTGATGACTATGTGGATCCGAAGATCAAGAATGACCAGGAGATTACCCGGGCTATGACCATTTATCGTAACGCCAATATCTCTACTATCTTTTCGTTTCAGGGCAGGACCTTGATGTCTGCGGTGGGCCGTAACAACTCCAACTTCATTGTGGTTCTAAAACAACAGACCCCTTTGGAATGGGAGAACGTAATTAAGGAGTTCCTATCAATGTATCTTCCAACCGGTATGACTATGAGGGAGATGGTGGAGTTCTGTAAACATGCGACCGTAGATCACCAATTCTTCTTTTTGGACAACATAGAAGGCAAGTGTTATCTAAGCAAACTTACAAAGGCCCAAGCCAATCTATGATCTTTTAGGACGGGGCTTGTCCTCTACATGAATCAGTATGGGAGGTGAAAGAACCTGATAATTAGAGGGAGGATAAGAAAGAGATACGGCACTCTGGGGAACAGCATCTTCCACATGGACTAGTGTAGCAGGGGGCGCATTCACAGGAATAAGAAGAGCAGCCGGATAGACCACTTCCATTGGAGTAACTGAATCCGTTGAAGAAACGGAAGTAGGTGCTTGTTCAACTAAACGGGGTTGTGAGAATGGACGGGGAGGAAGAGGACTAAACTCCCTCGGAGGGAGAGACTTAGACTTTGCTAATCTATCCGATATATAACTCATTTATTTTAGTTTAGATTTTATTCTATAGAAGGTTAGATGTCAGTTCTACCTAACAATACTTTTGCTTCGCCTGGTAATCCATACTATTCGCCAATAGGCGGAGTTGGCGCAAATCTTCAATCCCCTGTGATAGTGATTCCGGAGCCGGGTGGAGATGCGTCGCTCACCGTTCAGTCAGTAGCGCCTGGAGCGGCCACAATTGAAGCTCTTGGAGCAAATGGAGAAATAGGATCGGTGGTTGTTGGATCCGGCGGAGCGGCTTACAGGATGGCTACGGGCGTAGGAGGGGTTCCTGATTTTGAGATTGGCGCACTGGGGCCAGGCGTTCTTCCTGCCTTTCAATACAACTATCTAACGGGCAACACAACGATTGGGGATGCCTCATTGGGAACGGTCGCGACCAGGCAGCCATTGGTGGTGAATGATGTCGCCATGGTGGGAGGCAACGGGATTGGGATTTCTCCGACAAGCGCAACAGGGGGTCTGATCGCGATGACATGCGCGACGGGGGGAACCTTGGTAATTGGATCCTCAGTCGCTCAGTCTGGAACTCTGACGATTGCGGATGCTGGAACCGATCATGGAGTTGTGGCAGTAGGCGGCAACAATGGAACGGACATCCTCTTGACGGGAGGGAATAATCTGGGCACATTTGCTAATATTCGCGCCAATCTTGCGAATCAGGGAACGATAACGCTTGGCAGTTCTTCCGCCAATCCCGTGTGTATGTATCTCACGGATGGGGTAGGAGCAGGGACAGGTTCCGTGGATATTACCAATGGAACAGCGGCATCGGGGACTCTCAAGTTACAGGGAGGGGATGGCGCAGGATTTTGCCACATCTACCCCAACTTTGCGAGTGCGGGTATTCAGATTGGGTCGTCTTCAGGCACTACGAATGCGATAGAAGTGGCGGACACTGGCATCACGATGAACACACCCGTGTATTTCCAAGCCCCCTCCTACGCGAACTACTCACCTACCATATTAGCACCAACAGGGTCTATCTATACCGGTGTCTTTAACATTGGTCTCGGTGGATTACCAACTGGATACTGGATGATTCTAGGCAAAACGGCAAACATTCCCAGCGGAGCAGATCGAACCTCTATGTTTTCAACAATCGTCTACGTAGTGGGTGGATTGATTAAGGCAGGTGGAACAGGAGCCTATCCTACCTATTGGACAACGCTTCCTAATGCTGCCGATGACTCACAACTCACAGTGACGCTCTCCTCTCCGACCACCACAAACTATTCCATTGTGGCCATGCCGATCAATTACGCATAAACATGGATTCTTCTATATTAAAAAGATAAGTGTGAATTGATGGGCAGGCTGTGAAACGATTGAACAATTAATAATATGTTTAATAATAGTATGGCCACTTTCTATAAAGGGGATTGTTTAGAACAGATGAAGAGGCTGCCTAGTCAATCAATTAATTTTGTTTATTGGAATCCACCATTTGGTATTACTCGTCAAATATGGGATGAAAAGCTTGATTGGGAAAAGATCTTTGAAGAATGCTTCCGTATTCTGAAGCATGATGGAATGCTAGCGATTCACTGTTCTATTCCATTCAATTATACATTAATAAAGGCTGCTCCCAAGCCTCCTTTATATTCTTGGTATTGGGATAAGCAGCATCAAACAACACCGCTCTTGGCCAAGACACAACCACTCCGGCAGGTGGAGGAGATCTTAGTATGGAAGAACAAGAAGAATACGTATTATCCTCAACGGATAGGGACTGAGGAACGATGGAGCACATCAAACGGTAAATCTGATTATATAGATAGGGCCTTTTGTGTAGCTGGACGCACAGATCCAAAAAAGGTTATTGGTTATTATCAGCGTCATCTGATTACAATGAAAACGGCAATAGATGGGTATTCTACTAGGCCAAAAGAGCTCATAGAACTAATGATTCGTTCTTATAGCAAAGAGGGGGATACAATTCTTGATCCGACTTGTTACAGGGGAATTACTGGGAGAATATCTAAGGCCATGGGCAGGAGGTGGATAGGGATTGACAAGTTCTTTTTTGCTGATTATATTATAACAACT
>Ga0114962_10002356_pt1 | contig 15804 bp, 10 predicted proteins | sample C_130820_MF_Meta_FD_87017 | JGI IMG/M metagenome (GOLD analysis project Ga0114962, IMG submission 87017) | Freshwater microbial communities from Lake Croche, Canada to study carbon cycling - C_130820_MF_MetaG | ecosystem: Environmental > Aquatic > Freshwater > Lake | place: Lake Croche, Canada...
AACTGATGCTATTATGACAAGTCTAGCAAAAAGGGCCGGTGTAACTGCTGCTCCTTCAAACTTAGATGGTATTTATGCCGAACGAGGTCGAGAATTATGGTGGGAAGGCTGGAGAAGAAACGATATGATCCGTTTTGGAAAATATCTAAATGCCCGACAATTAAAACCCTATGTTTCTAATGCTAAATATGTATTGTTTCCTATCCCTACAGAAGTATTATACAATGTAAATATCAAACAAAACCCAGGATACTAATTTCTATTAATTCAAGTTTATCATTCAAAAAACAAGCGCTTTATAGCGCTTGTTTTTTTATAGTATTAGATCAACCAATGTTTTAGGATTCAGGTTTACGATTATAGACCAACGGTCAACGAAAAACGAATCTCTTAGTCCTTACACTCCACGGCTGTAAATTTATATTTTACCTTTTCAAAATCAATTGGTTTACCTTTTACAAAATAAGTAACCCCCATAGTGGTTTCTATTTCGCCATTACCCAGAATGAGTTCTTCCCCTTTTTTCAAAAAAGCCATTGGATTTTTGAAGGATTTGCTATCACTAGCGCCCTGTTTAAAGCTATAGTCCACAAATAAAGTGTCTCCACGAAATTCCCCTTGGATGTCCCCTACCCGCTTTGGCAGATCGGCAACGCTCATCACCAAGATCCCGCTTATTTTTCCGTTTTTCAAGCTGTTGATTTTTAAATCAAGGCTATCCTTTTCATAAAACGCTTGATAACAGGCGGTGCTCACCGTTTTCTCACCCTCCAAGAGCTTTGCTTCTGCAGCCTTATCATTTTCATTTTTTTTACAACTTTGGAGAACAATACAAGCAAAGAGTAAGCAAAATAGGATTCGATTTCTCATAGTAAAATTTGTTTTTATTTTCTAATTGCAACAACAATCATTAAATATACCACAAAATATAGGGTATTCCTAATGCCCTAACCCAATAAACTTTTTTCCTCCCACTCCCTATTCACTTTCACTTCAGCATTTTCTTGCTAATCGGTTAGTCCGATTTTATAATTTTAAATACCTTTTGACCCCCATTACTAAAACTAACTTTGAAAATATAGGTTCCTTTTACAAATTCCGATCCAAATTTTAAACTACCAGCCACCACCTTTGGATTCGCAGTCCACACCAAGCGGCCCATCAAATCAAATACACTGGCCGAAACAACCTCAGCTGTGATTTTATAATCAAATGCATTGGAACTGGGATTCGGAATTGGATACGATGTCTCAGCTATACTAGGTTCGGAAATCCCCAAACTGCTCGTATTAAAACTCACTGCCGCCGAACTAGATTGTCTACCAAACCGATCAACTGCCACAGCCGTAATCGTTTGAACTCCATCGGCAATACCATTCCAAGCATATTGGAATGGTGAAACAGAATCACTACCCAATAAAGTGGCTCCTGAATAAAAGTCGACCCTTGAAATCACATTGTCCTTATCGGTCACGTTAGTTGTTAGCATTACATTAGAGCCATAGCTGCCATTGGCTAGTGGTGAAATTAAGCTTACCATTGGTAGATAAACATCGCGATACAAAACAGAATCCGGTATCAATTGTTTCGCAATTCCAGGACCCGAATAACTTGTCTCTAGAAAGGCACCTCCTTCTTTTTGAAAAAACAATTCCGTAATCGCATGCTTGCCTCTTTTCAAACCTATCGTACCATTATTTTCAAATCGACCATGCAATCCATCATTATCAACTACCAAATTAGAACCAATATAAAGTCGGCTTCCGTCATCCGAATTGGTATAAAAAGTGTAATAGCCATCCGTTGGAATATCGATATATCCCTTAAAGCGAAAGGAATAATTTATAGTATTCGTAGCAGGACTTAGCCTAAAGTTGCTTAAATTACCCGTCTTTGCAGCGGTCAACTTATCAAAGTTAGGCAAATAATCATTGGCACCATCATAATATTCATAACGAACACCACTAAGGGTCACTACGGGATTGTCGGCTTCCACTTTTACGGGTGTGCCTACTCCATAAACGACCAATTGATTCGAAAAAGTAGCCATATATACCTTGCCGTTCGCAATGGTAGGAGGAACAAACTTAGCAAATTTCCCTATGGCATCTCCAGCATTCATATTGCTGTTCCACAATTCTTTTCTAACATCAGTAGCATCAAAAGCCCTTAGAATACCACTAACTACATCGTGATTTGCATCACCATTATAGGGATGGGAAGCCCAAATGATTCCTGTGCCTGCCTGAGTTCCATTTGAACTTATCGAAAGCATCGCTCCGGGCATGCCATTGGGCAAGCTAATTCCCCCTCTTATTTCACTAGCCACGTCAAAACGCAGACTTGTGCGATTAAAAGGAATTTGTTTCAGAAAACTATTTTCGGCCCAAGCATATATATATTCCTGATCTAAGGCGTTTTTATAATAGACCACAGAACCATGTAAATGTCTGTTATTGGTATTTGGTGTGGCGCTAATATCCCATTTTTGCAAAACATTCGTATTATTAACGTTCATGCCGCCCATAGCATTGTTATCTATCAAATAAATAAAACCCTGCTTGCTTCCCGAAAGCGATAAATGGGTATTGGGAATCAATAACACACCATCAGATCCGTAATCAAGATCAGCATCCTCTAATTGCTGATAATTATTAGGAGTGAAAAAATCCTGTACTTGGAGTTGGGCATTTAATTTAATTAAACTTTCTCCTCGGTTTAGAGGATCGTTAAGATTCCCCGTGCTGCCAATACTTCCATTACCTGTGGCCAGGTAAAAAGAACCATTTTCATCAACGGACGGTGGCTGACCGCTCATCCAAATACCCGCATTATAGCCATTTGGACTTGTGTTATATACATATTTCCTTTCTAAGCTAGCAGCATCAAAACCCATCATCCAGCCATGATACGGTCCCCAGTCACAATGGGATGCCCAGCATATATAGACTATGCCTTTATACAACAACAAACCGGATCTTTGATTTTGGGTCTGCTGATTAAAAGTTACCATACCATTTACACTTCCATCGCCGGTTCCGGCTACACTGGCCGTGATATAAAGCGGACTGTTGGGCTTTTCTATTCCCGTTGTTAAATCGATAGCATGTAAAAATTGCTGATAAACCTTATTGGATGTGATGCTTCTAGCAACAACATAGAGGGTATTCGTAATGGTATCTATTGCAGGGGTGCCTACAATACCCATATTGCCACTAAAATCTTTATAATTACCACCACAGGCGCCAGTCATATCTGTATTTCTGATGACTCGGGAACCTGATGGCGTCAAATTCGTTTGCCAATAAGGAGCTGCTGAAACATCCGCATCAAAGGCATAAAGCGAATTGTTTACGGTGGCTACCAACACAATGGTATGGGATTGCCCTGCTATAGTAACATTCGAGATAATTAGGGGTTGGGCATAGATTTGATCGTCAACCGGATTCGCGAAAAGCTTAGTAAAGCTTTCTGCTCCAACATTTTGAGTATTTAAAGCTGTTTCTGAATCATTCCATCCGGTACGTCTGAGATCGTTGTGATTCGAAAGTACATTGATTTGTGAAAAAACAGAATTGGAAATAATTAAAGTGAAAAGAAATACTAATTTAATTTTAGCATGCTTCATACTAGCAAGAATTTAGAGTTGTTTGTATATAAAAGGTTTGTACGTTATTTTTTGTTAATTATAACAAATGTAATTATTTATTTAACAAATTTTATAACATAAAATATAATTTAAGAACTAAAACTTATTGCCATTCTAATCCCAAAACAACAATCAAAGCCTAAACGGCATCGCCAAACCCCATACTAACCTTTTCTAACCTTTCTAAACCTTTTCTAAACTTTCTAAACTTTTCTAAACTTTTCTAAACTCTAAACCCGTTCTCCTAACCCCTCTCTATCATATCCTTAAACAAAAAATTGTTTATTTTAATAAATAACTAGATTTGTGAAGTCCTTTCGTGAGAAAGCGTCTTTTAAGCAAGAATACATAAAACAGAATGCCAACCCATAAACAACAGCACCCTATGAAAAAAATTCTTTACGCAGTTGCACTTCTTACACTTGGGCTACTAGAGCTCACCACAACCGCTCAGGCTCAGGATACCCGATTACTAAGGGATCCCGCGATGAGCAAGGACAAAATAGCCTTCGTTTATGCAGGCGATATATGGTTGGCCAATCGAGATGGCTCCAATGTGAAACGCATCACTGCCTTCGAAGGTGTAGAGGCCGATCCGCATTTTTCTCCCGATGGCACTACCATCGCTTTTACAGGAGAATACGATGGTAACACCGATGTCTTTGTCGTCCCCACTGCCGGTGGCGAACCCAAAAGACTCACCTGGCATCCCACACGCGACTTGGTCAGAGGCTGGTCACCTGATGGCAGCGAAGTTATTTTTGCTTCGGGCCGCATACGCGCTCCTTATCCGGAAGCCGATCAACTCTGGAAAATAGCTCTAAAAGGGGGCAACCCCAGCCCCCTCATCCTGCCAAAAGCGGGTAATGGTAAATTTTCTCCCGACGGAAAGCAATTCGTATACGAGGAAATCGTTCCCTGGGAGCAAGAGTTTCGTAATTATCGAGGCGGGCAAAACAGCCCCCTGAGGATTTTCGATTTCCAAACCAATAGCGTCCTCAAACTACCCTGGGAAAACAGCAGGGACATCGACCCTGTCTGGAAAAACAACACCATTTACTTTCTCTCTGATCGCGATCTGGCCATGAACATATGGTCCTATGATACGCAAACCAAAAAACTGCAGCAGCTTAGCTTCTTCAAGGAGTTTGACTGTAAAAATATGGAAGGCAATGACTCCCAATTGATCTTCGAGAACGGTGGCTTCCTTTACACTTATACCCCTGGCACCGAAAAACCCCTTAAGCTTAGCATCCATGTCGAAGGTGATTTTCCCTGGACCCGTCCGCATTGGACACCAATCGAAAAATACGTCGACTCCTATGCGCTATCTCCTAATGGCAAACGCCTCGCCATCGCTGCACGTGGTGATGTCTTCACTGTTCCAGCCAAAAAAGGGGACGTGCGCAATATCTCTAGTAGCCTGGGTGTAGCAGACCGCGCTGTGGCCTGGTCGCCTGATGGCAAGAGCATCTGCTGGTTTTCGGATGAAGGCGGTGAATACCATTTGGTTATTTCCGATCAGTATGGAAAAGAGAAAAAAAACTTGGCTATAGCAAATCCCACCTTTTTCTACCTTCCTACTTGGTCTCCGGATTCTAAATTTATAAGTTTCTACAATGAAAACAGAACCCTCTCCATTGTTGATGTGAACACGGCACAATTTACTGAAATAGCCAATGAAGGCTTTGCCCATCCTGAACATGTAATCTATGGAGAGTGGGCGCCCGACTCTAAATGGCTCGCCTATACTAAAAGATTAACCAACGAATACTCGGCGATTTTTATCTATTCGCTGGAACAGAAAAAGTCCTTCCAAATCACCGACGGTATGTCCAATTGCAAAACCCCGGCCTGGGACAAAAGTGGTAAATACCTCTATTTCAAAGCCAGCATTGACTACGGGATGAATGTGGGTTGGCTCGACATGTCCTCCTATGACCATCCGATTAAAAGTTCCATTTATGTAGCCGTGCTTTCCAAAGACAACGCCTCTCCTATGGCACCCGAAAGCGATGACGAGAACATCAAAAAAGAAGCCAAGAAGGCAGACAGCACGAAAATCAAACCGGTAAAAATAGACTTCGAGGGCTTACAAGACCGAATAGTCGCCTTGCCTATTCCTCCAAAAGTATACCTTCAGCTCGAAGCAGCTAAAGAAGGAGTGATTCTGTATACCGAACAAGTACCCAATGAAGAAACGCTGAGCTTGTACCGCTTTTCTTTTGAAAAACGCAAACCCGAAAAGCTCGTCGACGGCATAACCAGCTTCCAGATAGCAGCCCAGGGTGAAAAATACGTCTACAGCACCAAAGACAATCAATTTGTAATATCCAAGGTGAAAGAAAAACCCGACTTACTCGAGGAGACCGTAAAAATTTCGGATATCAAAATAAAAATTGATCCCCTGCTGGAGTGGAAACAAATTTTTAGAGAAGCCTGGAGGTACCAGCGGGATTATTTCTATGTGCGCAATATACACGGCCTAGACATGGATTGGGCCTACAAAACTTATTCTGCCTGGATCGACGACTGCAAACACCGAAGCGACCTTAACTATGTACTGGATATATTGGGTGGCGAAACTTCCATCTGCCACTCCTTTGTGGGTGGTGGTGATTTCCCACAAGTGGCTAAAGTGCCTATCGGATTGCTTGGCGCCGATATCAGCATTGAAAATGGCTTTTACCGAATTAAGAAAATCTACAAAGGCGAAAATTGGAATGCCGAGCTAAAAGCACCCCTAAAAGGACCGGGCTTAAGCGTTAAAGTCGGCGATTACCTCCTGGCAGTGAATGGTGTTCCACTTGATACCACTAGGAACTTCTACTCCTATTTTGATCAGACTGCCGACAAACAAACCCAAATCACTGTCAATACGCTTCCTGCTACCCAAGGGGCAAAAGACATGACCGTAGTGCCCGTTGCTAACGAAATGATGCTGCGACAACAAGACTGGGTAGAAAGCAACAGGCGTAAAGTAGACGAACTCTCGCAGGGCAAGCTGGCCTATGTTTGGCTACCCAATACAGGCGAAGACGGCTATGCCAATTTCAACCGCTATTATTTTGCCCAAAAAAATAAAAAAGGGGCTATTATAGACGAACGCTTCAATCATGGAGGCCAAGTAGCCGACTATATTGTCGATTTGCTTTCCCGCGACCTCTTGGGCTATTTCAACAATCCAATTGGTACAAAGCAAGCCTTCACGGCCCCCAATGCTGGTATATTTGGACCCAAAGTAATGATCATCAACGAAATGGCCGGATCCGGTGGAGACATGCTGCCTTATATGTTTAAACAACGTAAAATAGGCCCATTAGTAGGCACAAAAACCTGGGGAGGCCTAGTTGGAATTTGGGATGTACCCGATCTTATTGACGGAGGGCATATCACAGCTCCCCGCGGTGGATTTTACAATGTAGCAGGCGAATGGGATATCGAGAACAAAGGAATAACACCCGATGTATTGGTAGAACAGGATGCCAAATTAGTAATCGAAGGCCACGACCCACAACTGGAAAAAGCCGTTGAAGTGGCCCTTGAATTGCTAAAAACAAAAGAAGTAAAACTACTACCGCAACCTCAAGACCCTATTCGAGTACTCCGCCCACAAAAATAAATTAAAAGCAAATCCTTACCCCCTTTCAAAACTCCGAAGCATCACTGCTTCGGAGTTTTTTGTATTCCTTAACCGCTCCAACCCCTAACCATTTAATATTTTCGTACCCTTTTTTCCTACAACAAACCACATACTAAGCTTTTCATTAAACAATTTCCCTTTTATTCCATTAAAAGTTTAGCTTTGTTTAGGCTTCCCAATAATAAAAGCTTTTGCAAAAACTACTTAAACCAAAAAACAATCATGAAAGCATTAAAATTAAGTTGTTGAATCTTTTTACTATTATTCATTACAAGTTGTGTGTCAACAGTTCCGCTAAACCAAAACTTTTACAGCAGTAAAAAAGTGGGCGTGATTTTAGAGGTCGACAGTATTGGTATGGCAAAAGCAGGTTCTCAGGGTTTATTGGATATGGCTTTTACACCGGGCAATAGATTCCGAGATCCCTTAAAGAATATAGAACCCAAACTCAATGTAAACGAAACTATAAAAGCAGAAATCACCTCGATTCTGAATGCTAAAAACAAGCAGTTTCATTTTATAACAGAGAAAATCGACATCCGAAATCTAACAAAATTCGATAAACCCAATTCGGACAAGAAATACAGTAAAAAAGATTTCAGAAATCTAAAAACAGCCAATAGCGTAGACGAAATAATTGTAGTAAAAGTAAAATACGGCCTCTTAGTGAGTTATTATGGTGTCATAGAAACCGGAAAACAAGGCTATATCAATATTGGCAGCGAAATAATAGATCTGGACGATAATTCCCTATTGCAACAAGACAACATCCAAACTGTTGCAAATATAAAAGGAAATTGGAAAAAAGGTGACGACTTTGAAAATCTAAAAAACGCCATCCAGGATGCCATCAACCTCTCTATGGTCTCCTTTAAGGGAAAATTCTAATAATAAGCGGCAGCGCCAAAAGCAAAACGACGAAAACATTTAAACAATAAAAACCAACTACATTCCTGTTGTATTATCTAAGACTTGGGTTAAATTGAAATCAAAATTAAAAGAATAAAAAATGTTTTACAATCTGGATTGTATCATTAACTTTAATTGAAAAAAGGGAATAGAATTATTTAGCAAGAGGCTGAATGAATTCCCAAAAACCAATCTGAAGCTCCAAACAGTATCAAAAGGCTATATAAAGAGCAGTAGAAAAACATAAAATCAGCATCTAATGAAAAAAATAGCATTTATACTAGTACTTAGCGCATCTATTAATTTATCTTTTTCACAAAACAAAGAAGGAGCCGAAAAACGGGTTGCTGAAGGGGTCGTTTATCACGACAAAGGAGATTATGATGCTGCAATACTTATATACAATCAGGCATTGGAACTTGATAAAGACAATTTAACGGCCTTGGCTGAAAAAGCCTATTCTTTAAATTCTTTAAAAAAATATCAGGAATCAATACTCATTTGTAAAATAGCTATTGAAAAACATTCCAATGAAAATGGTCTGAAAACCGTTTATGTAACATATGGAAATGCTTTAGACGAACTCAAAAAAACGGATGAAGCCTTTGCCATTTATGAGGAAGGTTTAAAAATATTTCCCGACTACTACCAATTGTATTTTAACAAAGGAATTACCTGTTCAAACAGTCAAAAACAGGAGGAAGCGATAATCTGTTTTCAAAAGGCATTATTTATAAATCCATATCACGCTGGTTCACTCAACGCAATTGCAAGACTTGAAAAAATGAGGGGCAGAAAAATCCCTTCGATTTTATCCTTTTGTCGTTTTCTAATTAGCGAACCACAAACTCAAAGAGCAAAAGATAATTTAGAAAATTTAAAAGAGCTACTGAACGCTAATATTGAGAAAACAGGAGAAAAATCAGTTACAATTAGCATCGATTCAACAACACTTAGCAATGCGTCAAAAAAAGGGAAGCCGGAAGAAAATGATTTCTCTACAACTGATATAATAGCCACTATGGACAGTGCGCTAGATTCCGATGAAAAATATAAAAACGAAACAGAAGTAGAAAATTTCGCTAGAAAATTTACTACTATTTGTGCTTCCTTAAAGGAAACGAAAAATAACAATTATGGCTTTTATTGGGAGGTGTATGTTCCTTATTTCTTAGAAATGAAAAAGAAAAATTTAATTGAAACATTTGCAAATATCGCCTTTGCCTCCTCTGATATAAAAGAAGTTAATGATTGGTTAGATAAAAACCCCAAAAAATTAGACACTTTTTATGATTGGTCCAAAAATTACAATTGGCCTAAAAAATAAGTGCGCTCTAACTTCAACAATTCAAAAAATAGAATCTATTTATATTTTATTAATTCTTCTTTTAACCGAAATACAAATACTAATTGTAGCAATGATTTTCAACCTCCGAATTTTGAATAAAAAGGAAAAGGAATAAAGCAGACCCCATACCCATTTCCCAATTTTAGCTTTTGTTTAACCTTTTTCCTTTTTTTAAACTAAATTGTTAGGTATTGTCGAAAAGGTTTTGGTGATACTAATCAAATAGTAAGATGTTATGATACCAAAAAGTAGTGCGATTTTCCTAGAGTTGAATTCCAAATCGTTTTTCGTTGGGCGTCGAAGTGCTCAAACCCCTTTATCTTTTCCGAACTCTAGATTAACAATGATATTGTTTTTTAACCTTATTTAATGAGAATTAAGTTACAATTAACAAAAGTAATCAATTGAATGTCATTTAATTTAACTTTTTTAACATTTATTAAAATTAGAACGAAAACCAGACACCACCACAAATCATTGACATTCGTTAATAGTATCTTAAACTAGAGAATCGGTATCCCCATAAATAATTGATTTCATTTGTAGCAACTGCAAAAGAATGAAATCAAAAAAACAACGGCTATGGAGAATAATGGAATTATGCCTTCTCGCTTTTACTATCCAACGAGTATTCAAATCAACAATCAGCAGAATTACCTTAAAGCAGTAGAAATGCTGGGTACCGATGATATCAACACTAAAGTTTGGTGGGACAAATAAATCTTAATTTTAAATAAACAATTATGAAAAAAGTACTAGTATCCGTCTGTGCGCTCTTGTGTTCCATACCTTTCATGGCACAAACCAAGGTCGAGGGTTTTGTTTTCGAAGACCAGAATCAGAATGGCAAAAAAGAAAGAAGCGAAAAAGGAATCGCTAATGTTTCTGTAACTAACGGACTCGAAGTGGTCCTTACTGATGAAAAAGGGAAATACGTCCTGCCCATTAGCGAGGATGCTATTATAGCCGTTATAAAACCCGCCAATTATAAATTAGGCGTGGATGAAAACAACCTGCCACAGTTTTTTTACAATCACAAGCCCAAGGGCTCACCGAAATTAAAATTCAAAGGAGTGGATCCAACGGGAAAACTGCCTAAATCAGTCGATTTTGGTTTGCTAGCCCAAGAAGAAAAAGAGGAGTTCACCGCCCTTATTTTTGGAGATCCACAACCCTACACCCAAGCCGAAGTTGACTTTTTTGCCAAAGGGATTGTGGCCGAAGTTGAAGGTATAAAAAATGTTCCTTTCGGATTGAGTTTAGGCGATTTGGTAGGCAACGACCTTGCCCTTTTTAACCCCTACATAAAAGCGGTAAAAAAAGCAGGCATCCCCTGGTACAATTTACTCGGAAATCACGATCTTAATTTTGATGCCACCACCGATGAAATGGCCGATGAAACTTATGAAGCCCATTTTGGTCCTGCCAATTATGCCTTCAATTATGGGAAGGTCCATTTTATCGTAATGGATAATGTGCTCTATCCCGATCCTCGGAATCAAAAAGGATATTGGGGTGGCTTTACTCCAAATCAGTTGCAGTTTATCGCCAATGATTTAAAACTGGTCCCAAAAGAGCATTTAATAGTTCTGGCTTTTCATATTCCGATAAGTGAATCCGAAGGGGATGATTCTTTTAGAGATGCAGACCGGGATCAATTATTTGCGCTCTTAAAAGACTTTCCTAACACACTCTCGCTTTCAGCCCATACCCACATCCAACGTCAGGATTACTTTGGTAAAACCGAAGGATGGTTGCAGGAAAAACCACACCACCATTATAATGTGGGAACCACTTCGGGTGATTGGTATTCCGGAAAACTCAATCCCGAAGGCGTTCCGGTTTCGACCATGCGCGATGGAACACCAAAAGGGTATGCCTTTATCAATTTTAAAGGAAATCAATACAGCCTGGATTATAAAGTAGCGGGTAAACCCAAAACCTACCAAATGGAAGTTTTTGCACCCAAAGTAGTGGAGAAAGATCGCTCCACACGATCCGGGATCTATGTGAATTTCTTTATGGGTGGCAAAAATGACAAACTCGAATACCGCGTAGACCAAGGCGAATGGAAAGTGATGGATTATGTTAAGGAAATCGATCCCGCCTATGCCACCGATTTTTATGAATGGGATCAAAGCGAAGAATTAATTCCGGGAAGACGTTCTTCTAATCCCATAGAAAGCAAGCACCTTTGGAGAGGAAAAATCCCTACGAATCTTGAAATTGGAGCACACAAAATCGAGATTAAAGCAACCGATCAATTTGGGAAAATCTATACCGAAACTGCCTCCTACCGCTTGGAGAATCAAAAATAAGTTTAATTTTTTTTTGTAAAGACTCGCTCTGGATTTCAATCTGGGCGGGTCTTTTTTTAACCACTATCCACCACCGGCAGAACCCATATCCGATGACAAAGTTCTAGTCCCATTTTACATCCGGGAGGCCATAAATGTCAATCCATCGGGAATCTTTCCTGTTCCGATAGTGCTAACAAGCGAAAAGCTTCGCAGGTCAATTACCTCAATTTTATTAGCGTTAGAATTTGCAATAAAAGCGTATAAGCCATTTGGATGAATCAAAATACCAACTGGACGTGGTGTATGATAAAGTATTTTTTCTACTAAGGTGTTTTTACCTGGAAGTAGTATCGTCTTAATTTGCTTTTTGGAGTGTTGGTCATAAACGGAAATCGTTCCATCGCCAGAATTCGTAACTAAACAATATTTACCATCAATTGAAAACTTCAATCGTAAGGATTCTTTTCCTGCAGGCAAAGTGTTTGTGATTCTGTAGCTTGCGGTGCTGATAACCGAAATTGTATTATCCTTACTATTAGTCACCCAAATTTCGGACCCATCAGGTGTAATGTCAATGCCTTCTGTTTTCAAGCCGCAAGGAATAATTTTAATGACCCGATTCAGCTCAAGATCAATAACACTAACAGAACCAGAATTAATGTTGGTCACATAGGCCAAAGGCTTTTTTGGATCAAGTACCAACAGATGACTGACCATTTGCTGAGTAGGTATGCTTTTTTCAATAATTCCTGTTGCTACATTAACCACTAATAAATTAGGAGCTGAATCGCTGACTACTCCTACTTTATTGGAGTACGGGAAAGCGACAATTCCATGTGGTGCAATGCATCCCGCTAGCGGTATTGTTTTTTCTACTTTATTGGTTTTGGCGTTGATCACAGTTATACTTTTTCCTAAAACACTGGGAGTTCCATAATTTGTAAGCACAAGCTTATTTATACTAGCTAATGCCGTAGGCTCATGAGGTTCAAGGGCTATAGGAATTTCTGCGAGCATTCTGCCTTCGTACAAATCAAAAACCATAATGCTATTACTGCTTTTATTAACAATATACAATTTCCCATTGGTTTTGATGGTATAAGAGGGTTTTCTTACAACATAAATTACTATTTGTAGTGCGGAAAAACAGACTAAACCAAACAATAAGGCTAATTTTATTTTTTTCATAATTGACTGGCATGAAATTGTTTAAGAGCATATTGACAGGCTCTGGCCGTAATAGCCATATAAGTTAAGGATGGGTTTTGACAAGCTGAAGAAGACATGAAACTCCCATCAGTAATAAAAACATTTTTTACATCGTGCATTTGATTGTATTTATTCAAAACCGAAGTTTTGGGATCAAGCCCCATTCTGGCAGTTCCCATTTCGTGCACTGCCGATCCTGGAGAAGGATACGTGCGATAACTTCCCACATTTTTAAAACCTGCTTTAGTTAACATTTCCTCACTTTCTTTGGTCATATGCTCCAACATAGCAAATTCATTATCGCTGTATTTGAAATCAACTTTTACTATAGGAAGCCCCCATTGGTCTAAATTATCCGAATCGAGTGTGATTTTGTTTTCATAATTGGGTAGGGATTCGCCACGTCCTCCCATAGCAATTTTCCATTTTCCCGGACTTGCCAATTGCGCTTTTAAAGAAACTCCAAAACCAACCGTATCAATTGTTTGCCAATTTTCTCTTTCTCCTTTACCCTGAATACCATAACCTCTTAAAAAAGGAATATTTTTAGTCTCCGAATTTAGATTTTGGAATCTTGGTATGTAAAATGATCCAGGAGATCTCCCTTCATAATAGGTGTCCTTTAAACCATCAAATGTCCCGTAGGAACCCTCATTTACAACATGATCCATAAGGTTGTGCCCAATTTGCAAACTGGAATTGCCTAGCCCATTAGGAAAAGTGGTCGAAACCGAATTTAGTAAAAGAGCAGCTGTTGCTATAGCGGATGCATTTAAGAAAATTATTTTTGCATAATAGCTCGTTTCCTTTTTAGTAACAGCATCAATTACCACAACCCCAATGGCCTTTTTTTTATTTTCATCATAAATAACTTCTTTTACAACAGCATCTGCTTTAAGCGTCAAACGACCTGTCGCTTGCGCATCTAAAAGGGTAGATGAATTACTGCTAAAATATCCGGAAAAAGGACATCCTCTACTGCATAAATTGCGATATTGACATGGACCTCTGCCTTTTTTAGCTTCGGTTAAATTAGCGACCCTGCCATGTATGATAAGCCGATCTGAATATTCCTTGCTTATTTTTTCCTGTAAATGCCGTTCTATAGCATTCATAGGGATTTCTGGCAAAAAAATACCATCCGGCAGCTGAGCCAGCGATTCTGCACGGCCACTAATTCCAACATATTCCTCAACATAATCGTACCATTTGGCTAAATCCTTGTACCGGATAGGCCAATCAACTCCATGACCGTCTTTTAAATTTGCCTCAAAATCTAAATCAGAAAGACGATAACATTGGCGTCCCCAGGTTAATGATCGGCCACCAACCTGATATCCCCTAATCCATTTATAAGGATTAACCTGAATATAGGGATGCTCCCTATCGTTTACAAAAAAATGTTTATTGCTGGCATCACAATGACTGCTTTGGACAGGTCTTTCTTCTAATTCCTTGTTGCTTAAATGACATCCATATTTAAAATCCCAGGGATTTTTAAAAGCAGTGGTATAATCGATGCTGTGATCTACTTTGCGACCTCTTTCCAATACAAGCGTCTTTAATCCTCCTTCGGTAAGCTCTTTGGCTGCCCAACCACCACTAATGCCAGAACCTACAACTATGGCATCAAAAGTATTTTCTGTTGTTTGATTTATCATCGTTTATATTATTTTGTTGCCCATGATTTTTGATTCACCTTAAGGGGACTAATCGCACTATATTTCCCCGGAATAGCTTGGTATTCTAGATGTTGTGTGGCTCCAAGCTCAGAGATACAATAGCCTTCGATGGTTAATGATTTTAAAATAACAAAAAAAGAACGTCCTTGAATCCTAGTGTAAATTTTTGAAAACAAGCTTTTGGAATCCTGTTCATTGTCCAAACTTTCAAGTATTTTATTTTTTTGAAGCAGGCTACATTTTTCAAAACTGTGATTATACTTGTTTTCACAATGCTCCTGCAGATCCACTAGCCCATTCAAAAAATTATTACATTCTTTCATGGGTGAACAGTCTTCCATATAGCTAATTATATACTCCTGCACTACTGCTTCCTTGGCACCAGGAGTTCTAGTAGGAGGTAATATGAGGTCTGCTAATTCAGCAATTAAGCCAGACTGCACCTCTAATTTCCCTCTGTCTTGCTTGAAATGCCCAATGCCATATTTTACACCAATTACACTCGCACAACCTAGTCCTGCAAGTCCTAAAATTCCTTTGATGGCTATTCTTCTGTTCATCTTTGTCCGCGTTTTGCCCTTTCCCAGTTTACCGATTGCGATTTTTTCATATAGCGGAAAAAACCCAATACAACCGATAAATTCATAATGAAAAAGTAATAGGGAACAAATAGAATTTTTATCCTGGTTAACTTATTTTCTAAAAACCATCCTGTTAATGCCGAAACATAAAAAAATAGCTGCAACCAGAATAAAATCGAATAGCAACCAAAATTTAAAATTCCTTCATAATAGGCCAGGATAAAGAGCAGCGGAATTAAAATAAGCAAACTTAATGGGGTTAACGTCCAACGCAACACCCGGTGCGAAATGTATTGAAAGGAAAGTGTACCATATTTAAAAATGTTTAGCAAAGAGCGCAACCTGACAATGGCTTGAATACCACCTGCAGCAATGCGTATTTTTCGTTTTAATTCTTCTTTTATAGTCGCAGAGGCCATTTCGGTCGCATAGGCACCCGGATCGTACTGAATAGTATAGCCTTTTTGAGCTACTCGGAGTGAA
>Ga0114962_10002357_pt1 | contig 15803 bp, 17 predicted proteins | sample C_130820_MF_Meta_FD_87017 | JGI IMG/M metagenome (GOLD analysis project Ga0114962, IMG submission 87017) | Freshwater microbial communities from Lake Croche, Canada to study carbon cycling - C_130820_MF_MetaG | ecosystem: Environmental > Aquatic > Freshwater > Lake | place: Lake Croche, Canada...
ACCGGAAATCAACCTGATTCCGTTCATCGATGTGTTGCTGGTGGTACTGATTTTTTTGATGCTCTCCACCACTTATGGGCGCTTGACCCAAATTGATCTCAAGTTACCCAACGCAGACGCTACCCAATTACAAGAAAAACCCAATGAAATCAGGGTTTTAATTGGCAGCGACGGGCATTACGTGGTGCAGAAAAAATCCATCGAAGGTGCAGACATTCAAGCCATCGGCGCAGCTTTGGCCGCGGCGGCCAAAGACAGCACCAATCCCTTGGTGGTCATCAGCGCAGACGCCCGTGCCAGCCACCAATCGGTGATGCAAGTCCTTGAGGCCGCCCAAAACGCTGGCTTGCAGCAAGTCACCTTCACCGCCCAAAGCCGCTCCCAAGCGACCGCCCTCCCCTGAGGTGCGATGCCCAGATTCGGCCATGACTTGTTTCTAGGTGCTTGGCAAAAGCTTGGGCTGCTGGCTGTGTGCCTGTGGCCACTCACGCTGCTCAGCCGTCTTTACCTTTTTGTGCAACACCTGCGTTATGCCCACGGCTGGGCAAGCGCCTTGCGCTTGTCTGTGCCCGTGTTGGTGGTGGGCAATGTGGTGGTGGGCGGGACAGGCAAAACCCCCATCGTGATACACATTGCCCAAAGGCTTACTGAACTGGGCTGGAAAGTTGGGGTGATAGCGCGCGGGGTTGGCGGTCAGCAAACCGGCTGCACCGAAGTCAAGCAAGACAGCTTGGCAAGCTTGGTCGGTGACGAGGCGCTGTTGCTCAAGCGGCGACTGGGCTTGCCCGTCTTCATTGGCAAAGCGCGATCCCAAGCAGCTTCTCAGCTTTTACAAACCTACCCCGACACCCAGCTCATCATCAGCGATGATGGTCTGCAACACCGCGCTTTGCACCACGATATCGCCATTTGCGTGTTCGATGACACAGGCTTGGGCAATGGGTTTTTGCTACCCGCTGGTCCCTTGCGTGAAAGCTGGCCAAGGCCATCCGGTCCCGGGGTGTTTCAAATCAAGGTGCACACAGGCCAACATGCTTTTGAAGACAGCTTTTGCGCCAGTCGTCAACTTTCGGCGCAGGCAGTCAACGCACGCGCAGAGCTTCGTGCCTTGGCCACATGGCAACACCAGACAGTGGATGCCTTGGCGGCGATCGCCCAGCCCCAAGCTTTTTTCAAGGCTTTACATGCGGCGGGACTGCGCTTGGGTGAAACGCAGGTTTTCCCTGATCACCATCCTTTGTCCGCCTGGTCACCTGTTTCCCAGCGAGACGTGCTGTGCACCGAAAAAGACGCGGTGAAGTTGTGGCCGCGCCACCCCGAGGTATGGGCCGTGCCTTTGCAGTGCGAACTCCCCGCGGCTTTTTGGAACGTTTTGCTGCCCCATTTGCAGCGACTATCATTGGCTGATGGACACCAAACTGCTTGAACTGTTGGTCTGCCCCGTCACCAAGGGCAGCTTGGAATATGACCGCGACAAAGCCGAACTGGTCTCGCGCAGCGCCCGCTTGGCCTACCCCATACGCGACGGTATTCCCGTCTTGCTGGAAACGGAAGCGCGTCCCTTGAGCGACGCTGAGTTGGAACGCTGATTGGGCCGCATGAACTTCGTGGTGCTCATTCCTGCGCGGCTCGCTGCCAGTCGATTGCCCAATAAACCTTTGGCCGATTTGGCGGGTATCCCCATGGTGGTCAGGGTAGCGCAACGGGCGCAACTGTCCCAAGCCAGCCAAACGGTGGTGGCAACTGACAGCGTCGAAGTCATGCAGGTATGTCAGCAGTTTGGGGTTGAGGCGGTGATGACCCGCACCGATCACCCCAGCGGCAGCGACCGTTTGGCCGAGGCTGCTTCCCTACTGGCTTTGCCTGACAAGTGCATTGTGGTGAATGTGCAAGGGGATGAACCCTTGATAGACCCGCTCAATATTGATGCGGTTGCAAAGTTACTTCACGACCAAGCCTCTTGCAGCATGAGTACCTTGGCGGACCCCATTACCGATGTGCAAGAGTGGTTAAGCCCGCATTGCGTCAAAGTTGTGATGAACGCGCAGTCACAAGCGCTGTATTTCAGTCGAAACAGCATTCCCTTTCACCGAGGGGGACACAGCGATCAACTCCCCCCTTACCCTGTCTACCGTCATGTGGGTTTGTATGCTTACCGCTGCGATTTTCTCAAGCTTTACCCGACCTTAAGTCCCTGCGACGCCGAACAAGCCGAAGCACTGGAGCAATTGCGGGTTTTGTGGCACGGCCATCAGATTGCGGTGCATGTATCCACCCTGCCCAGCGCAGCAGGGGTGGACACCCCAGCCGATTTGGAACGTGTTCGCCAATGGCTGAGCCAAAAACATTGACAGTCCAGCGAAAGCGCTGCGTGTTATTCTCGGACAAAGACAAAAAACGCATTGCCAAGACAGTGCCAAAGAACTCGCAAGGAAGACAATGAGACTGATTCTGTTGGGCGCACCAGGCGCAGGCAAAGGCACACAAGCCACTTTCATTTGCCAACATTACGGCATTCCCCAAATTTCCACCGGTGACATGTTGCGCGCAGCTGTCAAAGCGGGCACCGACATGGGCTTGGCCGCCAAAAAAGTCATGGATGCTGGCGGTTTGGTCGGCGATGACATCATCATCGGCTTGGTCAAAGAACGTATTGCCCAACCCGATTGTGCCCAAGGCTTTTTGTTTGATGGCTTTCCACGCACCATTCCCCAAGCCGATGCGATGAAGCAAGCGGGCGTCAAGCTCGACTGCGTGCTGGAAATTGACGTGCCGTTTGACGCCATCATTGAACGCATGAGTGGACGTCGTGTGCATGTGGCCAGCGGACGCACCTACCACGTACGCTTTAATCCATCCAAGGTCGAAGGCATTGATGACGTCAGCGGTGAGCCCCTCATTCAACGCGACGACGACAAAGAAGACACTGTGAAAAAACGCCTAGAGGTTTATAACGCCCAAACCCGTCCTTTGGTCGAGTACTACGCTTCATGGTCAACCCGCGAACCAACCGTCGCACCCCGCTACCGCGCCATCAGTGGACAAGGCTCGGTGGAAGACATCACTGCCCGCGCCTTTCAAGCGCTCCAAAGCTAAGCCTCTTTTTGCGCCAGCAAACTCAAGCACAAAGCTGTTCGGGCTTTGGCCGCGCTCAGGGACGTGACCTCCCCCCATGTGGTGTTGGGTTGTGCATGGGCTTTGCCCTCTAAGCAGCGACTGCTCAGCCATACCCTCACCCCCAGGTCCACCGCCTGTTGCAGGGCTTTTTCCAAACCCAGACTTGCAGTGCCCATACCGGTTCCCGCTAATACGATGCCTGCCAAAGGGGTTTCCTCGGTGGCGGAAGACCCCAGCAAAGCCCTGACCACGGCGCCATCGTTCAAAGCATGGTTGGTCACCATCTCAACCCGCGGCCAAACCGAGGTGTGCAAGGCAAAGGCCAAGCTGGGTCGCTCGCTTGTGTAAGTTGGGTGGGGCTTTTCTGGATGGAACTGCCAGCCTTGGGCATTTTGAAAGGCAAAGCAAGCATGGGCTCCGCTGGTGAAGGGGTCGACGCCTTCAGTGGTGATTTTTTGTACATCTAGAGCGGTGTGAACTTTGCCTGCGCACACCACAAAAACGCCTGGGGGGCTCACGGTGCTGGCCCAGTCAAGCGCATCTTTGAGATTGCCTGGGCCATCGGCGTTGGGGGCATTGGCTGGCAACATGGCGCAAGTCAGCACCACGGGCTTGGGCCAAGGTCCAAAGGCTTGCAACAAAAAAGCTGATTCCTCTAAGGTGTCGGTGCCGTGGGTGATGACCACGGCACGGGTCTGCGGCGCATGTGCCAACTCGTTGACTGCCGCCAACAAAGCCTGCCAATCGGCGACACGCATGTCCTTGCTGTTGATTTGCGCCACATTGCGCACCACCATGGAAAACCCCAGCGAGGGACGTAACTGAGCCACTAAGTCAGTTATTCCTAACGCACCAGCATTGTATTCTTTTGGTTTTTCAGGGTTGGCAGCGACACCGGCAATGGTGCCACCCATGCCCAACACAGCGACAGTGGATGAAATTTCTTTTGACATAGGGTTGTGAAAATTTAAAAACTGGTTAAAAATACAGTTACTGGATATCCAAACAGTGTCTTTCGAACTTTTGGCTTGTTCATTTTCACCTACCTCAGGAGTCCCCATGGAACCCAGCAAGCTCACCGCCAGGCAACAGCAAATTCTTTCTTTGATCGAAACCGCCATTCGTCAAACCGGTGCACCACCCACCCGCGCTGAAATTGCCAAAGAACTGGGCTTCAAATCAGCCAATGCCGCGGAAGAACATTTGCAAGCCTTGGCCCGCAAAGGGTACATCCAACTGGTCAGCGGCACTTCGCGTGGTATTCGTCTGAAAAATCCCGGCGTCGCCGCGCAACTCGAATCCCCCCGCAGCCCTTATTCTTTGTCTTTGCCTGGCTTGGGCCAACTGATGCTCCCTTTGGTGGGCCGTGTCGCAGCCGGTTCTCCCATCTTGGCGCAAGAACACATTGAACAAAGCTATGCGGTGCAAAGCACTTTGTTTTCCCAAATCCCCGACTACTTGCTCAAAGTACGTGGACTGTCCATGCAAAACATTGGCATCCTAGATGGCGATTTGCTTGCAGTGAAATCCACCTCGGACGCTCGCAACGGCCAAATTGTGGTGGCCAGGTTGGGTGAGGAAGTCACCGTCAAACGTTTTGAGAAAAACGCTTCAGGCATTCACTTGCACCCTGAAAACAGCGATTTCTCCACCATCCACGTCAGCCCCAGTGACAGTTTTCATATCGAAGGCTTGGCAGTTGGCCTGATTCGTCACCAGTTTTAACCCCTCATCGGAGCCGCAACATGAACCTCGCACTCATCACCTCACAACAATTGTTTCAACGCATAGATGCCGCTTACAAAGCGCTGTGGCCAGCCAATGACCCCCTCATGGCCGCTGCCCCACCAAGTCTTGCAGTTCCCCGCAATTACAAGCCTTTGCGGGTGGTGCGTGTCGCTGAAGATGGTGCGCATTCACCCAGCACAGCTGGTCGCATGGTCATGTCAGGTCGCATGGCTGACATCTGTGCAGAACTCGACCGCTTGGTGCACCTCGAAGGCAGCAAATCGCTGCGTTAAAAAAGGCTTAGGCTTTTTTAGGGGTCAAGCTGGCCATCAAGACCGCGTTTTCCTTGCGGTCGGCAAGCACTTTTTGCATGTGCGGGTTCTCAGCCATTTTTTGACCATAGGCTTTCACAGGCAAATCGGCCAACAAATCTTCACCCAGCACCAGCTTGCAAGCATTGACCGCAATGGGCAAATGGAATGCCGCCGCACAATCTGCCAGTGTCAAGGTATCACCCGCCACATAGGGCGAAAATTTGGCTAATTTAGCAAAACCAGCCACGCCTTTACCCAAATTTTTACGCACACGGGCTTGCGTACCCTCACTGACTTGTCCCCCAAAGAATGCTTGGGGGTACAGCTCTCTGACCACCAATTCAATGTGCAACTCCAAATACACAATCAATTCGCGCACCTGTGCCGCTTTCATGGGGTCGGCGGGCAGCAATGGATGGTCGGGATAGGCTTGCTCAAGGTACTCGGCAATCACCATGGACTCGGTCAAACAGCCCTGGGGGGTTTCCAGAAATGGCACCTTGCCCATCGCCGAGCGGCTCATCAACTTCGGATGGCTGTTGCCCACCCACACCAACTCTTCTTCGAAAGGAATGCCTTTTTCAAGCAACTGCAATTTGATTTTGTTGTAGTAATTGCTGACCGAGAAACCACATAATTTCAACGACATGAAATGTCCTCTAAAGAAAAACAGTGATGGCATTTTGTCATAGCCAATCAACTTGAGCCGCGTGATGTGTTGCCCTGCAAGCCGTCAACCCGTGAGACGGGGATAATCAGCCCCTATGAATTCCATCTTTCAAACTGTTGGTGTGTGCGGCACAGGAGCCATGGGCCAAGGCATTGCGCAAATGGCGGCCCAAGCTGGCAGCCGCGTGTGGCTGTTTGACGCTTCATCAGAACGTGCTGCGCAAGCAAAACAAGCCATCTGCCTTCAGTGGCAAAAAATGTTCGACAAGGGCCGCATCACTCAAGACCAACTGCAAGCCTTTCAAGACAACCTGCACACCGGCGAAAGCTTGCAGACCCTGGCACCTTGCGACTTGGTGATCGAAGCGATTGTGGAAGAGCCCAACACCAAACGCGATTTGTTCGCCCAGCTCAGCACCTGCCTGAGCGAGCACGCGGTGATTGCCAGCAACACCTCTTCTCTTTCCATCACGGCCTTGGCAGCGGGCATACCCCATGCAAAGCGGTTTGCAGGTTTGCATTTTTTCAACCCTGTGCCCCTCATGAAAGTGGTGGAGGTGGTGCCTGGTTTGGCCACTGCGCCCGAGGTCTGTGAAAAATTAAAAGCTTATGTGTTGAGCATGGGCCACCAAGCGGTGATGGCACAAGACACCCCGGGTTTCATCGTCAACCATGCAGGGCGTGGTTATGGCACCGAGGCTTTGCGCATTGTGGGCGAAGGCGTGGCTGACTTTGCCACCATCGACCGCATTTTGCGTGACCAAGTGGGTTTCAAGTTGGGCCCTTTTGAGCTGATGGACCTCACGGCTTTGGATGTATCGCACCCCGTGATGACGTCGATTTACCACCAGTATTTTGAAGAACCGCGCTACCGCCCCAGTGTCATGACTGCCCAGCGCTTGGCGGGGGGGTGGTTGGGGCGCAAGACTGGCCAAGGTTTTTACACCTATGTGGATGGCAAAGCGCAAACCCCTGCGGAGCCACCCACTCCCAACCTCAGCCAACACCCCCCCGTTTGGGTGTCTGCCCGTGCTGCTCGCCGTGTGGCACTGTTGCAGTTGCTGAAAAACCTAGCTGCGAGCCTCGAAACCGGTCCCGCGCCGTCTAACCAAGCCCTGTGTTGGGTGGCGCCTTTGGGGTTTGATGTCACCACCTGCGCCATCGTCGAACGCTTGGACCCAGCTCGCACCATGGGCATCGATATGCTCATGCCCGACGAAGCCACACAGCGACGCGTGCTGGCCACCAACCCCGCGACCCGCAGCAATATGCGTGACGCGGCGCATGCATTGATGGCCAGCGACGGCAAATCCGTCAGCGTGGTTCAAGACAGCGGCGGCTTTGTCACGCAGCGGGTTGTGGCGACCATCGTCAACATCGCCAGCGATATGTGCCAGCAAGGTATTTGCAGCCCAGCCGACTTGGACACTGCCGTCACCTTGGGCTTGGGCTACCCCTTGGGGCCTTTGGCACTGGGCGACCGCCTCGGGGCGGACAACTTGCTGGAAGTGCTGTTTAACCTGCAAACGGTCTACGGCGACCCGCGTTACCGCCCCAGCCCTTGGCTGCGCCGTCGTGGCGCTCTGGGTTTAAGCTTAGGCCATCTTTCGATTTAATTCATGACTGCACAACTCAAAAGCCACAGCCAAGGTCAAACACTGGTATTGACCATCTCCAACCCCGAGCACCGCAATGCGCTGGACCCGGCCATGTACAGCGCGGGTGTCGAGGCATTGAATGTGGCAGAAACCAACCCCGACATCCGCAGCGTCATCCTCACGGGTGAAGGTGCGCATTTTTGCGCGGGTGGCAATTTGAATCGCATTCTTGCCAATCGCCATGCACCTGCAGAGCAGCAGTCGCAAGGCATCGATGGCTTGCACAACTGGGTCGAAGCCATTCGTACCTTTCCCAAACCCGTGATTGCGGCCGTCGAAGGCGCTGCCGCAGGGGCTGGTTTCTCTTTGGTCTTGGCCTGTGACATGGTGGTGGCGGCTCAGGACAGCCTGTTTGTCATGGCCTATTCTTCGGTAGGTTTGTCACCCGATGGCGGTGGAAGTTGGTTTCTCAGCCGTGCTTTGCCCAGAGCATTGGTCAGCCAATTCATGATGTTGGGTGAGCGCATTCCGTCGCAAACCTTGTTCGACGCTGGTTTGGTCAACCAATTGGCACCCCAAGGCGAGGTGATGACCCAGGCCTTGGCCTTGGCAGAACGCTTAAACCAACGTGCGCCCAACGCCTTGGCCAGTATCAAAGAATTGGCCCAATGCGCTTCCAGCGATGATGTCTTCACCCATTTGCGCACGGAAAAACAGCTTTTCTTGAAAAACCTCAACCATGCCAACGCTGCCATTGGCATCCAAGCCTTTTTAGACAAACAAACCCCGCACTACAAACCCTGATTCACCCGCCGACGGTCCCGTCGGCGACAAATTAACCCACCTCGGTCACCGACAAGACAGCCCATGGAAGACCCTATCCTTACCATTGAAGAACGTGAAGCCATCAACACAGGTCGATGGTTTTCTTCTCTTTCACCTTCTCTGCGACACGACATACTTCGATGTGCCTACATCAAACGACTCAAGGACGGCGATTTGATCTCCGCGCGGGGCGACACGCCCGAGGAGTGGATGGCCTGCGCCAAAGGCGCGGTGCGGGTGAGCAGCACCTCGCTGTCGGGCAAGCAAATCACCTTCACTTATGTCGAGCCGGGCATTTGGTTTGGCGATGTGTCCATCTTGGATGGCGATACACGCACCCACGATGTTTACGCCCATGGGGAGACCAGCATTGTGTGTGTGGCCAAAGCCGATTTCCACAAAATTTTGGCTGCGCACGTCGAGTTTTACGACGCCATGCTGCGGCTACAAGCGCGGCGTATTCGTCAGCTTTTTGGCTTGGTCGAGGACCTCAACACCTTGCCCCTGCGCTCGCGCTTGGCCAAGCAACTGTTGCATCTGGCGCGAAGCTATGGCGTGCCTTCGCTTCACCATGGCAGCGAAACCCGCATCGGGCTGCATTTGGCGCAGGAGGAGTTAGCGCAATTGCTGGGAGCCTCTCGCCAACGCGTGAACCAAGAATTGAAGGCCATGGAGCGCGAGGAGATATTGCGCATCGAGCCGGGTGGCTTGGTGGTGCGCGACCGCGAAGCCTTGTTGCGCATCAGCGCAGCCGAGTAAAGCCATGAGCCATTTCGATAATTTTGTGGGGACCCGCGAGGTCAGCGACGCACACCGTTTTGACACGCAAGCACTGACGCTGTGGTTGCAAGCCCATATGCCAGGTTTTTCAGGCCCCTTAGAAGTTGAGATGTTCAAAGGCGGTCAGTCCAATCCGACCTACAAGCTCAACACGCCCAGCAAAAGCTATGTGATGCGCGCCAAACCAGGGCCTGTGGCCAAGTTGCTGCCCTCGGCTCACGCGATTGAGCGCGAGTACGCGGTCATGCGCGGTTTATTCGGCACGGACGTTCCTGTGGCGAACATGCATGTGCTGTGCGACGACGAGTCGGTCATTGGCCGTGCGTTTTATGTCATGGCGTTTGTGCAAGGCCGGGTGCTGTGGGACCAGTCCCTGCCTGGCATGACAGCGACCGAGCGTCGCGAGATTTATTTGGAAATGAACCGCGTTATCGCTGCTTTGCATGCGGTAAACCATGTCGCCCAAGGATTGGAAAGTTTTGGCAAGCCTGGCAATTATTTTGACCGGCAAATTGGGCGCTGGAGCAAGCAATACATGGCCTCGGTCACCCAGCCCATCGCCGAAATGGACAAGCTCATGGCCTGGCTCCCCGCCCATATGCCTGCCAGCGCACGGGCCGACCAGACCTGCATTGTTCATGGCGATTTCCGCTTAGATAACCTCATCTTTCATCCCACCGAACCCAAGGTGTTAGCGGTGCTCGATTGGGAGTTATCCACCTTAGGTCACCCCTTGGCAGACTTCAGCTACCACTGTATGTCTTGGCATATTCCCCCTGGCAGCTTCCGAGGCATTGGGGGCTTGGACCATGCGGCTTTGGGCATACCGTTGGAAGACGATTACATCGACCTGTATTGCCAGCGCAGTGGTTTGACCACGCTTGAAGCTTTAAAGCCCGATTGGAATTTTTACCTCGCTTACAACATGTTTCGAATTGCTGCCATCTTGCAAGGCATTGCCAAGCGGGTGGAAGACGGCACGGCTTCCAGCGCCCAAGCCAAAGCCTCGGGAGCCGGCGCAAGACCCATGGCCGAGCTGGCATGGCTGTTTGCACAACGCAGCAACTGACCTGACATCACCATCACATCACCGGAGACTTTATGAATTTCGACTACACCGACAAGGTCAAAAACATGCAAGCGCGTTTGCTGGCTTTCATGGACGAGCATATTTACCCCAACGAGGCTCGTTTTTTTGCTGAAATTGCGGCTAACCGCGCCGCTGGCAATGCGTGGATTCCCACCAAAATTGTGGAAGAACTCAAACCCTTGGCCCGCAAGGCTGGTTTGTGGAACCTGTTTTTGCCTCACTCCAAGCGAGCACCCGAGGGTTTGAGCAACTTGGAATACGCACCCATGTGCGAAATCATGGGCCGTGTGCCCTTTGCCGCAGAGGTATTTAATTGCTCCGCGCCCGACACGGGCAACATGGAAACTTTGGAGCGCTATGCCAGCGAGTCCCTGAAAGACCAATGGTTGGAGCCTTTGCTGCGCGGCGATATTCGTTCTGCTTTCTTGATGACTGAGCCTGATGTTGCGTCATCAGACGCCACCAACATCCAGTGCAGCATTCGCCGCGAAGGCGACCACTACGTCATCAATGGACGCAAATGGTGGTCCTCAGGTGCTGGCGACCCCCGTTGCGCGGTTTACATCGTCATGGGCAAAACCGATGCCGACGCCCCACGCCACTCTCAGCAGAGCATGATCGTGGTTCCCGCCAATTCGCCAGGTGTGGAAATTTTGCGCCCCTTGACGGTGTTTGGTTACGACGATGCGCCCCATGGTCACATGGAGGTGGTGCTAAAAAATGTCCGCGTGCCTGTAGGCAATTTGCTGCTGGGTGAAGGTCGAGGCTTTGAGATCGCCCAAGGCCGCTTAGGCCCAGGACGCATTCACCACTGCATGCGCACCATTGGCTGCGCCGAGCGTGCTTTGGAATTGATGTGCAAGCGCCTCAACAGCCGCACCGCCTTTGGCAAACTCATCTCCGCCCAAGGCGTGTGGCATGAGCGCATTGCCGAGTCGCGCATCATGATCGAGCAAGCCCGCTTGCTCACCCTCAAAGCCGCTTACATGATGGACACCGTGGGCAACAAGATCGCCAAAACCGAAATCGCCATGATCAAGGTGATTGCCCCTGTGATGGCCACGCAAATCATTGATTGGGCCATTCAAGCCCATGGCGCGGGTGGCGTGAGCGACGATTTCCCCTTGGCTTACGCCTATGCGCACCAACGCACCTTGCGCTTGGCCGATGGTCCTGATGAAGTACACCGTAACTCGATTGCCAAATTAGAATTGGCTCGCCATATCGCCACCCTCCCGCAAGAGGTGGAGATGCCCATCACACGCGGCTCCTGACTTCACCCAAGGTTCAATACCATGATCGATGTTTATACCTGGCCTACACCCAATGGACACAAAGTCCATGTCATGCTGGAAGAGTGTGGCTTTCAACTGGGGCGCGATTGGTTAGCACACCCCATTCACATCGGTCAGGGCGAGCAATTCACACCTGAGTTCTTAACCATCAGCCCGAACAACAAAATCCCTGCCTTGGTCGATCCCTTCGGCCCTGACGGTAAACCCATCAACTTTTTCGAGTCGGGCGCTATTTTGGTTTACTTGGCGGCCAAAACCGGTAAATTCATGCCCGCCAGCGACCGCGGGAAGTACGAAGTGCTGCAATGGTTGATGTTCCAAATGGGCGGCGTGGGACCCATGCTGGGTCAGGCCCATCACTTTCGCATTTATGCCCCTGAAAAAGTACCCTACGGCATTGAGCGCTACACCAACGAAGCGCGGCGTTTGTATGGTGTGATGGACCGACAATTGGCGCATCACCCCTACATAGCCGGCAAAACCTACAGCATCGCCGATATTGCTATTTTTCCTTGGCTGCGCAGTTGGTCTCACCAAGGCATTGATTGGGCAGATTACCCGCGCTTAAAGGAATGGTTTGATACCGTGGGCGAACGTCCTGCGGTGCAAAGAGGCTGCGCCGTGTTGGCCGATTTGCGTAAACCGTTGCAAGACGATAAAAAAGCCATGGAAACCTTGTTTGGCAAGACCCAATACGAGAAACGTTGAGCAGATGGGCGAGAGTTGATAATAGCCACCAACTCCGCCACAGCTGTTTGACCATGCGCTCATTTTTCTCTCCATCCTTTGCTGCTTTGCTGGCGTTTGTTTTCTTGCTAAGCGCTTGTTCGGACGCCAAGCCAGAGGCAGAGCCCAAATTCAAGCCTATTCCTGAAAAACGCAGTGACAACAAAGGCGACCCTGATACCTTTGACAGGCGTGTGCAGGCGGTGATGAATGAAGGTTCGCAGAGCCAAGAGGGCAAAGAAGAAGCACCCAAAGCAGCCAAAGCCAGACCTCCCAACTCAGGCAAAGAGCCCATGGTGATGCTGGATAAAACCAACCGCCCCTTGGGCGAGGTGGTGCACCACAAAGACAAAATGGATTACTACGAATGCAAAGGCATCATTGCGCCATGGTTCCAAGAATTGATCGTGGCAGAGATGAATTATTTCAATGAACTGGCCGAATTGCCGTTTGTGCATTCAGATAACTGCATCGTGACCTACGGCACCGAGAAAAGCTTGACGCCAGGTCGCATAGGTGTGCAGTTGTTTGAAACCCGCAAAGAGTTTGACAAATGCGTGCGTAACGATTTCTGTCCCATTTTCCGCACCGTCAACTTTGTGCCCATCAACAAGTCGTTGATGCGGTCCTACTTCCTCTCTAACACCAATTCCAAGGAAATTTTCCAGCACTGTGTGACTGACACGGGCAAATGGCACCGCAATTCCACCTGCTACACCATCGATTGAATGCCAAAAACGCCTCAAGACTTGGCGCTGTCGGTCGATTCACAAGGGTCACCTCTTTTTTGAGCCATGAATAAATTGCGCTTTATTGTCTTTTCCGCTTTGCTTATGAGCCTACAGTCGCTGTGGTTGGCCCCCGTTTGGGCCAACGACCCGCCTAAGCCTGCTGATGCCCATGGTGCCCCCGCTAAAGACGACCACGGTGCCAAAGATGCCCATGGCGCACCCGCCAAAGCAGAAAAACCTACCCGTACCTTTGAAGGTCAAGAACCCCTTTTTTACTTTGATTCCAAACGACGACCCTATATTGAACCCTTCCACAAAACCGAAGAAGAAGAATATTTTGTGTGCCGTGGCGTGATTGGTGAGTGGTTTCGGCAATTGATGGCTGAAGAAGCCAATATGCTGGCGGCCAAAGACGGGCTCGACAAGGTCACGGGGTCTACCTGTGCGGTGCGCTTGGTGGCCACCCACCATGGTAAAAAGTTACCCGTTGTGTCGGTGGAGTTGTATGTCAACTCCAACGTCATGCGCAGCTGCATTTTGGGTGAGTCATGCCCGCAGTCGCGTACCGTCATCATGTATGTGTTGAATAAAACCCTTTACCGCAGCTACTTTATTACCGACCACGAGCGCAAAATTCGTCGCGCTTACTGTCTCGATAACAAAAGCAAAGTGCTGGCCAAAGAAGAGTGCTGGCACCATTTCTTTGACAAGGCAGCCAAAGAAACGTCTAAAGAGCAACACTGAGCCCATCTGTTGACTGGCAATTGGCCTGACCGGAGGGGATCGAACCCCCGACCCACAGCTTAGAAGGCTGTTGCTCTATCCAACTGAGCTACGGTCAGAAATATAAAAAAAGGCCCCGAGGGGCCTTTTCAATGTGTTGGTCGGGGCGATAGGATTCGAACCTACGACCCTCTGGTCCCAAACCAGATGCGCTACCAGACTGCGCTACACCCCGATGTCGGCATTCTACCTTCACCGCACCTGAGCCAACAAAAGACGCCGCATGGATGCACTTTTATGCACAGGGCAGTCAGCAATAATAGGCACTTATGGATGACCGCACCTTTGCTCGCAAGCCTCTTGCGCCCACACGCTCACTGCCCAAGGAATACAACGCTGCCAGCGATTTGCTGTTGCGCCATGGACACCGCGCAGATAAAACCGCTTATTTGGACGCCTCCACAGGCGAAAAACTGACTTTTGGCCAGCTGAGTCAACGGTCACACCGATTTGCCCAAGGTTTGCTGGACATGGGTTTCCAGCAAGAGCAACGGGTGTTGCTGTGCATGCACGATGGCTTGCATTGGCCAGTCGCTTTTCTGGGTTGTATCTTGGCCGGTGTGGTGCCTGTTGCGGTCAACACCTTGCTGACTGCGCAAGATTACGCATTCATGCTCAAAGATGCCCGTGCCCAAGGTCTGCTGGTGTCGGCAGCCCTGTGGCCTGTGTTTGAAACAGTGATGCCTCAGGTGCCTGCTTGCAAACATGTGCTGATGGATGCGCCAGTCCCTCAACAAGCGGCTACCACCATTGACCAGCTCATTGCAGCGTCCCAGCCGCTGGCCAACGCTGCACACACCTTGGCCGATGACGTGTGCTTTTGGTTGTACTCCAGCGGCTCCACCGGCTCTCCCAAGGGCACCTTGCATTTGCACAGTCACATCATCTACACCGCCGAGCTGTATGGCCATGGTGTGCTGGGTTTGCAAGAAAGCGATGTGGTGTTTTCTGCGGCCAAATTGTTCTTCGCCTACGGCTTGGGCAATGCCTTGAGCTTCCCACTGGCGCAAGGTGCCACCACGGTGCTGCTGAGCAAACGCGCCACACCGACAGATGTTTTTCATTTGCTCAAGACCCATCAACCCACGGTGTTTTACGGGGTGCCAACCTTGTTTGCCAGCATGTTGGCTGAGCCTGGTCGCCCGGCCCGCACGGATTTGAATTTGCGGGTCTGCACCAGCGCCGGTGAAGCCTTGCCTGCAGAGATTGGCAAACGTTGGCAAGCGGAATATGGCGTGGACATCTTGGATGGCATTGGTTCAACGGAAATGCTGCATATCTTTTTATCCAACCGCCCTGGGCGTGTGCGCTATGGCACCACGGGTGAAGTGGTACCTGGCTATGCCTTGCGTTTGGTCAATGACGAAGGCAAAGACTGTGCTGTGGGCGAGTTGGGTGAATTGCAAATACAAGGGCCCACATCGGCCATCATGTACTGGAATAACCGCGAAAAAACCAAACATACATTTGCGGGTGAATGGACACGCAGTGGTGACAAATACAGCTGTGACAAGGATGGTTTTTACACCTACGGCGGTCGCAGCGACGACATGCTCAAGGTGGGGGGTATCTATGTTTCCCCTTTTGAGGTGGAGGCCAGCCTGATGACGCACAATGGCGTCTTGGAAGCAGCGGTCATAGGCATGGATGACGAGCAAGGCTTGACCAAACCCAAGGCCTTTGTCGTTTGTAAACCCGGTCAACGGTTGTCAGTTGAGGAACTTAAGATGCATGTCAAGTCACAACTCGCCCCCTACAAATACCCGCGCTGGGTCGAGTTTGTCAACGAATTACCCAAAACCGCCACTGGAAAAATACAGCGCTTTAAACTGCGCGAGCTTTCAAAATAAACCGCTGCTTCAGGAGAACACCATGACCTCACGCCGACAACTGCTCACCCAATCTGCCACCATCGTTGGTGCCGCCGCTTCTGGTCTGTGCTTGCCTGCACGTGCGCAAAGCAGCAAGCTGCGCATAGGCTTGATGCTTCCCTATACCGGCACCTTCACACAGTTGGGTGTTGCTATTGACAATGGATTTCGCATGGCTTTGCAAGAAGCGGGTGGCAAAGTTGGTGGCCGAGAGGTGGAATTTTTCAAAGTGGATGACGAATCCGAACCTTCCAAAGGGGTGGAAAACGCCAACAA
>Ga0114962_10002363_pt1 | contig 15775 bp, 29 predicted proteins | sample C_130820_MF_Meta_FD_87017 | JGI IMG/M metagenome (GOLD analysis project Ga0114962, IMG submission 87017) | Freshwater microbial communities from Lake Croche, Canada to study carbon cycling - C_130820_MF_MetaG | ecosystem: Environmental > Aquatic > Freshwater > Lake | place: Lake Croche, Canada...
GAAGAGTCTGTTCTTGACCACCTGAACAACCGCACGAACCGCCCGACGAAAATCTGGCGCAAGGGTGCGCTGAACCTTCTCAACAAGTGGGCTTTGCCGTTTGCTACCTTTGAGTTGAAGTGGTCACAGAGCGCCGGTTGCCGTATGTGCCCCTGCTCGCCCGGTTTTGTTATGCAGATTGAGGGCTACAGCAAGCACAACGAGCGTTCAATCACCTTGTCGTTTGAGTTGCCCTCTGGTCAGTCGGTTTCTTTTGACCGCTACGACGTGTGGGTGGAACTGAACGACACGACCAACGTGGATGCCAGCCGACCCTCACGGAACGTCACCCCCGTCTTTTAGTGTTCGTCGTGGTAGTGACAGTTATGGGTATTGTATGACCCATGACTGTCACTACCAGAAACGGGTTCTAATGTCCTACAGCGTTCGTGTGTGCCATGCTGATTTGGGTGGGGTGGGTTATTACCGCCTACTTATGCCAGCGTATGCCATTTCGGAAAAGACCACCACCAAAGTCACCTATGACTTTGGTGGTGGCGACCTGTGTAAGAGCCTTGTCTTTGATAAAAACGCCGAAGTGGATTGCCCCGAAGATGTTGTTATCCTCACCCGACCCACCGCCATTGAAGCCCTACTTGCCATCAAGTCGCTGAAGCGTCAGGGCAAAAAAGTCATTATCGACATGGACGACGACTATTGGAAACTTGACCCCCGTAATCCGTGGGCGGTAGAAATCGCCGCACGACCCGAACACTCTTTGGCGACCCTTGACCTGTGTATGGCGGAAGCCGACTTGGTGACGGTATCTACGCCGTTCCTTGTCCAACGCATCAAGAACGACAAGGTTGCTGTTCTACGAAACTGTGTTCCCGACCACTACCTAACCACACCAGAGAACAACACCGCCAGAGAGCAAATCGGGGCAACCGTTGTCGGCTGGACGGGCAACGTCGCTACCCACATCGGTGACCTAGAAGCCATTGGCAACGGTCTACGGCGTGCTGTTCGCAGTAAGGGGGCGAAGTTCTTGAACATTGGTTCTGATAGTGGGCCTCAAATCGCTGGCTTCCGACGTGGTGAAGCCTTTGTTTCCCCGTGGGTTGAACTACACGAATATCCCTTCGCTATGAATGCTTTTGACGTGGGAATCGTGCCGTTGGTGATTACCGACTTTAACCAAGCCAAGTCCTACCTAAAGGGCATTGAATACGCCTCACTCGGTATCCCTTTTATCGCCTCGCCCACCGACGAATACAAGTTGCTGAACAGTCACGGCGTAGGGGAACTAGCACGCACGCCCGACCAGTGGTATTACAAACTGCGTCAAGTTATTGACGACCTACAGAAAAACAACGACTCCCACCAAGAGCGTGTTGGTCGTGGTTTGGAATTCGCCCGTGCCAACACTTATTTTGCACAAGTTCACCAGTGGGCAGAGGCATGGAAGCCATAACGTCCTCGCTACGGGCTGTTATGGAAGCCCGACGAGCCGAATGGGAAAGGAAAAGGGGGGAAGAAGCGCAAGTTTTGGAAATCCCGACCCCTAACCCCCCTACCATAAACGAGCCTTTACGCCTTGACGACAAGAAGGTCTACGGGGTGCTGTTAGGCACAAGTGCCACTTTGTCGGTTATCAAATACGCCGCATCCCTTAGTGAAGAGAGAACCGAAGCCTCACTCTCACGCCTTATCGCTGGCGGTCTGGTGGTGGAACACGAATACGACAAAACGACCCATTACAAGGGCGTGTGGAACCCCGTTGTCAAAGAATCGCTACCCGACCTTCACCAGTGGCTACTCCAACGTGAGTATGTTTTAGTTTGACCAAGTAATTACTCTGCCGTCGTCTTCGGCTCTGCCCGTGTGGTCGCACCCGTGACCTTGACCCAAAGAACAATACACCACCCCATCTATCCCGTCAAGGCAATCAAGAGAGTCGTCGCCATAGAACCGGAAAAAATCGCCTTCGCTTTGAAATTCGTTCCACATAGTTACGTTGTTGTTCACCACCACCCAGAAGTCCGCCCACGTCACAAACACGGAAGTTGTCGCAGCGTGCCACGAAAGAGCCGAGAGGAAATCGTCCCACGCATGGATAGTGAAAACTAGTTCACACTCGTTATCGGTGCCTCGTTCTCTCGCCAACAAACACCCATCTAACTTTTCTATCACCGCCCCTAGGTTCTCGGTGTGACGGGTATCCAACGACTTGCGGATTTCCTGCAAGACGGGGGTGGAAACTTGAACGGTATTAAGGGTGCGTATCACGATTCGGGGATTTCGTAGCCGTCGGTGATTTCCATAATCGTGTCCAAACGGGCTTTCCAATCCTCGTGACCGTTCATAAGGGATTTGAGAACAGTGGCGCAGATAACGGCGTTGTCCATTCCACCTACCAAAGCGATGGGGGTAATGTCGTCGCCCTGATACTCCTCACTCGTTGTGGGGATAACAAAAACGAAATGGTCGTCGCCCGTCGGCACAACGGCGATAGTGAAATCTGACCCCTGAGTGGCAATACCCGACGCTAAGACATCCTCTTCGCCCTCGGCTTCAGCGTGACGCACGAACGACAGGGTACGGAAATGCTCCTTGATAACGCCATTGAGGAAGGCGACTGCCATTTCCCCTGCGTTTTCCTCGGTGACATTCTCTGGTTTGTTGTCGTTCAAGTATTTCACTATCGCCTCAGACAACATTGGGGGCATTTGTTCTGTTTCGTTCTCGTTCATAGGAGTAGAGAATAGCCCTGTCCTCAACCCACGTCAAGTGTATTGCGTTTTCATTTCCGAAAACTTTTTGGGCTGTTAGCAAATCTGCGAACCAGTCTCAGATGATTTGAAAAAAGGGGGGTGGGGTATTTGTCCACAAAAGTAGGGGAGAAGCAGATGCTTTGTGTAGGGGGGTGTAGTGACCTGTTATTTTCAGGGGTCGTGTGAGGAGAAGTGCCACGGCTAGTGAAATACACCTACCCCTGCCAGGAAAAAGAGGGGGGTGGGTTTGGCGACGGGGGTGTGTGGGTGGTCTACCCTTGTGTCTTGTCTGTTGAGTAGTGCCTACAGATGGCTACGAGAGGGGTCTATTTTGCCCTGTAGGGCGTTTTGTGTGTGTTTGTGTCTCTCTGGGGCGCACTAGGGATTGTGCGTGCCCCTTCTTGATACGATATGCCCTATCAGACTAGGGAATCGTGATAATCCTGTGCCTCTTGGGGGGATACTCTGGGTCGTTGCATACGTCGAGCCTCAATAATCCCTCTCTCTGCCTCATTGACCATGCTCTCTGCCTTGCGCCAGTAGCCGTAGCGTGTGTAGTCCGCCTTGATACGTCGTGCGTGTGAGAGTAATGCCCTGCGTATCGTGTCGTCGCTGGGATTGTCGGTAAGTGTGTACAGTAGGACTTCGGTTGCGCCGAAGTATCCGATATGTATGCCCTTGACTTGCCAGCCATACCCCCCCTTGTTGGCTACGACGAGGACTTTGCTATGTCGTGTGACCGCATTGGGTAGGGAGCATGACCATAGGTAGTCATCGTGGCGTACTATGACGTTTCTTGGTACGGCTGGCATTAGTGGACTACTGCGTAGTAGTGCTTGACCTTCTTGGGTTTCTTGAAGGTGGGTCGGGCTAGTTGGGGATACTTGTAGTCGATGATTCGATTTGCAAGGCGACGTGCGCTCAATGCCCTATCACGCCATAATGACGTGGCCTCTGTGCCTTTGTATCGCTTGTCGCATAACGCCTTACGGCTCTGTAGGTAACGCTGGACTATCACACACTCCCCCGTTGAGGGATAGGTAGCCAAGAAACGGTCTACATATTCCTCCCACTCACGGGTAGGGGCTGTGTACTTAGGGCGTTCCATCAATACTGCCCTGCTAGGTATGCGTCAATACCGATAGTTTCGGCAAGGGAAGCGTCGTCTACGAGGACGGCGGACGTAAAGTCGCATAGCGAGTAGCCCTCAAAGTAGGAAACTGCCTTCTCTACAAGGGCGTTCTTTGCGCTGTCGATACTGCCGTTCCACGCCGATTCGTAGATGTTCTCGCCATTGTGTTCTATGCCGATAACCGAAACGTTGGGATTCTCATACACCCCGTAGATTTTGACTCCGCCTAGGTCGTTCTCGCCGTCCTTAAACGTGACTGAACCCTCTCGGTTGTTGTCGTCCACTTGCCAAGTGACTTCAAATGTGTTCATACTGCCCTCTTTCCCGTTGGTCTAGACCGCACTCTAGCGTCGTTAATGGGGCAAGTCAAGTAGGAATGACTGGATTTGTTCGTCGGTCAAGCCCGTGTCGTAGCCCTCTGCGTCAGTTAAGCCCACTAGCACTACGTCGCCCACGATTACGTCGGTCTTTCCGTAGTCGCCTTGGAACAGTTCTGTCGCTGGGGCGTTGAACATCAAGCCCTTTGATTTGCCATCCTCATTGACGTACATCGTCGCCTCAAACGAGTGCAGGGTAATTGCCTCTATGTAGCCCCCGACACACTCTTGTAGGAGGGCAAGGTCAATGCTCTCAACTTGCTTGACGGTCTTAGTTCCGTCAGTTTTGAGAATGATTATCGTTTCCATTGTTCCCTCTTGCTTGTCTTGTGTGTTTCCCATACAACAACTGTATCAGGGTTTAGTGATGGTGTCAAGTCTTAATGGGGCATTTTGTTGCCCAAAACACGGGGTTTAGATAACTTACCTTTTGTCCGCACTTCGAACTATGGGCAAAGACCGATTATTACAGGGGGCAATAGTTCGAAGCCTGGATGGCCGGGGGCCAACGATTTGGAAACGGGCGGGTTGAACTAGTGGTTGGGGGCGATGAAACCGCACTAAACCTTCGTAGAGTACGGGCTGGGCTTCTTGTCCAACCCTGTATTTTTTGACACTTTTTCCATCCTTAACGCCACAAAAACCGCACATTTCACTACAAACGGGCGGGGAAGGGAGTCTTCGGAGGAGTCTCCGAGGAATGCGGGTCGCAATTTGGAAAAGCCCGTATTTGTTGGGTTTTTCCAATGCGGGAGTCGCCATGATGATGGAAGAATCGACTCTCCTTCGGAAGTTTGGGATTTCACTAGGCGTAAAACTGCCCGTTTGCGTGGCTGGACTATGGTTTAGTTTGCCGTAAGTTTTGCGTGAGGCGTTCGAGGAGAACCCCCCAAACACACATTTCAGGGCTTTCCACCACACCCCCCACCCATTTATTCGGTGGTTGTCTCGCTAGTCTCGGCAATCTGTGGCATTGTGGGCGACTCAATGGCGTTGTCCTCAACAACCTGTGCCTCAACTACTGAACGGTTTGCCAACATCGCTTCAATCTTGCGATTTACCGCCTCTACGTCCACCTCAATAGCCCCACCATTAGCCCCTGTGATTTCCGTTCTCTGAACCCGACCCCAGTTCTGCGGACTAGTTCTCTCTAGCCACCACGCCGCTGCCGTCCAGTTGTCCTGACTTGCCTTACGGATAACTTCTACGTTCTGAACTTCGGCAAACGCCCTTGCTTTTTCTACTTCGTGGGAAAATAAGACAAACATTTGTTCGGTTTCGTCTAGTTCACGGTCTAATGCCTCTAAATCCCTGCCCTTTTTCACCCAAACACTGATGTTGGACGGGTCGATGCCTACTGCCCTAGCAGTGGTGTTGACGTAGTTCCCTCTCTTTAGTAAATCAACGATTGCGTCAAACATCGCTTGGTTGAGGATGGTCTTGCGTCCGGTGGTAGCCATAGTGAAATGATACTACAAGGGGTTTTTGAGCCAGACCATCTCAACATTGCGCTTTCCACCAACCGAAGTATTCTCTCGCAGGGTAGTAAAGGGTAAGTAATCGCCCCCTATCCCCTCGCAAGCAATAACCTGCCCTTGTCTGCTCTGTATCCAAGAGGCTAGTTCTTCGTAGTTCAACATTTTACTACTAAACCGATACCCAAGTCCGGGGTCGCCTTTGTAGGGAGGGTCAATAAACCAAGTTGCTTCTATGTCGGGGGCGTTGGTGTAATCCCCTTCAACAATTTGCCAATGCTTGACCTTGTGTAGCGATTCGCTCATAGCCTTTCGGCTGTTATTCCAGTTTTGAGCCATAATTCCCGTAACCGTCATTTCTTTGTAGCCAAAAGCCCCTTTGCTAACGCAGTGGACTATTTCTAAAAAGTTGGAGGACTTATCCCCTACCGATAGTGGTGGTAAAGAATCTATGTCCCCTTGTGTGGCTTCGTGAATAAACCACTTCCAAATAGCGGCTACTTTGGGGTCTTTTTCCACCAGTATGACATTCTTTTTCCAGTTGTCACCGTGTAGGGAATAGGCTGCCGACCCTGCGAACGGCTCAATAACGGTGTCACATACGGGTTCGGGATACCACTTTGCCATACGCTTCTTGCGTCCGTAGTAGTAGAACATTATCCCAATCCTTTGCCGTTGGAAGTAATACTAGTCTTTGGCACGTCGGGGTGACCCAAGATTTCCGGTTCCATAGCGTCGCACTTACACTTTTCCACCAGACACCCTCCCCAGCCACCTTCGTCGTGGTCGTCTAGTCCGTGTCCGCAGGTGCATCGTTCTGCTGGAATAATCCTTGCCATTAGTTGTTTCCCTTTTCTTCCCTTGCTTGACGGCGTTGTTCTTTGCGCTTTTCGTTCTTGCGTCGGTTTTTTGCTTGTCGTGAGGCTTTGCTAGGGGGATACTTGGCTAGGTGTTCCAACATAGCGTCCTTACATAGACGACACCTACAGCCAAAGTATGAGTATGAATTGACTTTGCCGTGGGTGATGTCCTGTGGGGGGTTTCCTTTGTACGACTGACGCTTTTCACGGGAGTATTTGGTGGCGGCTTCTCTACATAGGTCGCACCGACAACCGGGTGTGCTGAAATACCGTAAGTGTGAGCCGTGTGGGTGTTCTACCCTTGGTTTTTTGGCTCTTGTAGTTCTTTTCTTTCCCCCATTGGCTGAACGTGATTGGCGGTTACTTCTCTTCCTAGGGGCGATAACTGCCATACTTGCCACTAGTTTGTCGTAGCCTTCGGGCTTGGGGATTTGGATTAGTTTCCCCTCGGCGTTTTGAACCCATACCAGTTCGTCAGTCATGGTTTTCAGCACACCCGTCACATAGGGTCTTTACCCAGTAGGGCGGCTTGCCTCTGAGGGCGACATTTTGGTGTGAGCCACACTTCTCGCAGGTCTGTTCGGCTATCTTTTCACTAAAGACAACTAGGTCGTCGCAGTTCTCAACCTTCTTGGCGTGGCGTTTGCGGATTATCTTGCCTATATTCCACCACGTCAGTCGATGGAACGCCCACTTGGAAGTGGGGATGTAGTAGTAGTACCGCAGTCCGCCAAACTTCTCTTTGACTTGCGTTATTTCGTAGTTGGGGGCGATTTCACCTAGTTGCTTGTCTAGTGCCTTGATAATGGGTGTCCAGCCGATACCGACCCATTGGTGGTCTAGGTATCTGGCTCTTTCTTGGTGGTTCATTGGTTTCACGATACTCGTTTGTGAAGGGATGTGACGGGTTGGTCACCGTTCACCCCACCTAATAAGCAAGATGCAGCCAACAAGAATAAATGCACATACTTCCCAGAAATTGGCTGATTGGTTCATAGTTTCTCTCCACGCTTAGGGCAAAACATTTTGTTCACTCAATCTCCACTTTATTGAGCAGTGGGGCCGAGTTGATGATGCGCTCTTTGGCAATCTCGGCGTATTCAGGGTTCAACTCAGTTCCTACGAAGTTCCGGCCTAGACGATTAGCCACAACTGCGACGGTTCCTGAGCCGGTGAACGGGTCTAGTACGGTGTCTCCTTCTGCGCTACCAGCCAAGACACACGGTTCCACTAGGGCTTCGGGCATCACCGCAAAGTGTGCGCCCTTGAACGGCTTGGTGTTGATTGTCCATACGTCACGGCGGTTTCTGGTGGAATAACCCTTTTCGGCTAGTTCTTGCGCCAACTTGCGCTTCGCCTCAACCATGCCGCCATTTCCACCACCCATACCGTGTGTCTCACGGGTGTCTCGCTGTGGCGAGCCTGCGGAATCACCTGCGGTCATTACGCCCCGTTCCCGAACCGCAACGTGGTCGTAGTAATAGCGTGGCGACTTGGATAGTAGAAAGACATACTCGTGAGACTTCGTGGGTCGGTCTGTCACGCTCTCTGGCATTGGGTTGGGCTTGTGCCAGATAATGTCCGAGCGCAAGTACCAGCCATCGGCCTGAAGTGCAAAAGCAACTCGCCAGGGAATACCAATTAGGTCTTTTCCTTTTAGTCCCTCTGCATTTATTTTTGGTGAAGGTTGGTATTCGTTATCTCGCCCTCGCAAAGAATCGCCTGCTGGTGTTTTGTTTCCCCTTGAACCATTGTGAGGGAAATAACTATCCCCCAAGTTGAGCCACAACGTTCCGTCATCTGCGAGGACACGCCGGACTTCACGAAACAGGGCAACCATCTCGGTAACATACGCCTCAGGGGTCGGCTCTAGACCGATTTGGCTGTCTATGCGGTTAGCCCCGCACTTAGGACAGTCACCCTTGTAAGGCGTAGCGGAAACAAGCCGTGACGGTTCCGAAAGCAGTTGCTCACGAGATTTCTTTTCAGGGTGGCTTAGTCCGGTTTTATCGCTTGCCCTCGGTGGCCCTTTGTGGTCGCAGTCTGGTGAACCGCCTTCCCAAGTAGCCGTTCCGTAGTCACGCAGGCCGAAGTAGGGCGGTGAGGTGACGCAGGTACGCACAGAACCGGCTGGTAATTCAGCAAGGCGTTTGCGAGCATCACCAAGCAAGATAACGGACTTCATAGTTTTTCCCCACACTTGGGGCAGTAGGTCTTTTCGGCGTAGCACTTGATACAGATAGCAACTGGCATTGACCGATACCCTGCACCGGATTTATGTACCCAGTCGTGGTCGCACTCATTTGTGGGCATTACATCAGAAGTGCCACTTGTACGGATATCTGTGTGTTCATTTTCCCCGTCGTACTCATTGTCCGAACTGCCATTTGCGACGATTCTGCTGTCTTTAGCCCGCCGGTTTTCCCTAACTGCTTTGATTTCCCCTTCAATAATGTCGGGCAATACAGACTCAACCACCTTATCTACCCATTCTTTGTATCGGCGTATGGGGTTCATTAGAAGTCGGTAGAACAGAACGGGCAAGCGGTAATGGATTCGTGGCTAAGTATCGGCGTTTCCATTGTTTCGGTGTATGCCGCTAGTAGGCCTTCTTCGGTCTGAAAGATGTGACGACACTCTGAACAGACTTTGTATGGCTCAATGGGGCAGATTTCCTCTTTGCCGTGGTGGGTGCAAAATGTGTAGAACATACCCGACACTCTACCCGTGTTTGGTGTTTAGGTCAAGTATCCGAACAGTCGTGGAAATGTCCGTCGGGAATCCACTCACTGCAACGCTCGCAGGTCATTTCACTACCCCGTATTGGTTTTCCTCTTCTACGCCACCCATTACTTTTCCCCGTACCTGCCAACGGCTTCTCTGAGTGCCCGTTCAATGAACTGATTAAAGGTTTCACCCGTGATGTTCATAGCCATAGCGATGTCCAGTAGTTCCTTGGCGGTGAAGTCAATAAGAACGCCGGTTTCCGCCGCTGGTTCGGCGGTTTTGATTTCCTCGCAAATGTCTGCGTCGTGATTTGGAACGGGAGACTTGTGTTCCCAACGACCTTCGTGGATTTCACTAAGAACAATGTCCCTGCCACAGTTCTTACATTTCGTCATAGTTCACGTCCTTGTACGTCGGGGATAATGCTGTTGTGATAGGGAGAGGGTGCGACTTTTGGTGTTGGGTACAAACAGTTGTCTATGGGGGTGGCGTGAACCCAACCACTGTTGCTCATCAGGTGCAGTGTGGTGGAACAACCACGACACATGGCCCAACCAACAATCCTGTCGTCGCTCATGGCTAGTCTTTGCCAACCCAATAGCCAAGGGCAAATCCTACCCAGCCGATAATGGCGGTGAGAACATAGACCCAGTAGATGTTCATTGTTTTTCACCATCACGAATAACCATAACGATACGCAGGGCTTCGGTAAAACCAGAGGCAAAGCCGTTCTCGTAGTCGGTCTGCTTGGCTAACGCCAACTTGGTGTGGTGACGTGCTTCGTTTTGTAGGCGGTAATACGCTTCTTCTAGTTTCTTTCCCATGACGACAGCATAGAACTTGATTAGCGTTTAGTTGCGGATACTTTTCACTACCCGTTAGGTGGGTTACATGTAAGCCTGCGACGCTAAGACCCCAAGCCCACATGGGATTTCACTATGCTCCTAGAGCATCTCCAAGTTGTTTGATGTAGTGACTGTTTTCGGGGCTTGGGTAGATAAGGGATTCGCCGTCTGAACCCATACCGTAGTCACGGCGGCCTGCCTGCTTGGCCTCTTCCATGTGCTGTTGCAAAGATTTGGTCGAGTCTTGTTCCAGACGATTGGCAAGGTCACGAGCCGACGATGCCAATCTGTGATTATCCCTGATTGAGCGAAGCGTCTGGGTTTCTGTTCTCCAAGAGTGTCTCTGTGCTGGGTTTCCCAAAACATTCTTGGTCGACCGCCCACTGATGTTCAGGCGTTGGTTTTCAGTATCCGCCTTGTCAGCGATTTCCCTCAACTTGGCGACATGAGCCGAGTGCTGATACTGATTCCCGTGGAATTCGTGTCCGGGTAGGTCACCCTTGGCGACGGGGTAGTTGGATGCGGACTTGAGTAAAGCCTCTGAACTAAAGCGATTTTCCATTATTTCACTACCTCTTTAGCGGTTTCGGTCTGCCAAAGACGACTTCTGCGAGGCGTTTGCGCTTGCGTCCATAGCCTCTTGTGAAAAATCATCGGCGTAGTTGGAACCCGTAAGTTGTGCCGTCGCAGCGTCGTTGTGCTTTAGAGCCGCTACGCCGTGCGCCGTCTCAGCGGCAATGTGCGAATCACGCTCAGGGCCAAGTGGCAAAGACCGTGCCTTTGCCGTGTGAGCCTCTGAAAGTGCCTTGTGCATCTGTGCGGCTTGGTTGTGTTCATCGGCGTTGGGCGCACGATTTGCTGTAATCTTGTTGAACTTATCAACAACGCCCTTAGAGGCACGAGCCATAGAGCCAACACTCGTGAATTGGTTGCCGTGAAATTCGTGTCCGGGCAAATCACCCTTGCTAACCGGATAGTTAGACAGCGACTTGGTTAGGTTCTCGGTGGCGAAACGATTTTCTTCCATACCCCTGATAATACACAAGGGTTTTGGATTTCGCTACCTGTTATTCGGGGTGGGTGAGGATTGGCTTCTCGGTAATGGGCTGGTGCCGTGAGTGAAACCACTGCCACAAGTTCTTGAAGTACATAGGTGCGTAGAAACAAGAGGCGACCAGAAACCCGTACTGGTGGCTAGATACGCCGTAAATGCCCCACAGGGCGGTGTTCCCAATGAGGATAAGCCACGACCACCAGAACTTCTTTCCAACCAGAAACAAGCCCGTGAACGACACGGCTTCCAATATCCACGACCAATACGGAGACATTTTTCACTACTCGCTTTGGCGAACGATAGACGTGATGGGGATACCTAGACGGTGTAGTGCTTCGTTGGGGATTTCTACGTCCTCTTTCCACGCCTCAAATGCACCCTCTGTGGTGGTGAAACCGTACTCGCCCACTTTTATCTTGACTTTTGGCTGGTTCGGCGTTAGGTTCTTGCCCTTTGCTACGTCAATAAAGTCCTCTTGGTCAAACCCTGTTCCGTCAAGGCTGTCAAGGCTTTGTAAGGTGGAAAGTAGCAGGTCGTTGTCGTAGGTTGCCTTGTCTGCGGTGCGGTTGTCCGCCAGAACGATACGGGTCGCCTGTTCGGGGTCAGCGTCAACCCACACAACGGCTATTTGCGTCCAGCCAAGTGCTGAAGCAGCGGCGGCTGTGTGGTTGCCTTTTAGGATTTCGTTTGTGCGCTTGTTCACCACTATGGGGCGATACTGTCCGAGGATACGCAGGCTCTCGCTGATTGCCCCAATGTCGCCTTCACGGGGATTGCCGGGAAAACGCTTTAGTTGAGACAAATCAACCAAGTCTGTCTCACCCAACGTGTAGTTTTCACCAGCCGTCGCCTTGCGGGCCTTTGGCTCTTTCGGGGCTTTCGGCTCATTGGGAATGTCTAGACGTGCCTTGATTTCCTTAGTAATAGACGCTTTCTTTTCACCTACTGCGTCAGTAATGGATTCCAACCAAAGGGTGTGGATATCCCCGTCAATTTCACCAAACCACTCGCCAATGCGAATTGGAATTGTCTCTGGCTTGTCGTCACTCGGCTCTGGCTCGTCTTTTTCGTTAGAAACACCACCGCCGTCACTGTCGCCTAGCCCGTCAAGGTCGTCAATGTCTTGTAGGTCATAGCCCGTTCCATCAAGGTCGGGTAGGGATTTCAGCAGTTCCAACAGGTAGGCGTTGTCGTATGTGGCAATATCACTGGTGCGGTTATCCGTGATTAGAACCCGTAGTGCATCGTTTTCACTACCCTCGTATCGGGTAATGGCGACTTCCTTCCAGCCGAGACTCTTGGCGGCTTTCCAAGTGTGGGTTCCGGCGATAATTGTGTCGTTCCAGACAACGATAGGTGAATACTGCCCGTTCTTGGACAGGGATTCCGCTATGAGGGCAATATCACCTAGTCGGGGATTGTTGGGGTGGGGCTTGATGGAGTCAATCGCAACCTTTTCAGCACTGACGTTAATGTTCATAGTGCCAACAGGCTACTACGGGTTTAGTGTGCAAAAAGGCTAGTCGTTTCTTACTTCGTTAGTCCCGTTCAGGCGACCAACGCTCTTTGGGTTAGTTCATTCGCCTTCTGGCTTGCATCCGCCGCATACGAAGTGCCTTCTATGTGTTCTTCTGGGTTTTCAAAGTCGGGTGCGCCATTACTGTAAGTCTGCACAAATCCTGCCACATCTTTGTGAGCGTCTGATGCTCCGAGGTGTTCAATGTATGCGTCATGGTGGGCTTGCGATGCCTCTAAAAGTGCTTTCTTTTCGTCAGGCGAACCGGCCTCGTCGGCTTTTCTAGCAAGGTCGTTAGACAATGCTAGGTGCGTTTTCTTCATTTCATCGTGTTCCGCAGAACGGTTGATATCGTCGCCTTGGGCACTGACCACGCCTTCCAGTTCCCGTGCTTTGTTGGCAACGATTTCACTTGCCGTCAAAATGTATTGGTTGCCGTGAAACGGATGCCCTACGACATCGCCCTTCGCCACTTGCACCCACTTGATGATTTCACTATCAAGGTTGTCCATTACTCAACCCCCAAATCGCCCGCTTCGCTTGCTGCGGTGTCGCTTTCATCTGCCGCACCGCCTATTTTACTACGAAGTTGGTCAAGTTCCTCTGGCCTCAGGGTTCCACCACTGGCAACGTGGTCGGCTAAGTGGTTTGCGTAATCTGCAACTGCGAGGTGAGCATCACGAGCAACGGGGGCGGAAGTAATACGCATTGGATACACTTCGGAGGGGTCACGCCCACCGGGGTATTCCTCTTGGTTGTGGTGATGAATGTCAGCAATGGCTTCGTGAAGTTTTGCCACCGAACGGAGAGATGCCTCGGTTGGCTCAATGAGGTGAGAAATTTCATTTGCGGCTTTGTCGGCGGCTTTTGATGCATCACTATTGTCAGCAAAGTCACCAAGATGCCGTTCCACAATGCCTGCGGCGGCTTCTGCGTATTGGTTTCCTCGAAATGGGTGTCCGGGTAAGTCACCCTTTAAGATTTCACTAGCACGAACCCAAGTTGGGGCTAGTTTGGCGATTGAGAAACGGTTGTCCACAGGGATATGCTACCCCATTATTGTTGAAATCAAGTAGGCGGAACGCCAGTGTCTCCCTTTAGTCGGCGTATTTCATCTTGGATATACCAGATAGCCTTTTCCAAATCCTGAATCACCTTGGTTTCGTCCTTTAGACCGGCTCGCCACAGATACTTGATGGCGTTGCCAATGTTGAAGTTGCGGTGTCGGGTGATTTGGATACATTCCACGCCGCTTGGGTCAGTTGCGTAGTGTTTGGGTCGGTTGACCATTTCGTCGTTCATTTCACTATCCCCCTAGTCGCAACAACTGTCTCGCCACCCACACCTTTGACACTTGAAGTGGGCGTGTTCTGGCGTAAGGTTTCCACCACACTGTGGGCACTCGTGGAATACCGCTAAGGGATTATTGTCCGTCATTCAGCACTCCGTCTAGAAATGTGTTCAGTTCGGTCTGTTGCCCCTTGCCACGCTCAATAGCGTCAAGAACCATCTGGTGTAATCGGTTTAGGTTCTTTGTGTGGGCGTTTTTGATTTCGTCTTGGATTTGCGACGTTCGTTCTAACAGTGCGGTGGAAAGTGTTGCCGCTTGTTCGTCGGTCAGTTTGCCATCAAGCCATTTGCGGTGGCTTTCTAGCGATTCCAAACTGTGTGCGAACAAAACTTTGTTCAGGTCATACTTTGCGTGGTTCGCAAACATTTCCTCAACTTGGCTCACAAGGTAGCCCAACTTTTCACCTTGATGCTCAATGCTGGCGATAAGTGACGGGTCGGGATACTGCGGTTCAGTCACGGTTCACCACCCAGACCGCCCAACCCAAAAAAGCAATAACGGCTAAAGCGATAGCGAACTGCCAAATGGTCAAGGCGGCGTAAATGGAAAAACCAACCAGAAATACAGTAACCGCAACGATGGTGGAAATCACTAAGGCGTGAAGCACGAACATAGCCAGACGCTCGTACCAACTGCGTATTTCCCACAAGTGCTTGACGTAACGCCACCATCTGCCGATTTCACTACGCATCCTCAAACCCCTCGTTAATAAGCAATCCATTTAAGTGTCGTATTTCGTGCTGAACAATGCGTGCGTCCATGCCGTAGAACGTATCGGTAATGACCTTGCCACGAATGTTCTGGTATTCCACCAACACTTGTGGGTAAGCAGGTCGTGGGAACACACCCCTACCGTCAAGGGATAAACAGCCCTCATATTGCTCAACGGGTTCGCCGGAGAACTGTGTAATGACGGGGTTCACCATCACTTCGGACTTGACAACGCAAACGGCTCGTGGGTCGCCTATCTGGTTAGCGGCAATTCCAATTCCTGAATGCTCAATCATCGCACAACGCATACGCATAACCAACTCGGCAATAGTGGTGAAATCCGTGACTGTCTCGGCAATCAAGGCAAGGGATGGGTCGGGGTATTGGACTATCACTCGCCTGAAAGTCTTTCTTGTAGCACTACTGGTGGAATAATTGCCAACCATCGGTTCATATGGCCCAAATCTACTTTGTCGTTCCTGATGAACAGCAACACGTTCTCCAACGCCTGTTTGTAGCCCTCGGCGTATTCGTCGCCAACCGTGGGTTTCAGCACAGTGCAAAACTGTATTACATCGTCAAGCGTTCGGTTCATACGCCCCTTTTTTCACTAACGACGCAAGGGGTCGCATTTCGTTTTTGTGCATATACGGCTGTGGGCCTAAGCCCTTGCGAAAATCACGAATGTGGTGTCTCATCATGAAATCGTCACGAGTAACCCAACCGTGGACAACAAAGCGTGGGTCGGTTTCGGGATGACGGCGGTCTTTTCCAATGTATTCCACCAGCACCGCAACGTCGGCATTTTCGGAGAAGTAGTCAAGCGTCTTGAACAAAAGGCTCGGCCCGCATCCCGTTTTGATTTGGATAGTGAAATCCGATACCGCCATGTCGTAGCCGGGGTCGGAACCGTGAAACAACTGCCAGTCCAACGGAAAGCCAGTGGCGAGAGAAACAACCATTTCACCCATCCA
>Ga0114962_10002366_pt1 | contig 15765 bp, 12 predicted proteins | sample C_130820_MF_Meta_FD_87017 | JGI IMG/M metagenome (GOLD analysis project Ga0114962, IMG submission 87017) | Freshwater microbial communities from Lake Croche, Canada to study carbon cycling - C_130820_MF_MetaG | ecosystem: Environmental > Aquatic > Freshwater > Lake | place: Lake Croche, Canada...
AACAGGCCACCCCATCGATCCGGCCAACCCCCCTGCCTCCGAAGCCGATGTCATTGATTTCCACATCGATCTCCTGGCCCGTTTTGATTTTTGGGGCAGCGGATGTCTCGGAGCTGTTTTCTTGAGTGTCCATTCCCTAGAATCATTCAAAGGTAACCCCTACCTAAAGAACGAAATACAGGATGAACCCGCTCCCCGACCTCAAATCTGACGAACGCTTTATGCGCCTGGCGATTCAAGAAGCTTCGAAGGCCTTGGGACGGACTGCTCCGAATCCCGTCGTGGGAGCAATCATCGTGAAGAACATGCGGGTCATTGCCAAAGGATATCATCATGCCGCAGGCCTACCTCATGCTGAGATTGAGTCGATTCGAAAACTGGAAGTTAGAAGATGGAGGATGAGAGATGGGAAAAGCCCCAAACTTCTAACTTCTAACTCCCAACTCCCAGCCGAGGGCTGCACCCTCTACGTGACGCTGGAACCCTGCTCCTCCCATGGGAAGACGCCTCCATGCACAGAGGCCATCCTCGCGGCGGGGATCAGCCGTGTTGTCTACGGCGCCACGGATCCTGACAAGAGGCACCGAGGCAGCGCACAAAAGATCCTAGAAAAAGCGGGCATTGCGGTTGCCGTGGGCATTCTGGAACAGGAATGCGCTGCTCTGAATACTCACTGGAACCACCGTGCCACGACCGGAATGCCATGGGTGGTTGCCAAGGCAGGTCTCTCGCTGGACGGGTATATCGACTCTCCACCTCACCGTCGATGGATCACCTCGGCGGCCAGCCGTAAGGAAGCCATGCATCTAAGAGCATCCGTGGAAGCAATTCTCGTCGGTGCAGGGACTATTCGCGCCGATGATCCAGCACTCACGATCCGCGACATAAAGATTCCAAAAAATCACCTCCAACCATGGCGAGTCGTCTGGTCACGTAGTGGAGAGATTCCAAGGAAGTCCAAGCTTCTCACCGATGCGCACCGAGACCGCACCATACTCCTTTCAGGAATGAGTCTGCATGCAACGCTCAAGGAACTCGGCAAGCGTGGAATCTCCAGAGTCCTGATCGAGGGCGGAGGGCAAACCCTTGGAGAAGCCTTTAAACGAAAGCTTGTTGACGAAGTCCGCCTCTTCATCGCCCCGGTGATCCAGGGAGGGAACATTTCTCCCGTTATCGCCCGCATCTCTCCAGCTCATCTCACGGATGTCACCTACACTAAGATCGGCTCTGATGTGATGATCTCAGGAAGGGTCAGGCAGTAAGTTTTCTCTTAAAAAGTTCTAGAGTCATCTCCCATCCAATTCTGGTTGCCGCAGCATCATGGCGGATTCCCTCATCCCGGGCAAAGGCATGGGCTGTATTGAACTCATGCCAGGTGAAGTTCCTCCCTGTCCCATTCAGATGGTCATAGATCTTGCGGCGTCCCTCGGCAGGCACATGGGGATCCTGACGTCCAAAGATCATAAGCAACTCGGCCTCAATCTCTCCGCTCCGAGAGAGTGTGTCATCGCTCTGACCCTTTCCAAGTGTGGCCGAGTGGATATCGGTAGGGAACCAGCAGGCCGATGCAAGCACGCGGAAATCCAATGCGGCACGGAAGGAGAGATGACCTCCCAGGCAGAAGCCGATCGTGCCAACGCCCTTCCATCGGTACCCGGGACGATTAATCAAGAAATCGATCAGGGCTTGGGCATCAGAATCAAAAGCCGAGACAGGCTTCTCGAACTTGAGGAAGTTACCCCGCTCAGTTCCCTCATTGTCATAGCAGAGCACTCTCCCGGGTGCCTCGTACTCATGGTAGACCTCGGGGACAAGCACCTCAAAGCCCTCACACGCCAAACGAGCAGCTAGTCTCTGGATCGGTCCGGTCATCTGGTAGATCTCGGAGTAAAGGATCACGGCGGGCCAGCTTCCCTCCTGAGGGAGAAACCGATGAACACGCATTAAACCGGACGGCGTCGAGAGATCAATGAAGTCGGGTTCGTGAATGGTCATCGTTATAAATGAATATGAAATGAGCCCTTGGGAAGGGCGAGGACTTCCTTCTGCATGACATCCCGTTCGTAAAACATGAAAGCCTGTGCCCTGTGTCATGCGCCTTTTATCCTTCAGGTTTCAAGTTACAAACTTCATCCTTTCGGCACCATGCTTCGCCGACTCGCCTCACTACCTGTGTTGCTGTTCTGCGTGGTGACGATCACCTTTTTCCTGATCCGTCTCTCTCCGGGAGGGCCCTTTGATTCGGAACGGAAGCTTCCGTCAGCAATCGAGAAGCAACTTTTGGCGAAGTACAAGCTGGATGGTCCTATTCTGGGACAATACACAGGTTATCTGAAGGATCTGATGCATGGCGATCTACGTCTCTCAACTAAGTATCGGAACCGCTCGGTCAATGAAATCCTGGCACAGACCCTTCCGGTCACACTGTTGCTGGGTGCCACCGCGCTTGCGATTGCTGTTGTTGCTGGAATCTGGCTCGGAGCCTTCGCCGCCGCTCGTCCTGGAACCATCATGGAAGGGTTGGCGCTCGCGATCACCCTGCTTGCTATTTCCCTCCCCTCCTTTGTGTTGGGTCCCCTCTTGATCCTGATCTTCTCGATCAAGCTTTCCTGGTTGCCTGTTGGGGGATGGGGGGCACCACTTCAGTTGTTTCTCCCTGCCGTGACACTGGCGATTCCTTTTGCTGCCGTGATTGCCCGATTGCTTCACGACAGCCTGCGGGAAACATTGGCCGAGGATTTCATCCGCACCGCACGGGCCAAGGGTCTCTCCGAACGTGCGGTGGTCTACCGCCACGCCCTGCGCGTGGCGATCCTGCCCGTAATCTCTTACCTGGGCCCCCTGGCAGCTAATCTCCTGACGGGCTCGATCGTCGTGGAGACAATCTTTCACATTCCCGGAGCAGGTGGCTTCTTCGTGAACTCGATCCTCAACCGTGATGGCTTTCTGCTCGGAGGAGTCGTCATCGTCTATTGCCTGCTCTTGGTGATTTTCAATCTCTTAGTCGATCTCTCCTATCGCCTGCTAGACAGGAGGATCAAGGAATCATGATTCTTTCAATCACCAGATCGGCAAAACTCCCGGCGATGGTACTCTGCGGAATGATCCTAGCCGTCCTGGTCGGCCCTTTTCTTTTCCCTCACTCCTATGGACTTCCCGGAGAGCAGACGTATGCAACGCCCTGTGCTTCACACATCTGTGGAACAGATCTGAATGGCCGGGACCTTCTCCTGCGGATCCTCGAGGGAGGGCGAGTTTCGCTACTTGTCGGCATCTGCGGAGCGGCGATCAGCCTTATCATTGGCACCTCGTACGGACTGATAGCAGGCTCTTCAAGCCGAGGCATTGACAACTCGATGATGCGCTTTGTCGACATCCTCTACTCAGTGCCGCGCCTGATCTTTATCCTAATTTTTATCAATGCATTCAATGAACGCCTTCAACTAACCGCAAGCAATCATGGATGGGACTGGCTTGTCGGGTCGTCGCGGTTGGTCATCCTGATCGTGAGTTTAGGGATCATTGAATGGCTTACGATGGCCAGGATCGTGCGGGGCCAGACCTTGACCCTCAGGGAACGCTCTTATGTGTCTGCGGCACGCGTGCTGGGGGAGGGCTATTGGACAATTCTCTGGCGGCACCTCTTGCCCAATCTGGCCGGCATCATTCTTGTCTACCTCACGCTGGCCATTCCTTCCGTTATTATTGACGAGGCTTTTCTGAGCTTCCTGGGCCTCGGAGTCCAGGCTCCGCAATCCAGCTGGGGCTCCCTTCTGGCTGAGGGTGCCTCCTCCATCAACCCACTCAAGGGTGCCTGGTGGATGATTCTCTTCCCCTCATTGGCCCTGCTGACAACCCTTCTGGCTCTTTACAGTCTTGGCGACGCCCTGAGACGTTCGATTCAATCTCAATAGATTCACAGGAATGAAGGGGATAAAAGGGATTCTTTTAAAAGAGTCCACTGATCCTCTCTCTTTCAATCACATTCCTTTTATCCTCTTTGTCCCTGTGAGTTTCTTCCCGGCTTGATCGATTCATTGGAAAAGAGGCACGATAAGGTGATGAGTGAAGGAGCCGCCCGATCGATCGTGGAGAAGCTTCGTGCGAAGGGCTTCGAGGCCCTCTATGCAGGAGGCTGTGTTCGGGATCGTCTCCTCGGCTTAGAACCTCATGACTATGACGTGGCCACCAGCGCACGTCCCGAGCAGGTCGAGGCGCTCTTTCTCAGAACGGTGCCGGTCGGGGCCCAATTTGGAGTTATCCTCGTTCTGGAGGGTGATGCCGAAATCCAGGTGGCCACTTTCCGGGGCGACGGCTCCTACCATGATGGACGCCATCCCGAGAGCGTCCACTACACCGATGCCGAAGGGGACGCACGCAGGCGTGACTTTACGATCAATGGGCTTTTCTATGACCCCATGAAGGAGGAGGTTTTGGATTACGTCGGCGGACATGATGATCTGGAAAAACGCCTTATCCGTGCCATCGGCCATCCCTCGGAGCGTTTTGCCGAGGATAAACTAAGACTCCTCAGGGCCGTTCGTTTTGCCACGACCCTCGGATTCACCATCGATCCCGAGACTTGGAGCGCCCTCCTCCAATGGACACCAAACATCCATGCGGTGAGTGCAGAAAGAATCCGCGAAGAGTTCTGTAAGATCCTTCTCTCACCAAACCGACTTCGAGGATTCGACTTGCTGGATGAATGCGGCCTCCTCCGGATGATTTTACCCGAAATGGAAACGCTCAAGGGTTGTGATCAGCCACCCGATTTCCACCCTGAGGGGGATGTTTTCATCCATACGAGGCTCATGATTTCCCTACTGCCCGAGAAGGTATCACTCCCACTTGCTCTCTCAGTCCTCTTCCACGACTTGGGAAAACCCCCGACACGTTTTGTCGATGAGACGGGACGTATCCGCTTCAATGGGCATGAAGGTGTCAGTGCCGAGATGAGTCTCCGCATCATGAAGCGCCTCCGCTTCTCCAACGAGATCATCGATGCCGTGATTCCGATGGTTAGACTTCACATGAGCTTCAAGGATGTGCCGAACATGCGCGTCGCCACGCTCAAACGCATGATGGCCCGCCCCACCTTCGACGATGAACTCGAACTCCACCATGTCGACTGCCTAGGCAGTCATGGCATGCTCGACAACCACGCGCTTCTGATTTCCAAGCGTCATGAGTTTGCCAATCAGCCGCTTATTCCCCCACCCCTTCTCACCGGCGATGATCTGATCGGACTTGGTTGGAAACCGGGTAAGAAATTCGCGGAAATCCTCCGGGTCATTCAAACCCTTCAACTTGAGGGGACCCTCAACACTCGTGAAGAAGCCTTTGCCTGGATCGCTGCGGAATACTCCAGTTGAAAAATGGTGGGCAGTGAGGGGATCGAACCCCCGACCAACTCGGTGTAAGCGAGCCGCTCTACCGCTGAGCTAACTGCCCTGAAGTTATAAACAAAATGAAGTCAGAGTAACGCTAGTCCTCCTGAACCGGCATGCAGCTACAGAAAATATTCCGATCTCCGTAGACATTGTCAACACGCGACACCGAAGGCCAGAACTTATGATTCTTAAGCCATGGGGCAGGATAGGCAGCCTGAGTGCGAGAGTAGGGCCTGCTCCATGAGTCGGAAGTGACAATGCGTGCCGTGTGAGGAGCGCGCTTGAGAGGGTTATCGGCTTTGTCGAGGTCTCCACGTTCGATGGCGATCAGCTCCCCGTGAATCGCGATCATGGCATCGCAGAAGCGATCAAGTTCTTCTTTGGATTCGCTTTCGGTAGGCTCTATCATGAGGGTTCCCGCGACGGGCCAACTCATGGTCGGGGCATGGAATCCATAGTCGATGAGGCGCTTCGCCACATCCTCGACCTCGATACCAGCCCGGCTCTTCCACTCACGGAGATCCAGAATGCACTCATGGGCAACCGTGCCGTTGACACCCTTGTAGAGGACGGGGAAATAGGGCTCGATGCGCTTGGCCATGTAGTTGGCATTCAGAATGGCAATGGCGCTGGCTGCTGCCAGTCCGTCGGGGCCCATCATGCGAAGATACATCCAGCTGATGACGCAGATGCTAGCACTACCCCAAGGCGCGGCGCTGATCTCGGAGATAGCTTTGGAACCGCCGGTCGAAATAACGGAGTGGCTAGGTAAAAAAGGAGTGAGATGCTCGGCCACCCCGATCGGGCCAACACCGGGACCACCCCCTCCGTGGGGGATACAGAAGGTCTTATGAAGATTCAAGTGGCAAACGTCAGCCCCGATATCACCCGGGCTGCAGAGTCCAACCTGCGCGTTCATGTTCGCACCATCCATATAGACTTGTCCTCCCGCCTCATGAATCATCAAACAGATCTCCTTGATCCGGGACTCGAAGACGCCGTGGGTGGAGGGATAAGTGACCATGAGGGCTGAGAGACGCTCACGGTTAGCTTCAATCTTGGCACGGAGGTCCACCACATCGACATTCCCCTCGGCATCACAGGCAACCCCCACGATCTCCATGCCAGCCATGGCGGCACTTGCCGGATTCGTTCCATGGGCGGATACCGGAATGAGGCAGACGATGCGGTTGAGATCACCCCGTGAGCGGTGATAGGCACGGATCACGAGCAACCCCGCGTATTCCCCCTGGGAGCCAGCATTCGGCTGAAGCGAGACCGAATGAAAGCCGGTGATTTCGGCAAGCCACTGTTCTAGCTGCTGGAAGATGACTCCATAACCCTTGGCCTGTTCTATCGGGACGAAGGGATGAAGGCCTCCGATGTTCTCCCAAGTAACAGGGAGCATCTCAGAAGTCGCGTTGAGCTTCATGGTGCATGAGCCCAGCGGAATCATCGAGGTGGTGAGGGAGAGGTCCTTGGACTCCAGGCGGCGCATGTAGCGCAGCATCTCGGTCTCGGTGTGGTGAGTGTTAAAAACCGGATGGGTCAGATAGGCCGATGTACGACGCAGAGCATCGGGTGTCTGCCAGGAGAGCGGATCATTCACCACGTTGCCGGGCCCCTTGCCAAAAAGCTCAATCACCCCGTTAATCAGCTCCTCATTGGAATAGGAAGTCTCATCGAGAGAAACTGAAACTGCTGTCTCGCCAAGGAATCTGAGATTAATCCCCGCTTTTTCCGCCCGGGAACGGAGTAAGGAGGATTCCGAAGAAGTCAAATTTACCCTGATAGTATCGAAGAAGGGGGCATTGCTCACAGGCCAGCCATTCTTGGCAAGTAGAGAGGCCAGCTTAAGGGTATGGAGATGGATCCTCTCGGCGATCTCCCGAAGTCCCTTCGGACCATGGTAAACGGCATACATGGAAGCGATGACCGCAAGGAGAACCTGAGCGGTGCAGATGTTGCTCGTCGCCTTTTCGCGGCGGATATGCTGTTCGCGAGTCTGGAGAGTGAGGCGGTAAGCCGGATTTCCATCGGCATCACGGGAGACACCAACCAGACGACCAGGCAGGCGTCGCTTGAATTCGTCCCGAACCGCTAGAAATGCGGCATGAGGGCCGCCATATCCCATCGGAACACCGAAGCGTTGCGAGGAACCGACGACGATGTCGGCACCAAACTCACCGGGAGGCTTCAGGAGGATCAGGGCAAGGGGATCGGAGGCAACCACGACGAGACCGCCGGCGGCATGAATTTTTTCAAGCGCGGAGGTCGGGTCGATGATCGCTCCATCCGTGGCAGGATACTGGAGGATTCCCCCGCAAAGACCTGACGAGGGGATCTGATCTTCACCACCGACGATCAACGCGATGCCCAGCGGTTCCGTGCGAGTACGGAGCAAAGAGATGGTCTGGGGATGGCATCCATCGGAGACAAAAAACGAGGAGGCTTCCCCACCCTGGGTGCTCTGTGCACCCTTGAGGTCATGACACATCGCCATGGCCTCGGCGGCTGCGGTGGCCTCATCGAGCATCGACGCATTGGCGATCGCCATACCTGTCAGGTCGCAAACCATGGTCTGGAAATTCACCAAGGCCTCCATACGTCCCTGCGAGATCTCAGCCTGGTAAGGTGTATAGGCCGTGTACCAACCCGGGTTCTCAAGAATATTCCTTCGGATCACGGCGGGAAGGTGCGTGCCATGATATCCCATCCCGATAAAGGATGGACGCAATTCATTCGTGGAAACAATCCCGCGCAACTCTTCAAGAGCCCGCTCCTCACTCGCAGCGGGAGGAAGATTCAGGGGCTTCGTGCTCCGGATCTCTGAAGGGACAGTCTTTGCAATGAGCTCCTCAAGGGAAGCGTGCCCGAGAGATTCCAGCATCGCCGCGATTTCCCGATGATGGGAACCAAGGTGGCGACGGGAGAAGCGCCCGCGGGAAAGAACGGCATCCAGTTGCTCAGCCCCGATGGTACTCATTGACCAATCTGGGCGGTGTAGGCCTCGGGAGTGAGAAGAGCATCGATCTCGGAGGGATTCGAGGCCTTTATCTTGAAGATCCAGCCTTGCCCGAAGGGATCGGTATTCAGGAGAGCGGGATTAGAAGTGAGCGCTTCATTCACCTCGGTGACAACTCCCGAGAGTGGTGAGTAAATGTCACTGGCTGCCTTCACGGACTCGACCACAGCTGCAGTCGCCCCGGCTTTCACAACTGCACCGACCTTCGGAGGCTCGGCATAGACAATATCAGTCAACTCTGCCTGGGCGTGATCAGTAATGCCAACCGTCACGGTATCACCCTCCTGACGAATCCATTCATGAGTCTTGGCGTAGCGGAGATCTGCTGGGACATTCATTGATCGTTTATAGTCTTATAGGTCAACCGGCGGTTTTTTGTAAAAAGGAAGTGTCACAACTGTAGCGGAGTAGCGGCGCCCTCGCACCTCAATTTCGACGGTGGTGCCCGGAACCGAAAGAGCGGGAGGGAGATAAGCCATTGCGATCCCCTCTCCCAAACTCGGGGAGAGGGCTCCGCTGCACGTTTCACCCACTGCAATCCCATCGGAAAGAACGGGATAATGGGAACGGAGCGGTGGCCCTAGGACGGCAAGCTTCAGCGGTGTAAGACGGGAGGAGAGGCCTCCTGAACGTTGCTGTTCGAGAGCAGTCCGACCCGAAAAGTCACCCTTCTCGGGATCATCGATTCCAGTGAATTTATCCAATCCAGCCTCAAGTGGTGTGCGCTCACGCGAGAGATCAGAACCATTCAACGGATAACCCATTTCCAGTCTGAGAGTATCGCGGGCACCGAGACCGCAAGGCTTCACTCCCGCCGCAAGAAGATTCTCCCACAGTGCAATGCCATTCTCAACGGGAACAAAAAGCTCAAACCCATCTTCGCCGGTGTATCCGGTGCGGGCAACAAGGGCTAGAATGTTTCCTTCCATGGAAGCAAGCGGAGCTATGCCGTTGCGTTTCGGAACATCACAATCGGGATAGAGTGAACTCAGGACTTTTTCGGAATCGGGACCCTGCAAGGCAATAGCGGCATAGTCATTCCCGAGATCCTTCAGTTCGACAGATCCGTCGTCCGGGAGACGCGAGCGCATCCACTCGAGATCGAGATCCCGACAGGCACCGTTGATCACCAGAAAGTAGGATATCTCTCCCGTGCGGTAAATGATCAGATCATCGATGACTCCACCGTTATCATCCAACATCAGGGTGTATTGCCCACGAGTGACGGCGAGTTTACCAACGCGATTGGTCAGGATGCTCTCCAACCAGGCCAAAGCTTCCTGACCCGTGACGACGACCTCACCCATGTGGGAGATATCGAACATTCCAGCGGTGGACCTGACAGCCCGATGCTCCTCCATGATTCCAGAATACTGGACAGGCATGTACCAACCACCGAACTCGACCATGCGGGCACCGCAAGCGATATGGGCAGATTCGAGAGGGGAATGATTGAGGAGAGATGGGTCACTCATCGCGACTGATCGGAAGTTGATGTTCCCAAGGTCATCGACGCATTCGGGCGTAAGGCGTTGAAATCAAGGTAGGTGTAGGATTGGAACATTTTTTCGTAGTCGTCAACAAGTCGCATCGCCTCGTTGGGCTTGAGCCGATCGCCCTTCAGGGCTGCATCCGCTTGGGACTTGATTCTTCGCGCCAACTCCTTCGTGTCCCACTGGGTCAGGGTAAGCACCTGATCGATGGTGTTACCCGGGAGCACCTCCTCAATGTAGTAACCGGCCTCCTCGTCCTCATCGAGGAAAACATGCATTTCATTAACCCGGCCAAAGAGATTATGAAGATCTCCCATGATGTCCTGATAAGCGCCGGAGAGGAAGATACCCAAGTAATACGGCTCTCCCTGACGAACACGGTGGATGGGAAGAGTCTCCTTCACGTCCTGGAAATCGATGAACTTGGCCATCTTGCCGTCGGAATCGCAGGTGATGTCCACCAGCGTCCCGCTGCGGTCCGGCACCTCATCGAGTCGGTGAATCGGCATGACCGGGAAAAGCTGGCCCAAGGCCCAGTGATCAAGCAGGGACTGGAAGACAGAGAAGTTGCAGAGTAACTGATCCGCAAGGGTCACCTCGAGTTCACGGACCTCCTCGGGAATCTGGGCCATGCCCTTGTGAAGCCGGACGATTTGTGCGGCGATATGCCAGTAGAGTGTGTCGATCTTGGCCTTCGCGCGGAGATCGAGCAGACCGAGATCAAACATTGATTGGGCCTGATCCCGGATCTGCTGGGCATCATGGAGATTCTCCAAACGACGCTTTTCACTCAGTCCGGCCCGGATCTCCATCATGTCGGCAACGAGCTTTGGATCCTCGGGAGAGACAGAAACATTATCGAGCTGCGCTTCCTTCTCAATCGAACCAAAGGCCTCGATGATCAGGACAGAGTGCGGTGCGACGATAAAGCGACCACTCTCGCTGACAATCACCGGATGCTCAACCTGCTCCGAGTCGCAGATCTCCATGATATTGTAAACGATGTCACGGGTGTACTCGTGGAGTGAGTAGTTCCTAGAACTGTCGAAGCTGGTGCGGGATCCGTCGTAGTCGACCCCGAGGCCGCCCCCCACATCGAGATAGCCGAGGGCATGACCCATCTTGCGCAACTTCGCGTAGAAACGCGCCGCTTCGCGCGTCGCTCGGCTGATCGTCTGAATATCGGGAACCTGGGAACCGACATGGTAATGAAGGAGAACCAGCGCATTGGGGATACCCTCGGCATGGAGCGTGTCGCTCATGGAGACAAGATCGGCTGTCGACAGGCCGAACTTGGCATTCTCACCACCGCTGGTGGCCCACTTACCAGCCCCCTTTGAGAGCAGGCGAACACGGGCACCGATCATCGGGGTGACACCGACTTGTTTGGCGACGGCAAGGATCTGGTGGAACTCCTCCAGCTTCTCCACCACGAGAATGACTTTTTTGCCAAGCTTGATGCCCAGAAGCGCGGCCCGGATAAACTCGTCATCCTTGTAGCCGTTTCCCACCACGAGGCTTTCGGGATCTGAATGGACTGCCAGAGCCGCAATCAACTCCGGCTTGCTGCCGGCCTCAATGCCGAAATGGTATTGCAGCCCTGCGTCGACAATCTCCTCCACGACCTCACACAGCTGGTTCACCTTGATCGGGAAAACTCCCCGGTACTGGTTTTTGTATTCACACTCCGAAATGGCTCTGGCAAAAGATTCATTGAGCCTGCGGACGCGGTCGCGCAGCAGGTCATGGAAACGCATCAGAAGGGGGAAACGGAGTCCGCGTTCCCTGGCCTCGCCGACCAGTTCCATCAGGTCGATTTCCTCACCCTCTTTCCTCCGAGGCCGCATGGCAGCATGACCAGCGTCATTGATACTCACATATCCCTCGGACCATCCCTCCACGTTGTAGAGGGAGGAATTCTGGGAAGTGATGGTTCCGGTGGAGTCTTGAGGCATTGATGTTTAATTGGAAGAAGAGGAATTAAACAAACAGCCGCCCTTTTGGCGACATGATGCTTTAGTTTTTTTGCATTGCCGTATCCGCCGACAATAGATGTGAATGAATGGAAGGCCCTTTCCTTCCTCCTGCCAGAAACCAATACTCATGAAACTCCTTCATATCGATGCCTTTGCCGGAATCAGCGGCGACATGTCCGTGGCCGCCCTGAGGGATCTCGGGGTCCCTGAGGAGGTTTTTCAGAAGGCTCTGCAAGCGCTGGATATCAACCTCCCTTCGTGCCGCTTCGAGCGCGGCGAAAGGAACGGCATTTCTGGTTGGCGCTTTCTTGTCTGTGGTGATGAAGGGAGCGAAGGGGAGGAAGCCACTCACCATCATCATGATCACGGAAACGACCAACACGGTCATCATTCTCATGACCATGAAGACCAAGAGCCTCACGAACACAACGGGAATCATGATCATTTCCATGACAGCCAGAAGCATCACACCCATGGACGCAATCATGCGGAGATCGTTTCCCTTCTGGAAAAGAGCTCTCTGGATCCCTGCATAAAAAAGCGTGTGCTCTCCATCTTTCGGAGGATTGCGATTGCAGAAGGGGCCATTCATGGAGTTCCTCCAGAAAATGTGGGGTTCCACGAGGTCGGAGCCGAGGATTCGATCGCTGATATTGTCTGCGCCTGCGCAGGAGTCGATTATCTGAAGCTCGAAAGGATCACCTGTGGTTCGCTGATCGAGGGCTCGGGCCATATTCATTGCGCTCACGGCACGTTTCCCCTCCCGGCTCCGGCCACGCTCGCCATTCTCAAAGGTATTCCCTTCCGTCAGGTCGATGAACCTTGGGAGCACATCACCCCGACCGGTGCCGCGATCCTGGCTGAGTTTTCCGAAGGATTCGGCCCGATGCCAGAGATGGCGGTGACTTCCATCGGATACGGACTCGGCTTCAAGAACACCCCCAATCGCCCCAATACCCTCCGCCTGATCCTCGGGGAGTCTGTTGATGCCGATCTCTCGCATACCGATGAGGTCGTGGAACTCCGGTGCACCCTTGACGACCTGACCCCGGAACATGCGGCAAGCGCCCTTGATGCGCTGCTTGCAGCGGGGGCACTCGACGCCACTCTCACCCCCACAGTCATGAAAAAAGGACGCTCTGGATGGATTCTTGAGGTTCTTTCCTTAGAGGAAAAAGCAACCGAACTTTCGGAGCTGATGCTCAGGCAAACGAGTGCCTTCGGTATCCGCCGTCATCGCATGGAACGCCTGAAGCTTGAGCGACATTTTCTGGAGGCCGAGACCCGCTATGGCAAAATCCGTGTCAAAGTCGGCACCCTTCGAGGCGAAGTCCTCCAGCAGTCACCAGAGTTTTCCTCCTGCGCTGAGGCCGCCTCCCTCCATGGCGTGTCGGTGAGGGACGTTCATACAACAGCACTTCAGGCACTGGCGGTTCTCTAATTTTTCACTCCTCCTCGTCCTTATGATCAGATGAGGAAGGGGCACCACCACGCACAGGTTTTGCGGCGCAGACTCCACGCTTCTTGGCCGAGGCAATGAAATCAAGAAACTCCTGGGCCTCGGATCCCCAATTCGTCTTCTTCGATTCCTCAAGAGCCTGGGTGATATTCAGGCCGCTATGATAGATCAGGCGGAAGGCCCTCTTGATCTCCATCCTGGTCTGTGAACTGAATCCTGCTCGCTTGAGGCCAACGGCATTGATGCCTGCCACCATGCTGGTGCCATAAGCTGAAACAAAGGGAGGGATATCCTTGGGGAAGCGCTCCCCGCCCCTCACCATGCAGAGTCTTCCCACACGAAGAAACTGGTGAAAGACCGAACCGCCTCCCAGAACGGCCCCGTCCTGCACCTTGACATAGCCAGCCAGCAGGCAATTGTTCGCAATGATGACCCGATTGCCGACCGAGGAATTGTGTCCGAGATGGACACCGACCATCAGAAAGTTTTTGTCACCAACCCGCGTCACCGTTCCCTCCTTCGTGCCGCGATGGATCGTCACATATTCACGGATGATATTATCGTCACCGATAATCACCTCACTCTTGGTGCCGGGCTTGAAGTCATAATCCTGAGGGTCAGCTCCGAGAATGGCTCCATACCCCACGGCATTTCCAGATCCCAACCTGACATGTCCCGTGATCACTGCATGAGCCTGAATCCGGCATCCCTCACCGATCACAGCGCCGGACTCGATAATGACCCCTGGGCCTACCTCAACACCAGATGCAAGATGGGCTGAGGGATCGACAAAAGCTGAGGAATGGATCAAGGACATGTTCTATCGGTGATGGGGAATGGGTAATCGAAACTTAGTAACAGCAAAAAGGATGCCGCTTTCCCTTCGACTCTTCAACCCTTCAACTCTTCAACTCGGTACAAGTTCAAGACATGGGTAACACTTTAGGTTCAGGAGATAGGTAACACCTTGGGGCTCTTACTGGCAGGGTAAGAGGCTATGCCGTGGCAACACCTAGACCTAATGAGCCAGAGAAGAGAGTTTGCGCTTCGAGCGCTGCAAACAGACAACTTTCGAGCCTTGTGCCGAGAGCATGGGATCAGCCCAAGAGTGGGCTATAAGTGGAAGAGTCGCCTTCTAGAAGAGGGGATGGGTCGGATGGAGGAACACAGTCGCCGCCCCAAGAGTACTCCCAATGCGCTTAGCGAAGAGGAGGTATGCCGGATCGTAGCGTTACGAATGCGACACAAGCACTGGGGAGGACGGAAGCTGCAGGAGATCTATCAAAGGAAGCATGGAGAAGCGCCAAGTGAGAGCAGCTTTAAGAGGGTCTTTGAGAAGGCAGGGCTCGTAGAAAAGAGACGCAAGAGGAGAGCCTCCCAAGGAGGCAGCATTGGAGAGACCCGTAAAGCCGGAGTATCCAACGAAGTCTGGACGATCGACTTCAAGGGATGGTGGCACGATGCGCAGGGGAAATGTGAGCCCCTGAGCGTCCGCGATGAATGGAGCCGCTACTTGCTTGAGGTCAGGGCTCTGGAGAACGCACGCACCGAGACAGTGCGGGCCTGCTTTGAGAGGCTCTTTGAGCATTATGGACTCCCCCAGGCCATCCGCAGTGACAACGGCGCACCCTTCTCGAGTTCCCGCAGCATTATGGGACTCTCCAGGCTCTCTGCCTGGTGGGTAGCTCTTGGGATCGATTTACTACATGGGCGTCCCGCCCACCCACAGGATAATGGGGGCCATGAGAGGATGCATAAGGACATCAGCCGGGAGCTGGAGGGCACCCGCTACCGGGATCGTCAGGCTGCTCTAGATGTCTGGAAGCGAGAGTTCAACGAGGAACGCCCTCACGAGTCCTTGGGCATGAAGATGCCCTCGGAGGTCTATGAACCATCAAAGAAGAAGTGGGAGGGAACGCCTGATCAACTCGACGACGAGGGGCTCGTGACCCGAAGGGTCAAAAGGACAGGCGAAATCTGCTTTGAGAACCAGTTAGTCTTCCTCTCCACAGCTCTTCACGGATGGGATGTGGGTCTTAAACCCCTGCGGGATGGAACCCTTGAAGTCTACTTCGCAAGGCTCCTGATGGGACATCTCAACCCCGAAACAGCCAGCTTTATCCCCATCTTGCCCAGTACCCCTGAAACCATGAAGGAGGCGGCCTAAATCGCCAAGCAATCTCCCTGCCATTGACCAACAACCAAAATACCAACACCATTACCAAACACTCGCGGCATGTGTTACCTATGTCTTGAACCAAGGTGTTACCTATGTCCTGACCTGTGCCCTGTTGATCATCACCTCTCAAATCTCATTTATCCCCTTAATCTCTTTAATCCGTGTGAGTTTTCAATAAGCTCCCCACCCCGTCTCGCAGAGCCACATCGTCTCCCCGAATTCGGAGCGGATACCCTTCTTGAG
>Ga0114962_10002367_pt1 | contig 15757 bp, 23 predicted proteins | sample C_130820_MF_Meta_FD_87017 | JGI IMG/M metagenome (GOLD analysis project Ga0114962, IMG submission 87017) | Freshwater microbial communities from Lake Croche, Canada to study carbon cycling - C_130820_MF_MetaG | ecosystem: Environmental > Aquatic > Freshwater > Lake | place: Lake Croche, Canada...
AAAAAACCCAGCAAAATTTCATTTTTATGATTTAATGTTTTCATTAGATTGCAGCATACGTAAATTAAAGGTTGGTATTGGTGATATTCCTATTGTACATAACTCACCAGGCTTACGAAATATTTCAGATGAATGGAAATCTGGTCAAGCATACTTTTTAGAAAAGTATAACAAGTATTTAAATAAGACGTTGACAGTTTAAGGGTACGTAGTTATAATAGGTAAAATATGGAATTAAAACTCAATTTAGATGAGTTTGAGAATATACTCGTGTATAAGTCTCTTACTGATGAAAGGTATCTAGCTAACATTATAGATCATGTTAAGCCAGAATTCTTTAAGGATAAAAATATAAAAGCTATTTTTGGTATAATAAAAGCTTTTTATATTAAAACTAATAATGTGCCTACCACTACTGAGTTAAAAGCGTACATTAATACCGAAGAAGTAAAAGAGTCTTTTAAGTCTGTAATTCGTAATTTTACAAATATTGATAAAAACTTTAATGATGATCAGTTAGTAGAAAATACTGAAAGATATATCAAAGAAAAGGCAATTTATAATACAATGTTGGACGTTGCAGAAGATGTATCATCTGGTAGAATTGATACAAGTTTTATTTTAGATAAGTTTGAAAAAAGTTGTAACATTAACCTTAAAACTGATATTGGTTTAGACTTGTTTAACGATTTTAGTAAGGTAATAGATGATATTAATACTGAGCAACCTACCATACCAAGTCGTTGGAAGTGGTTAGATAATAAATTAGACGGTGGGTTCTTGCAAAAAGGTAGAGCATTGTATATTTTTGCAGGCGAAACTAATGTAGGTAAGTCTATATTTTTAGGTAATATTGCTTCAAATATTGCAAGTCAAAATAAGACAGTATTGCTCATTACACTAGAAATGAGTGAGTTAGTTTATGCAAAACGTCTATCATCTAACATTACTAAAATACCAATTAGAGATTTAAAAACTGAAAGTATTACATTAAAGCAGCAAATAGATGAGATTAGTAAAAATAGCCCAGGTTGTAGAATTCTAATTAAAGAGTTTCCACCTAGTACTGTTACTCCTACTCAGATACAAGGTTTTATTAAAAATTTAGTTAATAAAGGTATTAAAATTGATGCGGTAATATTAGACTATATTAACTTAGTAAAAAGTACATTAGGTAATAATAGCTATGAAAGGGTTAAGTATGCCACTGAACAAGTTAGAGCTTTAACTTACGTGTTTAATTGCCCATTTATTACAGCAACTCAGTTAAATAGAAGTGGTTATAATACTAATAGCCCTGGATTAGAAACTATTGGTGAGAGTATTGGATTAGCTGCAACTGCAGACGTTATTGTTAGTATATTCCAAGATGAAGAAGATAAAGAATTGGGTGTAGTTAAATTAGGTATGATGAAGAATAGGTTTGGTATGAATCATGGTATAACTACCATGAGATTAGATTATAATACGTTAACAGTATCAGAGGATGATTCATTATCTAATATAGGAGACCAGTCTAGTATAACTAATACGTTAGCAATGCTGAGCAATAAAAGTTGATATACGTTTAAAGGCTTTGTAAATACGTTTATAAAGCCATGATGATAAACGAAAGTACTACAAATCGTTCTCCTCATCTTCTAATAGAAGATAGGGAACTGGTACATTCATTTTACAGTTTTTGTACATTTTGCTTTTTATATTACGGTAAGAAAATAAATTTTGCTACTATTTTTACTAAAATTTTACAAGATGAAAAGTTAAGGAAATTGTATAAAATTGCAATTTCAGAACCAAGTGATTTTGAAGCACTTAGAAAGTTTATAGTGTTTGAACCATCAATTACTAAAAGTAAGTACATTACCAAAATTATTAATAAAAAGACAATAGATTTTGGTAAAAAATAGGAACTTTTTTATAATATATTGTGACTCAAAAAGAACAATATATCTATAACTGTTATCTTGAGACATCTCGTAAGCTTAACGGGCAGCCCTTCCGTTACAGGAAAGATTTTGACGGGTTTGAAGAAAAGGAAGAGTATGCAATAGTTGCTAAATTGTCTTATTTCTTTAGTAAATTTGAAAATATAAATATTAAAGACTTTTTTGAAGCTCCTTATTTTGTACATAACGAAAAGTTTTTTGAATTAAAGTACTTTACATCTCAAAAAGCAATAAAAGCGTATACAATATATGAGACAAAATTTTTACCTGAAAACCCAGATCACGAGCAAACAATTTTAAAAATTAAAGATAGCTTTTTATTTATCTATAATTTTTGCAAAAATAAAAATATTAAACTTCAAGATTATATTAACTGTAAAGAGCCTAACAGCCAATGGCATGACTTTTTAATGCATGTTAAGTCAAGAAATGTAATAGTTTATGCTTTATTTATTTTTCCTAATTTTGATAAAGTAATTAAAACGTATGATAGGGAAATAAAAGAATTTACTTTTGGAGACACCTTTTCAAACCTTAATTTTTATAGAACAAAATACTACAGTAGCAGCAAAGCTAAAAAACTTTGTACAGCTATATATGATAAGTTGAATTCTATTGGAACGGTAGTATAATACAGAGATAATTTATGACAAATATGATTAATAGTTCAATATTCCAAAGTATCAAAGGTGCTTTAGCACAAGAGAGTAGTAATACGGGTCTTTCTGAGATCCTTAAGACTGAAGTAGGTAATACTTACACCGTAAGACTTTTACCTGCAAAGGATCCAAAGAAGACCTTTTTCCACTTCTTTACGCATGGTTGGACCAGCTACTCAAGTGGTCAGTACGTTGCAGCATTAAGTCCTCAAACTTTTGGTGAAAGAGATCCAATTGCAGAAGAACGTTTTCGTATATTACGTACAGGTACAGAAGCTGAAAAGGAAAAGGCAAAGTCAATCGGTCGTAGTGAAAAGTGGTTAGTAAATGTTTACGTAGTTAACGATCCAAAGACTCCAGAAAATAACGGTAAGGTTAAGATCTTACGTTACGGTAAACAATTGCAAAAGATTATTACAGATGCAATTGAAGGTGAGGATGCAGATGAATTGGGTGCTCGTATCTTTGATCTAAGTCCAAATGGTTGTAACTTAAAGATTAAAGTTGAAAAGCAAGGCGATTATCCAAGTTATGTTTCATCTAAGTTTAGTATGCCAAGTGCATTACCTGAAGTAGATGATGCAAAAGCTGGTAAGGTCTATGGTGGGGTGTTTGAATTAGATAAGATCTTTACATTAAAGAGTTCAGATGAACTAAAAACAATGTTAGATGAACATTATCATTGCAAGATAGTTAAAGATGATACAGTTCATGTAGCTCAACCAGCTGCAGTAGCTGCCAGCCCAGTAACTAGCAAGTCAAATGATGATGATATTAAGTCTTTGTTAGATGGATTAGATATTAACGCGTAATGGAAGCTGAACACAGAGAACTATTAATCGGTTTGTTAGGCTCCACGTACGGTGAGATGAAGAAGCTGGACGACTCTATAATGGGGTCGTCCAGTACTCTCAACCGTAGAAGTGAAAAAGTAAAACAAGAGCTTACAAACATTATTAAAAACGTTGCACCTCCACCGGATGTGCAAATTTTACAGCGTATTAACCAGGAACAACCGCCAGTACAACCAGTACCTCAGTACTTACCAGCACAACAACCAGTAATTGTAAATGAAAATCAATGGATACCACAACAATCAATAGCTGAAGTGTTTAACCCACCTACAGAACCTACAATTGATACCAATCAATTAGAATTAGATTTAGATAAACACGCAAAGTATGATGATGTAATGAATTATCTATATACAATTACAGATAGACTTAATAAAATTGAAGATAAAATTGATAAACTTATTAAGAATGGTAGTTTACCTAAGGTATCTGAACCTTTACCCAAAAAAAAAGTATCGCAATCAAACAGTGGTTTAGTTCAATCTTGAAGTTATAATAAGTAATGAAGTTACAAATTAAGAGTAAGAAGGATTTTATTAGTAATGTCCTTGGACCCATATCTAATCTAAATGATAAAACTATTATTAAGATAGAAAAAGATAAAATTACAAGTCTTACAGCATCTAGCGATGCAACTTTAATACTTTATTCCGAGACTCAAAGCGTTTCTGATTCAGAACGTAGTATTAACATACCAGATATTAAGAAATTAACAAGAGTACTTGAATGTATTGATGTTGATGGGTTAGATATAGAGATAACTACCAATAATATCAAGTATACAGGTGAAAATTTTAAGTTTACCTACCATTTACTAGAGGAAGGCATTATTAAATTACCATCCATTAACGTAAAGAAGATAAATGAATTAAATTTTGATGTTAAATTTAAAGTAACAGAAGCTAAACTAAGTTCTTTGTTTAAAGGTTCATCATTTACCACAGAAACAAACAAACTTTACATATATTTTGAGAATAATAAGATATGCGGGGAGTTAGGTGATAAGAGTAGGCATAATTCAGATAATTTCCAATGTGTTTTAGCAGATACATACGAAGGTGCAGCATTAACTAAGACAGTACCTATAAATTTTGATACATTTAGACTTATAAACTTCAATAAATGTCAAGATATTGAGTTTGCTATTAATATAGCATTTGGTGTAATAAAAGTTACCCTTAGTAGAGACAATACCAAGTTGACATATATTGTATCAGCTTTAATTAATTAAATGATCCTTAAACTTACCAATGCAATTCCAGCAGCAAAAGGGGAAGCAATTGCAATCAACATGGACCTTGTTGTTTCAATCCGTGAAGGCAACTCAACAAGAGAAGATGGTACAATTGACCTTGTAACTTTTATATTTGTACCTCCTCACGGTACATGGGAAGTAACAGAAACTGTTGATACTATCCTAGAAAAAATTAAAAACGGTTAATTATGGAAAACAAGAAAGATTTTAATGCCAGAGAAAAGAAAATCTCAAATAAAATCAAAACAGCAGGGTATTTTATTAAACGACTAAAGGATAGTGGCTTTGTTGTTTTTAAAATGTTTAATGCGTATAATAATACTGATCCGAGACGTTGGACGGTATTAGTGGACCCTGGTGTAACTTCAATCTATATTACTTGCTACACAAATAAAAATGAAATTAATGAAATTTTATTTGAAATTGATGACGGTGGCCAATTATTTAATAAAGGTACTTATTATAAAACAGATAGCGTTGAAACTATCATCAGCAATTTAATTCAAAAAGGAGTTAACAATGATGCAAAGAAAAACCCTTTCAGTTCACTTAAATAAGTACATGGCGGGAAAGAATAAAAAACCTAAGTCATCATTAAAAAATAAAAAGAAAGAGAAAGCAGTAAGTCAAAAACCAGCCCCTTCTGCAGCAGTAGCTCCTTTACCCACAAAACAAGCACCTTTAGATCAGCCAGATCCAAATGTAATGAAAGTTATTAAGGACGCTTTGGTTATTCAAATGACCAACCCCGACAGTCATTACAGAAAACGTCAAACTGCTAATGAACTTGATGCAATGATTGCAACTTGCCAAGAATTTATGAAAAGTTTTGTAATATTAGGGTATAATTTTGAAGGCCAACCAATTCCACCAATGATTATTGCTCGGAATCAGCAGGAAGCAGATGCTTTAGGCTCTTATTTGAGCAAATTTATCCATAATTCAATAAAAGATCAAAATAATCCAGATAACGATAATTAATATAGTATCCCTAAAGAGATATTAACAGAGACAATGGTAAAATTTGAATTTATAAATAGACTTCTTAAAAGAAAATCCAAGGTAATACCTAAATCTCCAGAGGTTTACGCTATAGGGACTGGTACTTACGTTGGAGAAATGCTAGTTTTTTGTAGAAAGGATGTTGAGAACTATTATTTCCTATCTATTCCAAAGAATATTAACAGAGTAATACCAATAGAAAAATTTGACTTTGCATTAGAAAATAAAATTGCTGAATTTGCACATAAATTACCTGGAAACGTTTATAATATTTGCTATAAACAGCATCAATATAACGAGAAAAACAGGGATTCTAAGAATAACAAGACTAAATAATACATTATGTTCTTAGAACCTACAAAAATTAGATCACCTTATACGGGGGAAACAGTAATGCCTAAGATTACAACCCATACTACAGACGGTAAAACCTATGAACAAGTAAGTTACAACGATCCAGTAACAGGTAGCCTTATTAAAAAGGGTATGGTTAGCATTAAAGATGCAGCAACCGGCCAAGTTTTACAAGATTACACAACGCAAAGCACAAATGTTATTCGTAGTGTAAGTTATCGTACTTGATTTTATAAGGAAATATCACATAATATGGTGTGATACCTGTACCAGAACAGTATATTATTGAGAATTTTTATAGGTGTGTTAGTCATCCAACCTATAATAAACATACAAATACGTATAATGGCAGTTGCCCCTTTTGTAAAGAGGGTAAAAGCTTTGGTAAAAAGACTAGATTCTTTTATATACCTGAAAAGGAGCTTGCATTCTGTCATAATTGTGGGTATAGCAAGAAGGCATTCAATTTTATCATTGAACTCACCGGTAAACCTTTTAATGAGGTGATTAATGAAATTAAAAAACTAGATTACACTGAAGTTCCTATTGTTAAGGAGGAAATCATTGAAAAGGTTAATACACCTTCATTACCAGATGATTGTATTAACTTAAGTGATCTAAATCAGTTAAAGTTCCATAATAGCAATGCAGTTGTTAGTATATGCTTGGATAACTTAAAGAAAAGAAGACTAAACACTGCAATTAATAAACCAAAAACGTTTTATCTCTCATTAACTGATAAAATACATAAGAATAGATTGGTGTTACCGTTTTATGATGTTAATGGTGATATAATCCATTATCAAACCAGAACATTACTACCTGCAGATGATAAAATAAGACCAAAATACTTGAGTAAAGTTAAAAGTGAGAAGAGTCTTTATGGGGTTCATAACATTGATTCAAGTTTAGAGCACGTTTTTATATTTGAAGGTCCAATAGACTCTTATTTTATTAAAAATGGGTTAGCTGTATGTGGTATTACCGAAGATAGTTCCCGTACTTTTACACCATTACAGCAAAAACAAATAAGTCAACTTGCAAGTTTTAAGAAAGTATGGTGTTTAGACAATCAATGGAATGATAATGCATCATTAAAAAAGAGTATATTACTTGTTGATAAGGGTGAAAGCGTTTTTATATGGCCAGAAGAGTTAAAAAACTTTAAAGACGTAAACGAATATTGTATTAAGTTTAATAAAGACAGTATAAACCCCGAAACGGTTTTGGAAAACACATATTCAGGGTTAAAAGCTAAAATATTATTGACTAATATTAAGAATAAAAGAGCTTAGTTATATCTATATTTTGGATCGTTTGCTGAAGCTAAGTAACCTTTAAGTTGTTCGTTGAACGACATTAGTTCAGCAGCTACTCTTGCAATCTTTTTTGTTTCTGCTGTTGCTATTTTATCAAAAAGCGTATCTGACTCAGCTGAATTTAATTTACTTTGTACACTAGATGGGTCTGTACTATTTAAAAACTTGGTAAATTCATCAATTTTTACTGTCCAAGATTTTAACTCTTCATACATTTGTTTTTGCACCCCACTTAACGTTGGTTGCATTTGAGCACCAGCTGCTGGTACATCTTGAACGTCTAGATCTGAAGGATTTGTGCCTTTATCTAAAGTAGAAGCCATGGCTTGCTGATCTGTCATGTCATCTTGTAGTTCTTCATCTTTTTCTACAAGAAGCCTCTTAAATCTGTTGACGTAATTGCTCATATATGTATTATTTATACAATCTCCTTAAATATTTAATATGAAAAAGCTGATTTCTGAAGATCAAATGATGCCCAACAGTAGTAGACAAACCATGGGCGTTACTGCTAAAAAGAATAGTAAAGGGGATACATCTCCGGAGGCTTTAAAAGTAAGGCAAATGTTAGATGCTAATAAAGATAATGATAATTCTAAAGCACCTATAAGAAAAATTGAGCCTTTAGATAAGGTAGATGAGGTAATATCTGATATGTTCTTATCATCATCAAATTTACGCTCTATACTATCACACGGAGGTAATAACATACAAGCAATTGTAGAGGATCCAAAGAAACGTGAAGAATACCTACATCATATAGCATATGCAAGCAGAAGACTTGAGATAATAGACAAAGCTATAGTTGATATCAGTAGGGAATTAGATAAAATTGTATAATGTTAAACAGAGTACTCTTTTCTTTAGGTCTAACCACTTTAGTGAGTGTGTTAGTTGCGTTAATTTTTATATCTAAGTTTTGGTACGTATTTGCACTTGCATTTTTATTGCAAGTTTTGTTTTTTTACTTTTTAAACACTGTTTATGAAAACAGTCTTATTGAAAAAGCTCAAAAAATTAGATTACAGCAGTTTATAGAAGAAAATAGACAAATAGCTACAGTACAATGCCCATGTGACCAAAAAAATATGCAAGATGTTGATATGAGATTTGACCAAGACATTACTTATAAATGTAATAACTGTGGTAAAAACGTAAAAGCAAATGTGGATGTTAAAACTGTACTAATTACTGAACCAATTTACTTCAATGACAGAGCTTGAAAAAAGGACCACTACAGTTCCTGCAACATCGTTTGATCAACTCTATAAACCAGAGACAAAAAATCTTGATGATTTGTTTAATACTGTAATTAGGTTTTATGAATTTGATGTTGATAAGGTTAATAAACTAAGACAAGGAGCTGGTACAGAAAAACTTGCTAAGTCGCATGTTTTAAAAATGATGCTTGAATTTATAATTCAAATAGTTGATGATCATAAGAAAATTGATACATGTAACAAGACAGAAGAAGCAATTTATTTAGCTAATAAAAAAATTACAAAAGATTTAGTATTTAGTTTGTTTAATTTGCTTAATAATTACCAATACAACGATAAAGATCTCAAAATACAATTAATGGGAAAACTATTACAATCGTTATATGGAAATCAATGAACCGGAACACGTTAGAGAAGCAATTAAGGATATTAAAGATATTGTTTACGATTACACAACTGTAAATTTTTTATCTAGATTTGCTTGCTTACATGAAGCAGTAAATATTGCTTGTGATAAAGCAGAACAATTAGGTATTAACCCAGATAAAAGCTCAGTTTGGATTAAACCTTTAGCATTTCACAAATATATTGTTGCAAGAGAAAAAGATATGCGTTATCAAGTTAAAGCTTGGAAAAAATTAGGTAAAGATGTGACCCACGCTAAGTCTTCTTTCTTTGAAAATTAATTAATTTCTTGCGGATAGTTTCTATAAACTATATCACCATTTTCTAAATGTTTAAATGGAAATTTATCATCAATTACACCATCATCAAATAATACCTCAGTTGTAGTTAATGAAGGTGAAGGTGATGGTGATGGTGAAAGTGATGGTGAAAGTGATGGTGAAGGTGAAGGAGAAACAGAAGGCAATATTATTAATGATGGTAATGGTGTTGGTACTGGCGGTGTAGCTATTGGATACATTACAGTTGGTAATGTAGGTTTAGGTGTATCTATTTGTTTTGTTACAACAATTTCTTTTTTTGGCTCTTTCTTTTCTCTATATTTTAAAATATGATTAAAGCAAATTAATAAGGTAATTGCTAAAGGATCAAAAACAGATATAATCATTAATATAAAGTAGTTAACTGTTTTGTTTAATTCTATACCTAAACTTTTAGCTACAAATTTAAATGTATTAACATCTGTTTCATTAATTTTTATATCTATATCATCATTATTTTTATATAATTCAGCTACAGTTTTTTCATTTTCATTAATTTTTAAATTGTTTTGTTTGATTATATTATCAGTTTTTTTAATTTGTTCAGCAACTACTACCTGTAAACGTTTTTCATTATCTAAAATATTTTGCTTGTCTGTAGTAATTTCTTTTTGTATGTCGTTTATTTGTTTTTCTAATATTTTATTTTGTGTATCTAAATTATTATTAATATCAGTTACACTCTTATTATAATTAACTCTTAATTGATCAACGTTATTATGAATGCTTTTAATTTGCGTATCAATTAAGTCTCTTTCTTTCTGTTGAGACTCTTTTACTATTCTTGCTTTATCTAAACCATTTTCTTTGAAAAAACCCCCAGTACCTTGATCTAACCAGGTTTGAATTTCCTTGTCTAATATCTGTAACCTATTATTATAGATTGGCACCTGAGATAGTTCCTTATTAATTTCGGCTTCTAATACTAATTTAGCATTATTTTGATCATCTGTAGCTTTTTTTAAGTTATAATGTATATTGTTCCTTATTTCTGTTATTCTTTGTTCTTTTTGTTTTATTAAAGATAACTGCTGTGTTGTAAACACACTTTGTTCCTTACTTACATCATCTTCAACTTTTGTACTTGGCTTATAATTGCTAAGTTTATTATTATCACTCAATAAATTTTTTATTTTTTGATTGTTACCACTCTTAAGTTCAGTAAGAGAGTTAACTTTAACTGAGATTGTATTATACCCATTACTAAGGTAACCGTAGATACCTAAAGATGTTATAATGCTTAATACCATTGAAGCAACAACAAGATAAACTTTGAGAAAAACGCTCATCTTTTCCCACATTTGATGTAAAACGGTAACAGTAATAAGCTTACCAATTTCTAACATTGCACCCATTAATACAATTGATACTCCTGAACCTACAAACAGTAAAGAAAGACCAGATATACTAAAATAGGCAGCAACACTTGCAATACCTAGGGAAGCCAATAAAACAAATATTGCCAGGAATATCATGATTAATATTGTCCGTAGACACTTGTATTGTTATTCCTAGGTTGGTTAAATACTTGAGCAGCACTTACATCATTAATTGATGGCAATGCTGGTACAACACCTGGTTCAGCATCCTGTTCATCGTAAACCTTTGGAGCAGAAGGATCTTGTGAACCACCAGAAAGTATACCACTGAATGAATTGTCGAACACTTGTGCATCGGCCTGTTCTGCAGATAAACCTGGTTCAAAGCTATATTCATATCTCTTACCTTTTATAATCCAAGTATAGTGACCACCTAACTGATTTGCGTAAGAAATATCCTCATCTAAAATTTCAGTAACTTCAAACCATTTTGGTCCTCTTGGATTTACTCTACCCTCACCATATTCAGTCAAGACAAATACATCACCAGATTTTGGTTGGGTGTTTTTATATTGCGTTTCCCAAACATTAGCTAATTCTGTTCTAATGTTTAAGCAATCTTCCGTATTAATATTATCTGGTATAGGAGGATTTTTTTCCTGTTGTGGTGATATATAACCAATACCTAAATCGTAGAATGCATTTTGGAAAGCAGATATATGCATACGAATTGTAATTGTATCGTCTGCTTGGAAACCAAACTTAGAAAGTATATTTGCATTTTCTGCCAACTCAACAATTGCAATTGTTACGACCCCTGGCATATAGGATTGTGTTGGATCTTCTCCGTAGAAATTATCTGCACTTAATACATTATATGCATTTACATAGTAGGTTAATCTTGTACCATACTGTGAAATTTGTTCTCTATAATAGTTACTAAATAGGTATTGTTCATTACCAGTAGTAGTTTTATCTACATATCTAAAAACGGTATTATCACTATCTACTATTCCTGGCCAACAAGGAGACGTTTGGTTGGGGTTTGCAGGACAGTCGCTCATATTATTGCTTTTCTATTACCCACTTACCATGCTGTCTGTCAAAATAAAATTTTATATTCATTTTACCACCAAGAATTTTCATTTCATGTGTTGTAGGCATTCTACCTTTTAAAAATGTTTGTTGTATATATTGCAAGTCTTTTGGATCACAATGAAACCTACCCGGTCTTGTTTTTAACATTTCAATTTTGTGATTTTTTGTATTATCTTTCTTATACCTAGCTGCTACCGTATTAAGATGTTTCTTAGTACCATCTGAATTACCAATCATTGGTTTACGGTGATGTGGAGTAACTCCATTCATGCTTAATTGTGCATTGTGAAACTCTTTGAATAACATCATGTTAATATTTAATGGAACAAAAAGAAAGCCGCTATTGCTAGCGGCTTAATTTTGAATCTACTTAATAAACTATTATGTGCTAATACCAAATGCTAATTGATTATTACCCTTAATTGCACTCTTTGGTACGTTAGAACCTGCTCCTACCTTTGTCATCATAGGTACTGTGCTTGCTAATTCTGAACCTGCATCTGTTTTATATTTGAAACCTTGCATACCAGCCTTTTTAGCGCCAGCTTTCATATGTTTCTTTGTTTCTTCACCTGGTTGCGTTTCTGCAACGTTAAATTTTCCTTTAGGACCGACTAATTGTAAACCATCATTATCTGGAACTTCTTTTCCATCTGCTTCAGGTGATGTTACTTTATATTGAACACCAGATGCTTCTTTCATGGTCTCACCATCTTCACTTTCTTCTGAATCTTCCTCTTCTGCATCTTCTTCCTCTGAGCCACCTTGAGCTTCGGTTTCGTCTGTCATTTCAACTTCACCTTCTGTCTCATCGCCGTGACCTTCACATTGCGATAAAATTTCTTTAAGACATTCAATATGATGAGGAGATAACTTAATAGTGACTTCTTCACTCATTCCCTCTTCACCGTGCGATCCTGCATCTGGTGTAACACCAAGTGCTGCTAGATCTTTATCGTCTTCACCCATAACTTCTTCGAATAACTGATTAAAAGTAGATTTCATGTAATTATTTATTATTGTGCTTGTAGATTTCTCAATATTTTTGTCAAATTTTTCATCCACATCAAAAACGTTAAGATCTTTCACGTAAGGTCTATCAGCCTTATCTTTTGGCGTCATAGTCTTAAGATCGTCAATCTTTCTATTAAATGCTGGTCCATCAAAATTACCTGTAACATCAGGTCCAGATGTATCTTGGTGTGCAATCTCACCTGCTTTAGGGTTATTCAATTGAACAGGTCCCTTGCCTGGCTTTTTTCCAAACTTAGCAGTTTCTTTTGGAAGTGTTTTCTCATTAAGGACCTTAGTGTTGTAAGTATCCCATATCTCTAATAGATTATGTGCCATAGTATGTTAAATATTTATGTCTCTCGTGCTTAAAAACAAACAAAACTATCTTAATAACCCAAATCTGCCTGCAGTAGACTCAGAATTTGAGTATACACCAGATATGTTAGCAGACTTAAAAAAGTGCGCTGTAAACATACTCCATTTTGCTGAAAATTTCTTCTATATAGTATCACTAGACGAGGGTAAACAGACAATTGATTTGCATTTATGTCAAAAAAGAGTATTACGTAAAATGCGCGATAATAGATTCTTTATATTACTTGCAAGTAGACAAATTGGTAAAACCACTTTGATGACAATCTATGCATTATGGGTTGCGTGCTTTCAAAAAGATCAAGCTATATTAATTGTAGCAAATAAAGAAGGTACTGCCATTGAAATCTTTAGAAGAATACGTTTAGCATATGAAGAATTGCCAAACTGGTTAAAACCAGGTGTTGTAGAATACGCTAAAACATCAATGGCCCTTGCAAATGGGTGTAGAATTGGTATATCTACCACGACAGGTACTGCTGCTAGAGGTCAATCTATAAATGTTCTTATATTAGATGAGTTGGCGTTTATTGAGTCGCATTTAGTTGATGAATTTTGGAAATCAGTATATCCAATCGTTTCATCGTCTAAGAAATCTAAAATCTTTATAGCTTCAACTGCAAATGGTACCGGTAATCTATTCCACAATTTATATTCCGGAGCAGAGACAGGGAGAAACGGTTGGGCAAGTGATAAAATTTTATGGAATGAAATTCCTGGTAGAGATGAAAAGTGGAAAATAGAAACAATTGCAACTATTGGTAGTCAAGATGCATTCAATCAAGAGTTTAATTGTGAGTTCCTAGATTCAGGGGAAAGTTCCATTAATGATTCATTATATGAAAAACTTTCTGTATATATTAGACAACCCATATACTCTATGGAAGAGAATATGTACCATATTTGGGAAGAACCTTCAGATAATAAAATTTATGTAGTGGGGGTTGATGTAAGTGAAGGTATAGACAAAGATGCTTCAGTTATACAAATAATGGACATAACAGATTTAACTTGTATAAAACAAGTTGCATGTTATAGTAACAATGGAATATCTCCAGTTAACTTTACAAGTAAGTTAAATGAAATTTTAACCCAATGGGGTAAACCACTTGTTTGCATAGAGAGAAATAACTGTGGAGCTCAAGTTGTGGATGGGTTAAGAACACAATTTGAGTATGATAATATAGTATCATGGGGGGCATCTACAGCAGGTAGAGAAAAATCTATGCTTGGTATTATATCTCATACAAATACAAAATATGCAGGCATTACTAATATGAGATATTGGGTTAACCAGTTAGAAGTTGTGCAAATTAGAGATTTAAGTTTATTAAAAGAGTTTAAGTCATTTGTAAGGCATGCAAATGGTACCTGGTCAGCTAAAAAAGGCGCTGGCTATCACGATGACAAGGTAATGTCTTTAGTTTGGTCTCTTATATTATTAGAGAAAGGATTAGCTGAAAGATATTTTGAAATCATACAAACTGACTTCAATGGCAGACCTTTAAAATTAAGGTTACACGACTTTGGTATTAAATATTTTACTAACTCTAACTCTTTTTATAATGATAAAAACGGTGGCTCCTCAGCAATGCCAACGCTTATGTCAGATAAAGAGCAAGGTGATGACGATTTAACAGCGTTATTAGCAATGGGTTACAAACCTCTAAACTAATGGCAGATCAAACAATATATCAACAATCTACATTAAACAAAAGTAGGAAAGACAAATTTCTATTAGTGTTTACTTTACCCCCTATATTGAGAAACTATAATACTAATGATTTATCAGTTAGAGAGCAAGGCCTTGTCAATCAAAATTCAGTTCAATTCTCAGTTTATGGTTCAGTTATACCACAAATTAGTGTACCAGAAGTAACAGCAGGTTATTCAGGCCAAAATTATAAAGCTTCATCTAATAACAGACCACCATATGATAACATATCCGTTAACTTTACTGTTGATAATCAATTTAACAATTATTGGATGTTATATACATGGCTTAACTTATTAAATGATGAAGAACAGTCATTATATGATGCTAACCAAATAGTACCAGATCAATCTATAGTAAAAAAATCTGGTACATTAAATCCAAAATTACAACCTCAAGCTTATCAAACAGATTTAACTGTTTACGGTAAGGATGAATTTGATAAAAACATTATTAAATTTACTTACACTAAAGCTTTTCCAGTTTCTTTAGGTAGTATTGATTACAATTATAGAGACCCAGGTGAGATGGAAACAACTTTTGAATTTGCGTTCTCTCAATTCTTCGCAAGTTTAATATAAAAAGTTGTTCCAAAAAATATAAATAATAACATATGGCTCTCTCAATTACGTCACCCGGTGTCCAGATCAATGAAGTTGATCTAAGCAGAACATTAAACATACCGACTGGTACAAGCATTTTAGTTGCCGGCTATGCTCCCCAAGGCCCCACAGATGAAATTCTTACAGTTACAAGTCTATCAGAATGGGAAAGTATTTTTGGAACCCCAACAAATGCAGCAGAAAGATATTTTTACGAGACAGCACAGCCTTTATTTTTAACAAACGCAACAGTAAACGCATATAGACTACCATATGGAGCTAATCAAGGTCAAGGATTTGGTTC
>Ga0114962_10002369_pt1 | contig 15746 bp, 25 predicted proteins | sample C_130820_MF_Meta_FD_87017 | JGI IMG/M metagenome (GOLD analysis project Ga0114962, IMG submission 87017) | Freshwater microbial communities from Lake Croche, Canada to study carbon cycling - C_130820_MF_MetaG | ecosystem: Environmental > Aquatic > Freshwater > Lake | place: Lake Croche, Canada...
AGCACGTTGACTAGGGCGCGAAGGGATTGCGCAGCGGGTGAGCCGGACTCAAGTTCGGCGGCTTCGCCTGCGATGAGTTGGGCGAGGAGGGCGCGGATCTGCTCGGTGATCGAGTCTTCCTGAGCCTCAGCTGCGGGATCGAGGTCGCGGGCTTCGTCGGATTCGACGATGGCTTCTTCGACTTCTGGGTTGGCGGCGTTCATTTGCACGACTGTTGCCTCACTTGCGGGATAGGTCACGACGCTGGCGTCGAAGAGCTGCACCTCCTTGATGCGTCGCTCGGTGTAGTCCTCATTCCACGCTTGACGGGTCACCCGAAAGGCGAAGGACATTTGATCGGCATCGCCGCGGAGGACAGCGCTGCGAACACTTTGGGCGTAGGGCGAAGAGGGATCAAGGTCGGCGTCGACCATCATTCCCAGATCGTCCGAGATCAGGCGCATCGTGCCTGAGGCGGTACGCGCCAGAGGGATGCCATCGTGATCAAAGAGCAGACGAGTATCTGCGCCATCCTTGATCGACTTAGCGGTTGCACCGCGTTCGATGATCTCATTCCAGCCACCAGCATCGGGCCCGCCAGCGATGGCATAAGGCACGTCGTAAACTGTGGCGTAGCCACGAAGGTTCCATGAGTCGCCTTCGGCTGACTTGATTTCAGGAGCCTGGGCGAGGGTGCGAACTTCGACGTCGACCTTGCCTCGACGCGTCGAGCGCGTGTCGGTCAACTTGTCGGCGTCAGCTTCGCTGATGCGGTCAAGAACTTCTGAGGGAAGAGCTAGTGCTGACGTGGTCACTGTGGAATCTCCAAGGTGTCGGCGGGGTCTGCTTCGATAGGTATTTCCTTGGCCATGTCGAGCGCGAAGGGCGGCCAGAGGAACTCGTCGCCACCTTCGATGGGTTCGAGATTGTCCTCGCGGCGGATCTCATTGACCGAGCGAGTGCCAGCACGGAGGCGCTGAGTTTGGATGTCAACGCGGGTTTTGGCGTCAGTGCGTAGCAGCTCGTCGACGTCCGCGCGGACTTCGAGTTTGCCTGGCAGAAGGTTTGATAGCGCAGTCTCAAGGCGAGCGATCCAAGGACGGCCAGCCAGCGTGAGCAGATTGAGAAACTTGGACTCGACGTTGGCGTAGGTCATCGAGCCGCCGCCGTCAGCACCGATCATCTCTGGCGGTACTCCAAAGATGCGAGCGATGCGAGTGGCGGTAATCTTGGAAGTCTCAAGCCATTGTGACTCGGAGCTTGAGACAGCGATTGGCGAGAATGACATGCCCGAGCCAAGAACGGCCACCTCGCGGCGACCCTTGACGGCCTCGTTGAAGCGGGCCTTCATGGCTATGGCTTGCTCACCCGTGAGGCTTTGGTCGGTGTGCAAGATGCCCGATGGGATGGCCGAGTCGCCATAGAAGCGAGCGGCGTATTCCTCAGCGGACAATCCGACGCCAATGGTCTGGCGGGCGTAGTCGATGGGCGAAAGACCGATCGGCGTGCCTGGCACGGTGTAGGCACCTGGCATGTGGATCAGGTCGCCAGCTGGGAACAGCTGCTTGAGTTCACCAAGCACGCGGTACTCAAAGGGACCAAGCGAGCCAAGACGCACGACGCTGACGTAGTCAGGGTGGATGATTTGGATCTTGGAGGCTTCGCCCTGGGGCCCGATCTCCTTGACAAGGCCGTAGGCGTTGCCTCGAAGTAGCCACGAACGCATGATCTGGCCACGCCAGTCAGCGCTTGAAAGTGCGAGCTCGTTGGATGGGTGAACCAAGAGCGCGGGATCTTTGACGCGCTGACGCAGGCCGTCAGCGTTAGCCCGATAGGCGTTCCAAGGAAGCGGAGCGACAATGTCGGTGAGCAGGTTCACGCAGGCCCAGACGGAGTCGAGGCGCATTGCCGAGTCGGTGTTGACCGTGGCACCTGAGTCGGTTGGATAGTACCAGCCAGGAGGCGGGACAGCGGCGGAACTTAGCAGCTCGCTTGAGCGAGTTTCAGGACGTAATGCGCGAAAGATACTCATCGAGAGGCCTCAGTGCCGAGCGCATAGCCAGCGACACCAAGCGCGATTCCAGCGACGATCCAAGCCGCGGGAGTGCAGAAGTAAGCCACACCAATGATGATTGCGGCAAGGCCAGCGATCTCAAGAATGGTGGACAAGATCTGATCGCGCCTGAGCATCGGGGCCTCCTCGGCGGGTTAGAAGATTTGCAAGGACAGATCGCCATGGGTATCTCGGCGAACTACTGCGTCGAGGGCGATGGTCGCCGCCACGAGTGGCGAGACATCGACGCTGGGGTTTCGGCGGTGCCACGCCCACGCGTCTCCGAGCGGGCGTTTCTTGGCACCTGCCAGAGCAGAGCTGAGCGGGACTTGGCCGATGTGGCGAAGGCCGCGCTGACTGACTAGGTCGTAGAACTTGCCGCACCCACTAACGATCTGGCGGGTGCCGATCTCTTCGACTTGGAGGCCAAGGGCGCGAAGGTCATTGACCATTGAGCCAGCTGCGCTGACAGGGTCGATCACGACGCGCTGGTACTTCGAGACGCGGTCGTCGGCAGCGAACCAGTCCAAGATCCAGCCAGCGCCAGGGCGATTGCCAATGATCTCGATGTGAGGAAGTCCATCGGCGCGATAGCCAGCGGCGGCGATCGAGGCCATGGAACGTGAAGGCGTGACGTCGATGGCGATAACGGGATCACCTTCGATGCGTGATCGAGCGTCCAGGCAGGCGTCCCAGGCGTCTTGCTCGATCACTTGCCAAGGAGCGGTGGCGGCGCGGTCTTGACGTTGGTTGAGATAGGCGCGGCGAAACTCAGGTTCGCGCATGGACTCGAAGTCTGAGCGGATGGCTTCGATCGGGACGGTGAGTCCGAGGGCAGGCATACAGGCCTTCCACGTCTCAGGGTCAGCGATGTCTGCGTCCTCTGGTGCGCTCCACTCGAAGTAGGCAACCGAGTCGGTAGTCCCAGCGGCGGCTCGTTGGCGGCCATCGTCGGTCTTGTCATTGAGGTAGAGCGAATCGTTGGTTCCAGCGGTGGAGACGATCCACAGCTGAGGCTGGGGTCGAGTTACCATGGCTGGTTTCATGGCCTGCTCTAGGCGGTCATCGACCAGCGCGAAGGCTTCGTCCATGACGCCGAGGTCGAGCTGCGCACCGTGGCCAGCAGTTTCAGTGGTAGCCAGGAGGGACCAGATCGAGCCGTTCGACCAGCGGATCGCCTCAGAGCCATTGGTCCTGCGGACCTGCATGAGTCGACCGAACTCGGATCGCTCTAGGACAGGGACGTGGTCGTCTTCCCATTTGAGGCGGGCATCTTTGCCCGTTTGGGCGGTGTAAGAGATTCGCTGATGCGGACCCATCGCGATGCAGCGATGAGTCATCGCGGCGAGCATGAGCGTGGATTTTCCTGACTGGCGAGGAACGGTCAAGCGGACTTCGCGGTAGGCCAGACGGCCTGTGTCAGGGTTGATCTCCATGGCAATGTCAGCGACGTGTCGCTGCCAAGGCATGAGCGGTGTGCCGATGATGTCGGCGATCTGAGCGACGCGACCGCCCAGCGTGAGTCGGTTAGACCGAGGGGTCGACCATCGGGGCTGACAGTTCGGCCAGGAGGGCTGTGAAGGCATCGACATCGTCACCGCCATGGCGTGATTCCAACTCGGTCAAGGTTGCCCGAAGTTCGCGGGCCACGGCTGCGGTGGCCATCCCTGCTCCATCGTCGAGGGTCGCAGCCAGGACGAGTGCGAGCTGCGCACGAGCATCGGAGGCCGGATTGAGTTCGAGGGATTTGAGCGTTTCGGTGACTGCGCGAATCATGGAGTTTTTTGCCATTTTCGTTAGCGATCCTTTGAGATTCGTCGAAACTTTGTAAGTTTGAGTCCCCCGCTAGGCCATGGGGGGGAATAAAAAGATTTGCGGGGTAGATCGCAAGCGTATTTCTAAAAAATAGACTTTCACCACGATCGCGATGATGGCATTGACCGCGCGTGATGCGCCATCCTTGCGCCCTTGCTTGAGTTGCAGGTGCGGTGGGCAGGCAGCAGGTTGCCCTCGTCCTCACCGAGGTGGGGAGCGACTGACAGCGGGACGATGTGGTCGATGGTGTCTGCACCTGGCTGACCGCAGAGCCAACAGATGTTGGACTGAGACAGCACGCGCTCACGGAGACGACCGAACGAGCGCGTCGATCTGCCGTGGTACTTACTTGGCGAAGCCACAGAAGTTCTCCTATCTGGCCTTCGATGGGCGCAGAGAACGGACTGTAATAAGTAATACCAGCCATGATGGGCGAGGTCAACGAACACCCGCAGATTCTTTGAGGGTTGACGTGTGCCCATGTTCCCAGAGTTGCATCAACTCACCTCGACTTCTTGAGCCTGCTCGGCACGCTTTGACATGATCCAGTCGTGACGGCCACCGACGTTGTCTTTGCGCCAGCGCGAGTAGCTCATGCGACAGGCGTTGCAGAGCCCAGCCCTGAGACGATCCTCGGCTGCTCCTGAGCAGTAAGCGAAGCAGACGACGCACTCGCCACCACTCACCTTCTCGACGATCACCAGTGAAGATCGGTCGACGGGACGCCATGCCAGGACGATGCGATGAGCTCGTGCCAGCAGGCCGCGTGCCTCGGCCAGTGAGACGTCCAACTCCGCAAGGTCAGCCATCGCGGGATCGCGTCGAGTTACGAAGCGTTCGAGGCCAGGAGGCGAGCCATCCTCGCCGAGCGTCGGAGCACCATACGCTCCACCCGATGAGGTCGGGAAGCCTGGCTGGCAGGCTTTGAGTTCCTTCACCGCAGCTCGCAGATCTTGGCGGATGACATCGAGCCGCTCGAACATCTCGTCGGCGTCTCTTTGGTAGTCGTGATGGGTTCGTTTCATGGTGCTCCTTGAGGTTGGATTGAGGTGGTTAGAAGAGGTTGTCGATGTCGTATTCGAGGTGGGGACGGGTTGGGTCTAAATAGGTGTCCTCAAGCACCTCATCTGAGGCCCGTCCCGTCCCGTCCCCTCTTAGGGGTGGGGACGGGTTACGAGGGGTATCGCTCAACCCGTCCCCGATTGCTGGGGACGGGTGGGGACGGGTGGACGGGTTGGCCATTTTTGGCACTTTGACGACCTCTTCGAGGATGCCATTGAAGGGTCGAATCAGACCGTAAACGGACCCAAGATTGCCCTTGGGAATCTCCTCAACGAAGCCCATCTTGACGAGCTCATCGAGGGCCCATCTGACCGTCTCTTTGCGACCAGTTACCTGCTCACGAAGTCTGGTGTAACTGATCTGGCCGGTCTTGACGAGGATGGCCGAGATGTTCTTCATAACCTTCTCAGGAGGCCCGCTAGAGGGCTCATTGACGTTGACGCGGGTTCGCCCATCAGCCGAGTCTCGAATCGTTACGTCGGCAACCTTCTTGCCATGCTGGAACATCCCGCCTCGATCCTTGGCCACGATGAGGCGCAAGCCACCATCTATGCCCTTGGCAGGAGCGACCGTCACCTCGACGCGAAGCGACAGGCCATCGACGGCAGCACGCTTGCGCTGTGAACCAATAGCGAAGCCACGAGGGGCGTCAGCGGCCTTAGGGACGTGGTCAAGGAGGAGCACAGCTGCGCCCGTCTTGGCCATAGTCCTTGGCACCTGGCGGAACCATCGAGCCGTGTCATCGTCGGAGTTCGGTTCAGCACCATCAAGCGCCATGGCCTCACCCGTCGAGTCGACCACGGCCAGCACGATCTCGCGCTTGGTCATCAAGGTCACGATCTGGTGGGCAGCGCCATCGCTCCATGCCAGGAGCGGAGAGACGTAGACAAAGCGCTCGACGAGGGTTTCTCGGCTAACGCCAAGGGCCATCATTCGCGCTGCGACCGAGCCAGGGTGATCTTCAAGGTCGACGTAGAGAACCGAGCCGCCATCGTTGAGCACCTGTGCAGCTGCTTCCATGGCGACCCATGATTTGCCCGATCCCGACTCGCCATAAAGGGCGTTTATGCGTCCTTTGTAGAAGAGACAGGCACCATCGCTGCGGGTCAAGATCTCTGGCTTGGGTGGCTCGTATCCCTCGGCTAATACCTCAGCGAGATCAACTGGTTCCCACCCCGTCTCGAAGCCTTCCAGAGCGCCCTGAGTGGCCTTAGGAGCGACTACAGGCAAGTCATTGAGGACAGCGTCGACGCCTGCCCAGTCCTCAGCGAAGAGCGCTGAGCCACAGGCTGATCGGTCGCCGTCGAAGTCACGACATGCCAGGTATCCGAAGCGAGAATAGGTGCCAGGTGGCAGCCAGTCGATGCTGGTCGTGAAGACCGTGAGGCAGTCATTTCCCTTGTGACCAGTGGTCGCCGATGCACCTTCGCGGCCATCCTTACCAGGGCGCGTCCAGTGCGTCTCACCGTCATCGAGCTGCTTGGTAATGGTCCAGCCATCACCAGTCAGTAGGTCTGGCCAGTTGGTCCGCTCGCTGTAGAGATCAGCCGGTGAGTTCCCGTTGCCGTCGGCATGGTGCTTCGCTTTGAGGACTGGCTCAGGCTTCTGCTGCTCGATGACCTTCTCGATCAGCCAGCGAGGAGCCTGCGCCACCTCATCGAGATAGGTTTCCTCGACCCACTCATAGCCACCTTGGGCCCTCGAAGTCGGTGGAGCGACCACTTGGCCGCCATCTCCACGAATGTCGAGTCCTTCTCCAAGCCTGCGGCCTGCGTCATTCCTGATTTCGACGCCTGGTGGATAAACGAAGTAATAGTGCACTCCCCCGCTTGGCGTCGTGACTGTCGGAGTCGGCGGTAGCGCTCCAAACTTGTCTTCGAGGCTGGCCAGCGTCTCATCGCCAGCCTTCTGATCGCTCACGTCGACGTCGAGGACGAAGATCCCCGAGGCCGAGCCAGTAGCCACGCCAATGCCGTGGCCTCGATAGAGCTGCGTCCACCAGTTCTCTATCGTCTCGATGTTGGTGGTAGCCGCGTCTTGCCAAGCTGACATCGGTGGTCGCTTCTCGTTCGGCTTTATCGGTAGCACGCGCCAGCCTCTTTTGGAGTAGCGCAGCGCCCATGCCAGCGCATCAGCGCTGTCGGGGATTTGGGCAGGGTTGCTCATGCGCCGATCCCTAAGGCCCTCCGACAGGCGATCACGAGTTCCAGCAGGGCTGGCTCATCTTCGATGTCGTAGTCCCATTTCATCGCGAACTCCTCAACCGACTTGACGGACAGCACGATGGTGATCTCATCGCGAGCCCCGTGGAATGGTGCATAGGTCAGGGTCATAGTTCACGCTCCAAGATGGCTTGGACCTTCTTTGAGGACGTGACCTTGAGGACTTCCTCGATGCGCATTTCGAGCTCGATCTTCTGAGCTAGAACGAGGTTGCGGTTCGTGATGACCTTCTGGGTGTGCTTGTTGAGGATCTGAAGGTTGCTTGAGAGCAGATCAGCGTGCTTGTTTGCCGCTGCCAGTCGTCGCCTAAGCGCTCTGGCCTTGAAGAAGTGAGGCTCGCTGGGAGCGCCCACGATGACCTTGGCGGGGTTCATACGTTGTCCTTCCTTGCATCCTTGGCTCGACCCTGAGCGATGCAGATCGTGGCCCACGCGAGCGTCGTGATAACAGCGCCCCAGGTGGACCACGTCATCATGCGATCGAGGGGCATCATTTTGCCAAGCGGGTTTGGCGTGAAGGCCCAGAGGCAATAGAGGCCTCCAATGGCACCAACGCACCAGGCATTGAGCAGACTGACGTGATCTTTGAGCATTAGGGACTCCATTCGTTGGGGTTCGGGGTTGGCATTAGGGGTGAAATGCATGGTCGAGTACGGCCAGCCAGGCTCTTGGGTCAAGTCCTCAGGCATCGAAGCGACCGATCCTTCGTGTCGCACAGTTGCGACAGATGACTTGGCGGTTCTCGGTGAACTCGCCTCCGCTGACGAGTTGTGGCGTGATCTTGCGACAGGTCAGGCAGACGAGATTTTGCTCGCGCTCATTGGAGACGAGTCGAATGAAGCGGCTAGGACGCATGGAGCGTCACCTTTTGCTCGGCCTCGGTGAGCCAGTTGAAGTCTTGAAGCGAGAAGCCCTTCGAGTGGTAGGCGATCTCTGCTCGATGCCAGTCAAGGATGTCATTCATCGGTGCGTTCGGGAACATCCTGATCCGCTCGGCCAGGTGCAAGGGTCCGCCAGCGAAGCGTCGCGGGCTTGAGTTCAGATGGACGTGAGCCAACTCGATCAGGGCCTTGGAGAGTTGCTGCTTGACCTTGAGCAGCTCGTGACTGAGCGAGGTGGCATGACTGCCGTAGTGGTAGGCCATCGCGTTCTCACGGTCGTGGCTGCTCGGCGGGGTTTCATAGCTCACTGGTGACCTCCTTGGTCTTTTTTGCCTTCTTGGCATTGGGACTGACTCGGCCATGCGTGCCAGGCAGGCAGAGCTCTTGGAAGGAGGCAGGCTCGATGCCAAAGGCACCGCGCACGAGGCGCCGGTTGGCTCGTGCCTCACGTCGCTGCCCTGGCGTCGAGTCGTCGCTGGCAGCTGCGCTACGTCGAGCCGAGTTCTTGGCGGAGAAGTCAGTCATCGCTGGGCCTCTCCATGGCAGATGTCACAGAAGCGCTCGCCAGCCTGCTCGTGGCCAAGATCGGCCTCGGGCAAGAGGGCTGAGCAGCCTGAACACGACCACTTGGGCGCACGCTTCAGCCGGTTGGCCTTGGCGTTCGCCTTTTCGATGAGGTAGCGTTTCTTGCCTTCCTTGATGGCGTACTTCGAGCCTGGGGTGCGCTTGCTCACTTGACTCTCCTTATTCGTTGAGTTGTGTTTTCTTTTTTTGCGGTGCGGTGAGCGAGCGCACAGGGCTCGCAGGGCTTTTCGCCAGCGCGGTAATGACGCTTGTGGCCGTTTTCGGTTCCACACTTGGTCGGATCTCCGAGCTCGTCGGTGTGGACGATGCCCACTTGGAGACGGACCGCGAAGGCCTGAGAGCACTTCGAGCATCGAGCGCCCGCGATGTATTCGCTCTTCGCTTTGCGATCCGTCTCGATGACCAACTGGCCACCGCAGACAAGGCAGACGACCGTGATGGCCAACGGCGCGTCCGCTTTGAGGCCGCTGCCCTCGCAGACCACGCAGACCTTCTTGGCCCGCTGTTTGCGGTAATAGGCACGCGAGTATTCGCTATGCGATTGGATGCAAAGAGAGCACCTACAGCGATGGTTGACGTAAGCGCCGATCGTTCCATGCTTGATTTGCTTCGGGGAGATAGCCATGGATCAGCCGCCCCAGGGGCCAAAGCCCGATGCGCGATAGAGAGCCAAGCCGCAGGCCAGGTTGATTGTGGGATCGAGCAGCTGCTCGCGGGTGGAGATCCCACAGGTGGCTTCGCGAGAGGCCAGCAGGTCGCCGAGGGTGTTGATCTGCAAGAGGCCGAGCGACCAGTCGCCCGTGGAAGGCCGGTAGCCAGTGTTCGAGGCAGGGTCGCAGTGCGACTCGCGCTCGATGATTGCTCCAAGGTGAGCAAGGGAGTCCTCAGGCCACCCGACTGATCGAGCGAGGTCGAGGAAGCATCCCGATGCGGCTGGCTGAGCAGCTGGCTGAGTTGGCATTGGATCTGGTGACACCGCTACTGGCGCGATGGTGGTGCTTGTTGTGATTACTTCGTGCGCCACGGCCACCTTGGCGACCTTGACTGGGTTTGGCTTGGCGCTAGCGCCCGTGATTGCCATCAGTACGCTCACGACGAGGACGAAGCCGGTGGTGATTGCAAGTGCTTTGATGACTGCTTTGATGTCGTTTCTGGGACCATCCATGTGGTCCTCCTTCCTGGTTGTTTGGAGCAGGCCGCGCAAGACACGGCCAACGATGCAAGAGCCGACTCATAGGTCGCCTCGCATTTCGGGCATCGCCACTCCTTCGCAGAACTTCTGCGTGCCCTAGAAGCCACTGACGGCCTCGTAGATGGGCAAGTGCGTCCAAGAGCTGATGCTCCTGGCTATTGCTCGGACATCCGTGAGCGCCTTGGCCTCGACCAGCACGCCATCAGAGTCAACGAGGACGACCTGATAGGCCTGTCGCGTTGTGCTGTAGCGGATGATGAGGTGCGGAGTCATGGTTGTCCTTGGAGAGGGGTCGCGGAGCGGCAGGTGGATGAGGAGGTCTGCCGCCCCGCGAGATTGGTTAGATCAGGTCTTCGCCCACAACGCCCTTGGGAGCTGCTTCGTATTGCGCGACGTATCGTCGAGCGCCCTTCATGCCTGCCTTGCGAGGTGCGTCAGTGCTGTCCCACTTGAAGGCCAAAGTGCCACCGACGAGGCTGTCGCCTGCGACCACGCCTGCCTTGCGGAGCGCTTCGCGCAGGGCTTCGATCATGTAGCCCTTGACGAACATCCTCGAGTCTTCGCCTTCGACGATGCCGCGCAAGACGTACTGCATCTTCGCTTCCCCGTTAGGCCAGCAGACTGGCTCGTTGGTGTCGTAGCTGGTTTCTTGGGTCTGCTCGATGTCCGTGATTCGGATCTTTCGCACGTCGCCCTCGACCTCGAACTTGACAGTCGGGGAAGACGGGCTCAGCAGTTGGCTGGTGATGTCTATTGTCATTTCTCATTTCTCCTTTGTGGTTTGTTTATGAGAACTAGGCCGAGGCGGCAGTCGTGAGGGACTGGGCTTGGGCGATGGTCAGGTGCGCTATGGCAGCACCGAAAGGTCGACCGTTGAGATGAGTGCCCAGCTCGAACTCCAAGAGCGGAACAGCCAGGTCGACAGGATTATCAGCGAGGGCGCAGAGCGCTACGCAGATCGCGGCACGTCGCTGGGTGGCTCGGCCACCCTTGCCAGTCAGGTTGATCGGTAGGCCTGCCTCGGCGGCCTCCTTGATGCACTGAGCGATCCACTTGATCGCGTCAGGAGCGAAAGATTTGACGGCCAAGTTGATCCGCTTGACTTCGTCCTGGCTGATCTTGTCGCCCTCGTCGACGGGTAACACTTGGCCCGTTGGCATCCACTCCGGCAGCGCCAGCGTGCTGATGGCGTCAGGGTTGGCGTCAGGGAAGGGCATCTCGTACTGCTTTTCGAGCATTGAGATGACCTCGGCGATGCGAACGCCATCGGTGACGCTGATGTGCTTGCCAGACTTCAAGGTGGGCACGTTGTCTGGCCAGTTGATAGCCACCTCAGCCTGATGCTTGGCCTCGATCAGCGCAATGATGCGTCCACGCATCCACATCCGCCATGCCTCGGAGACGAGGGTGACTTCATGGGCACCAGGGAAGGCCTTGAGGACACGCTCGACGGCTACTTGAGAGCTGCCGACGGGACTGAGTGGCTTGGCTTTGCGCATTGCGCGCACAGCCATGGCCAACTCAAGCGCAGCTGCACCGACTTCGAGGTCGATCCAGTGCAGGTCACAGTGACCTGAGTTCGGCTGGACGTGAAGAATCACGCCACGGGACTTGTCGAGCACTGGCATGTGGTCGCGCACGTCGTCGAAGCCATCGGCGCTAGCGCCTTGCGTGTAGAGGTTGTCAGCGTTCGCGTAAATAGCCAACTGAACAGCGAAGCCAAGAGCGCCCATGAGCGTCGCGCCCGTCTTGACGTCGGCGATGAACTGAGTCGTCCCATCGGTGAGCACGAGGTCAAAGGTTCCAGCGACCTCGTAGCGGTCATTGACCACAATGCGCTCGGCTAGGCCTTCAACGAAGGTCAGGCCCGCTGCCTTGAGTGCAGCGTGAACAGCGCGCACGTCGTCGATGAAGAGCGCCTGGGCACTCTCAGGGTCGAGCCATGACTGCTCAAGAGCTGCGTGGAGCGCTATGCCCTGGTCACGTCGAACGGTCGAGCCGCCAGCCTCGGCTGCACGCTCGCAGAGCGCATTGAGTTCTCGGCGATTTTCGACGTCAGTGCTGGCGACGAGGGCTAGAAGGTCGGGACGCTTGGCAAGACCAATGGCGGTCATCCGCTTTCCCCAGTCGAGCAGGCCTCCTCCGTCGTCGAGCGTCTTGGCGATCGTGGTGGCGCGGGTGTAGCCCTTGGCCTTCGCTCCGTTGGGAGGCAGCACGAGATAGCGCCCCCAGCGATCGCGTCGAGTAGGCATGGCGATGAGGTCAGCGATAAGGCTCACGGGGTTTGCTCCTTCTTGTTGGTTCGTTCGGCACGTCGACGACGATTGGCAGCTGAGACTGCGTCGCGACAGGTCTGACAGCGGCATCCCCGTCGGTAGAGCGCTGTGCCATGGGCGGAGGTGACTTCGTCACGACGGTCAGCGATGATGATCTTGCGACGACTACGTTCGAGGCGCAGTTGATTCGGAGTCATGCCGCCCCAGAAGCCATGACGCTCACCAGTCACCAAGGCCCGCTCGAGGCAAGGCTTGACAACAGGGCAGGTGGCGCAGATTGCACTGGCGGCTTCATACGTCGTGACGTGTCGCTCTGGGAAGAAGATCGCCGTCTTGCCCTTGCAGGCCGCTTGGTCGGTCCAGTGACCGACGGTGAAAGGCACTAGTAACTGGCTCCAATGGCCCGCTCGCGGGCAAGTTCGTTGCGAAGGTTGGAGATTTGGTACTCAAGTGAGCGCAGCTGAGCGATGCAGGAGGCGATCCGATCGGCGCAGTCAAGGTAGATCTCGGCGTCGTGTGTGTCCTCTTCTGCTGATTGAAGAAGAAAGGCGTGAAAGGTCCATAGGCCGTCGATCGTCATTTGCCCTCTCTCATCAGTGCCACGAAGGAAGCGCCAGAGCAGGTGACGTACCAGTCACCAGGCGAAGACTTGCCAGAGCGCTTGTGCCAGACGACGCCAGCAGTGCGAGCCGCATTGTGGGCCTGCTCTTCTGCGCGATCGACCCAGCCAGCGAGCGTCATCTGCTTCTGGTTCTTGACGTCGATCGAAGGGAAGTTCGCGAGCGGCACCCACAGGTCGCCACGGTCGTGAGTTGCACCGGCTGGGATGCGCTCACAGGGGATGCCAGCGTTGATGAGATAGTCGGCAACTTGACGCTCAGCGAGTGAGCCCTTGGCCTTGGCGCGGTTCACCATGCGCCCAGCGCCCTGGCTGATGCGACGGCCACGAAAGCGAAGATGGCCACGAGGGCCAGAAACTCAAAGAGCTCGTCGCGGTTCATGCTGCACCTCGACGTGGATTGGAGGTCGAGCGCTTGATCCAGCGGTCTATCTCCTCAAGGTCGAAGAAGAGTTTGCGAGAGAGGCGCGTGACGGGGATACGATCCGCAGCGACCAGTCGTCGAACGTAGCGAGGAGTGAACCCGAGGTAGTTACAGAGGCCGTCGACATCCATAAGGCGGGTTGATGGAGTTACCGCAAGAGACTCTGAGTTTCCTTGGCGTGCTTTGAGTGTCCTCGTTTCCATTTGGGAAGTTCTAGGACACTGAGGGCACGCTGTCAAGCACCATTGAACTTGGTACTAATCGCTAGTAAAAATAAGGGTTCCCTAAGAGGGTGCAGATTATGTCCTCGCGGGACACGCTATGGTGGAGCCATTATGGGAGTGAAGAACGCCACAGCAGAGCAGCTTGAAGAGTTCTCTCAAGGCCTCCTCAATGCACTCGCTCGATCGGGCAAAGACCTTTTCGATTTGATCGACATTGTGAAGCCAGGCGTCGAGATGAACTCCGCTCGCAAGTCCATTTATCGCTGGACTCGTGGCCTCAACGAGCCTTCGAGGCCTCAGGTTGCCCTGCTAGAGCAGGAACTTGGCTGTCAGCCAGGAGAACTTAGCGCCCATTTGGGCTATTTGCCTGTCTCAGCGATTGAAGATGTCAGCGTTGAGACTGCCATCAGCCTCGACAAGGAACTCAACAGCTCCGCTCGTGAGTTGCTGATCCAACTGCTCCACACGCTGCGCGACCAGTAAGGCCCGCCCCGCGGCGATCATCAGATCGCTGAGTCCAGCCAGCCGCGCAGGATCATCCCCAGCCCACTGGCGCATCTTGGCCAAGGTGTCAAAGTAGGAGATAGCGAACATGTGTTCGTAAGATAGCAGGCAGGTGTTCGTCGTGTTCAGGAAGTGCTCAGCCTTTACTGCGTAAGCGATCTAGGCCTTCTGCAACCTCTTCGCCCACCGCGTCAAGGAGATGGCCGTAGGTATTCATAGTGACGCCGATCGAGCTGTGACCGAGGCGTTGCTGGATTGCTTTGGGGTGAGCGCCAGCGGAGATCGCCAAGGCCACAGCCGTGTGGCGAAGATCGTGGAACTTCGGGGCCCCGAGCGTGGTCATCTTGCCCCTCGTGCCTATGCCTCGAGTCGCCAGCCCAGCCTTGAGACAGGCCGGCTGCCAAACGTTCGAGCGAAAGGAGTGACCCGTTGGCTCGTCGTGAGCGTTCGGGAACACCAAGCCATCTGAGCCTGGCTGAGCGAACTCGTCAAGGTGCCTGGCTAACTCCTCACCGATTGAGTTTGGTAAGAGAACAGTCCGTCGGCCTGAGAGCGTCTTGGGCGTCTCGCGCATCCATACCCCATCGCGCATTTGCAGCTGCTCGGTGACGGTGATGCGAGGCCCATCGACCGAGCCTCGACGCAAGCCGATCAGTTCGCCCCATCTCATCCCGCCAAAGGCGGCCACGAGCACGAGGGCGCGATAGCGCGGACTGATCTCATCGGCCAGTCGCTCGACCTGCTCGGCGGTCAAGAAGTTCACCTTGGGTGGAGGCATCTTGGGCGGGTTGACTCCGTGGCATGGGTTGATGCCAAGGATCGAGGCTCGAAGCGCCCACTCGAACATGGTGTGGAGCGTGCGGTAATGACGATGCACCGAGGTCGGGCTCAGGATCTTGAGTTCATCGACGATGAGCTGCTGGATCAGGTTGCGGTCAATGTCAGCGATCTTGCGGTTGCCAAAGTTAGGAAGGATGTAGCGTTTGAGATCTCGCCCGTAGGTGTATTTCGAGCCAGGCCCGAGGTGGACTGAGGCCTCAAGCCACGCGTCAGCCAAGTCAGCGAGCGTCATCTTCGACGCGCTGGGCAATACGAACTCGCCACGCATGAGGTCTGCGCGCATCTGCGTATCGAAAGCAACAGCGTCAGCTTTGAGTCGGAAGTTCTTGGCCCGCTGATTACCGTCACGATCGCGCCAGCGTGCCCGCCATGCTCCGTCTGCCTTGCGGTCGACGCTCATCTGGTACACATTTGGTACACACGGTAACGGTAAATAGGGGTCACAGGGGGGTTCTAGCAGGTTTTGAGGCGATGATTTTGTCAGGCCATTTTCCCTTGCTAGCACTGATGAAAGTGGGCTTTCATTGGGCTAAAATGCCTCGGACATTCTGTGTCCGTTTTGGGACTTTTTCAGTTTGCAGGCCCCTGCCTAACCACTCGGCCACGCCGCCAAACTAAGGGGATTACGCTGTTGGGGTGTCCTCCTGGTACACATTTGGTACACATGCCGAGGTCGACACGATGTTGAGCAGCTGATCCATGGCTCAATGTTAGCGCAGGGCTTGTGAGGCCCCTGCCTACGATAGACGCCCAATGTCCCATCTTGGACATTTGAGAGCCTTAGGAGGCGATCTAGGGGCCTTAGAGGCAAAGCACAAGGCCCCCGCTCACCGAGCCACGAGGGCTAGGAGCGGGGGCCTGTGCAAGACCGGATCGGTTGTGATTTGGGGATGAGGCCAGTGGCCTGCTCTTCCCGTGAAGTCCAAGGCCTAAGCCTCGGTAGTGATCCGGCGATTAGTTGGCTGGTGGGCCAAGGTGCTCGGCAGCCGGTTGGACTGCCACGAGCGAAGGAGATCCAGCGTGGCCTGGGTTGATCGAGGCCAGCGAAGTCAGCACCGATGCCAGGGTGGC
>Ga0114962_10002370_pt1 | contig 15745 bp, 11 predicted proteins | sample C_130820_MF_Meta_FD_87017 | JGI IMG/M metagenome (GOLD analysis project Ga0114962, IMG submission 87017) | Freshwater microbial communities from Lake Croche, Canada to study carbon cycling - C_130820_MF_MetaG | ecosystem: Environmental > Aquatic > Freshwater > Lake | place: Lake Croche, Canada...
GACAACGTATCGGTGACGGTAAAGTTGATTGCACCGATTGCGATGGAAGAAGGTCTACGATTTGCGATCCGCGAAGGCGGACGTACCGTGGGCGCTGGCGTTGTCGCTAAAATTATTAAGTAATTGAATACAGAGGGTGTGGGCCTGTCCGCCAAGACGGGATCCCGCAACCGGCAACTCAAAATACCGAGTTGAAAGTTGTTGAAATGCAGGCCAGTAGCTCAATTGGCAGAGCGACGGTCTCCAAAACCGTAGGTTGGGGGTTCGAGACCCTCCTGGCCTGCCACAAATTGCAAAGAGAGGACGGCGAAGGCCGCCACCATGAACGATCGAATTAAGTTTGTATTGGGCGCGATACTCGCGCTGGCTGGTTTAGTGGGGTATTACTTCCTTGCTGATAGCCTTTTGATTGTCCGTGTACTCGCTTTGCTGGTGGGATTGGCCGCGGGTGCCGCCGTGTCTTGGTATACGGTGCCTGCACAGGAATTTAGGGTTTTTGCTCGCGAAGCATGGTTCGAGGCAAAGCGGGTTGTTTGGCCGAGTCGCAAGGAAACGTGGCAAACCACTGGCGTTGTTTTTGCGTTAGTAATTGTGATGGGTCTATTTCTTTGGTTCGTCGATCTTGGGATCGGCATTGTGGTGGCCCGTTTGCTCGGGCGCCCGGAGTAATCGATGTCAATGCGCTGGTACGTGGTACATGCCTACTCGGGCTTCGAAAATAGCGTGAAAGAGCGCCTGCAAGAGCGTATAGATCGCTCGGAAATGCAAAGTTTGTTTGGCGAGATCTTGGTGCCTGTTGAAGAAGTGGTTGAAATGAAAGGCGGTCAAAAGTCAATCAGTAAAAGGAAATTTTTTCCTGGATATATGCTGGTGCAAATGGATCTCACCGACGAAAGCTGGCACTTGGTGAAAAGTACTCCCAAGGTAACAGGATTTGTGGGTGGAACGGGTAACCGTCCCTTACCCATTACGGATAAAGAAGTTGAAAATATTCGGGCACAGGTGAAGGAAGGTGAAGATAAACCTAAACCCAAAGTATTGTTTGAAGTGGGCGAGAGTGTCCGCGTGAAGGAAGGTCCGTTCACCGATTTCCACGGGAATGTGGAAGAAGTGAACTACGACAAGAACAAGCTGCGCGTTTCTGTTCTGATTTTTGGACGATCAACGCCAGTTGAACTGGATTTTGGACAGGTGGAGAAGGCCTAATTTTTTAGGTCTGCTGTCTGGCGCTAACGGCCGTCGCCGTTTAGTGATCTCCGGGGAGGGTGGTCAAATGTCACCCGCATGCACCCAAATAAGGAGCGTATCGTGGCAAAGAAAATTGTAGGTTATGTGAAGTTGCAAGTCCCGGCTGGTAAAGCCAATCCAAGTCCTCCTATTGGCCCAGCACTGGGTCAGCGTGGTCTGAATATTATGGAGTTCTGTAAAGCTTTTAATGCCCAAACACAAGGCATGGAAGTGGGTCTGCCTATTCCTGTGGTGATTACAGCGTACGCAGACAAGAGCTTCACCTTTGTAATGAAGACACCACCCGCTACTATCTTGATTAAGAAGGCTGCTGGTGTGACAAAGGGAAGCCCCCGTCCTCATACAGATAAAGTGGGTAAGTTGACCCGTCAGCAAGCCGAAGAAATTGCTAAGACCAAAACCCCTGACCTCACCGCTGGCGATCTCGATGCTGCAGTTCGCACGATTGCGGGCAGTGCACGTAGTATGGGAATTGAAGTTGAAGGAGTGATCTAACATGGCACATATCTCTAAGCGCCATAGCGCTCTTCTTGCAGAAATCGATCGTACTCGCACCTATGTCGCTCAGGAAGCATTGGATCTCATTAAGAAAACTGCGACTGCTAAATTTGATGAATCTGTTGACGTTGCCGTGAACTTAGGTGTGGACGCTAAGAAGTCTGACCAACAAGTTCGTGGTTCTGTTGTATTGCCCCGTGGCACAGGTAAAACATCGCGTGTCGCTGTTTTTGCTCAAGGTAACAATGCTGAAGCAGCTCTAGCCGCAGGTGCGGATATTGTGGGTTTTGATGATCTCGCTGAAAAAATCAAAGGGGGTTTCATGGACTTTGACGTCGTGATTGCCAGCCCTGATGCAATGCGTATTGTCGGCCCTTTAGGCCAAATTCTTGGCCCGCGTGGTTTGATGCCTAACCCCAAGGTTGGCACTGTCACCCCTGATGTAGCTGGCGCTGTGAAAAATGCAAAAGCAGGTCAGGTGCAATACCGTACTGACAAAGCGGGTCTCGTTCATTGCTCAATTGGTCGTGCATCATTCACGGTTGAAGCGTTGCAAGAGAACCTGAATGCATTGGTGAGCGCGTTGAATCGTGCGCGTCCTTCTGCAGCGAAAGGTATTTATCTTCGTAAAGTATCTGTGTCTAGCACGATGGGTGTGGGTGTGCGCGTCGACCCCACTTCTCTCGCAGCATAAACACAGTTAGTAACAGACTTTGGGCGGTTGGGATGAAAATCCCGGCCGGTTATCAAAGACCGCAGGTGGTGAAGTACTTATGAACATCAAGTACGCCAACCTTAATTAGCAAAATTAACCTGCGCAGATGGCGCACCCCAGTACAGGTTTCAGTCGTTTGTTAGAGCGCATTTTAAGTCAAACAAGCGAATGTCAAGCGGGACGGATTTCCGTCGCGTTCCCTGGATGACGGTCGCCGCGTTCGGGATTTCACCAAAAGATCGGTGAATTCTCTTAATCGGTAATTTGGAGGATAGACCTTGAGTCTCAACCTTGAAGAGAAGAAGGCCGTCGTAGCTGAGGTATCAGAGCAAGTTTCTGGTGCCCAAGCCATCGTTCTAGCGGAATACCGTGGGATCGAGGTCGGCGATATGACGGTCTTGCGCGCCAAGGCCAGGGCAGCGGGAATTTACTTCCGAGTGCTTAAGAATACCCTTGCACGTCGGGCGGTTGCGGATACCCCATTTGCTGGATTAGCTGACCAAATGGTCGGCCCTCTAGCTTATGCGATGTCAAGCGATCCGGTCGCCGTTGCTAAGGTTGTTCACGAATATGCAAAAGCCAATGATAAGTTTGTCATCAAAGGTGGTGCTATGGCGAATTTCGTCATGACCCCCAAAGATGTTGTCAGCCTTGCATCAATGCCGAGCCGCGAGGAACTCATCGCTAAGTTGATGGGAACCATGCAGGCTCCGGTTGCAAAATTCGTACAAACACTCAACGAAGTCCCGGCCAAGTTCGTGCGCGGCCTCGCAGCTGTGCGCGATCAGAAGGAACAATCCGCTTGACCTACTCACAGTCTTACGGCCGCTCGATGCTGCCTTGGACCGTGATTTTTTAATTCTGGAGTAAAAATATGTCTATTTCTAAAGCTGAAATTCTTGATGCAATCGCCGGTATGACCGTTCTTGACCTGTCTTCTTTGATCAAAGATATGGAAGAGAAGTTTGGCGTGTCTGCTGCTGCAACTGCTGTTGCTGTTGCAGCTCCTGCTGCAGGTGGCGGCGGTGCTGCCGCTGCTGCTGAAGAGCAAACCGAGTTCTCCGTCATTCTGACCAATGCCGGTGACAACAAAGTCAACACCATTAAGGTTGTTCGTACCATTACGGGCCTAGGCTTGAAAGAAGCTAAGGACTTGGTTGATGGTGCACCGAAGCCTGTTAAAGAAGGTGTTTCTAAGGCAGATGCAGACGCAATTGCGAAGCAACTGGCTGAAGCGGGCGCCCAGTTCGAAATCAAGTAATCACCACCACACCGCCATAGCAGGCGTGTAAACGCTGGGCGGCCCTGCAAATAATGAGGGATTGCTGAATCCAGGTGAATCTTCAGGCATGAAAACCTGCTGATTCACCCACCGTTTTTTGCTGTCATTCGTCAACGGAGACACCATGAGCTACTCGTTTACCGAGAAGAAGCGCATTCGAAAAAGTTTCGCTAAGCGCGCCAGCGTGCAGGAAGTTCCTTTTCTGCTGGCTACGCAAATCGATTCCTACCGGGAATTCCTGCAAGCAGAAATTGAGTCGCCTGCACGTAACGCCCAAGGATTAGAGGCGGCCTTCCGTTCTGTATTTCCAATCTCGAGTCATTCAGGTAATGCTCGTTTGGAATATGTGAGCTATGCCTTAGGTGTGCCACCCTTTGATGTTGTGGAATGTCAGCAGCGCGGGTTGACCTTTGCGTCACCCTTGCGTGCAAGAGTGCGTTTGACTCTAATGGATCGTGAGGCAACAAAGCCCACGGTCAAAGAAGTCAAAGAGCAAGAAGTGTATATGGGAGAAATCCCGCTGATGACGCGAAACGGTTCGTTCATTATCAACGGAACCGAGCGTGTGATCGTTTCTCAGTTGCATCGTAGTCCCGGTGTGTTCTTTGAACACGATCGTGGTAAGACCCATTCGTCCGGAAAGTTACTGTTCTCCGCACGTATCATTCCCTACCGTGGTTCATGGCTGGATTTTGAATTTGATCCTAAGGACTTCCTGTATTTCCGCGTGGACCGTCGCAGGAAAATGCCTGTATCGACTTTGCTAAAAGCGTTGGGTTACACCACACCGCAAATTCTGACCGAATTTTTCAGTTTCGATAAGCTCCACTTTGGTAAAGCGATTGAGATGGACTTGGTCGCCGAGCGCATGCGCGGAGATATAGCCCGATTTGATATCACGGATGCCAAGGGCAAAGTGATTGTGCCCCGTGACAAGCGCATCACCGCTAAGCATATTCGTGATATTGAAGCAGCTGGATTGAAGCGCATTGTTGTTCCCGAAGATTACATCGTTGGTCGCGTCTTGGCCCATGATTTGGTTGACACTGAAAGTGGTGATTTGATTGGCCGTGCAAACGACGAGCTGACCGAAGCAGTGGTAGCAAAAATTCTGGCCTCTGGCATTAAAGAATGCCAAGTGATCTACACCAATGATTTAGATCAAGGCCCTTATATTTCTCAGACCCTGCGTATTGATGACACGATGGACCAATTGTCCGCGCGTGTTGCCATCTATCGCATGATGCGTCCTGGTGAGCCGCCCACTGAAGAAGCAGTCAAAGCTTTGTTCAATGGATTGTTCTTCAGTGAAGATCGCTATGATCTGTCACCGGTTGGAAGGATGAAATTTAACCGTCGTGTGGGTCTTGAAGAATTAATTGGGGCAGCAACTTTGTCGAATGAAGACATCGTGGCTGTGATTAAGATCTTAGTTGAATTAAGAAATGGCCGAGGCGAGGTCGATGACATCGATCACCTGGGAAATCGACGTGTACGTTCTGTCGGTGAGTTGGCTGAAAATCAATTCCGTTCAGGTTTGGTCCGTGTTGAGCGAGCAGTCAAAGAGCGCTTATCTCAAGCAGAATCAGAAAACCTGATGCCGCATGATTTGATTAATGCGAAGCCCATTTCTGCTGCCATCAAAGAATTCTTTGGTTCTAGCCAGCTTTCGCAGTTTATGGATCAGACCAATCCCTTGTCTGAGATTACGCACAAGCGTCGTGTATCGGCACTTGGACCAGGCGGCTTGACGCGTGAGCGTGCAGGATTTGAAGTTCGTGACGTGCATCCTACGCATTATGGTCGCGTCTGCCCGATTGAAACGCCCGAGGGCCCGAACATCGGCCTGATCAACTCCTTGGCGCTGTATGCCCGTACTAATGAATTTGGTTTCTTAGAGACTCCCTATCGTCGCGTTCGCGATAGCAAGCTCACTGAAGATATCGATATGCTGTCAGCCATTGAGGAAGGGCAGCACATCATCGCGCAGGCAAATGCTGCGGTGGACAAGAAAGGTAAATTTACCGACGAGTTGGTTTCTTGCCGTCACCGCAACGAATTTATGTTGGCTACCCCTGACCGCGTGACGCACATTGATGTGGCTCCAGCCCAGATCGTGTCAGTTGCTGCATCCTTGATTCCCTTCCTTGAGCATGATGATGCAAACCGTGCACTAATGGGATCTAACATGCAACGTCAGGCTGTGCCTTGCGTTCGTGCAGAGAAATCCTTGGTTGGAACAGGCATTGAACGTACTGTGGCGATGGACTCGGGTACTGCAGTCTTGGCTCGTCGTGGTGGTGTGGTCGATTATGTTGATGCATCACGTGTTGTGATTCGCGTGAATGATGCTGAAACAAAAGCTGGAGATGTCGGTGTTGATATCTACAACTTAGTTAAATATCGCCGAAGCAACCAAAATACCAACATCAATCAGCGCCCCATCGTACGTGTTGGTGATGTATTGGCGATGAACGACGTGATTGCTGATGGCGCTTCTACCGATATGGGTGAGTTGGCATTAGGACAAAATCTCTTAGTTGCCTTTATGCCTTGGAACGGATACAACTTCGAAGACTCGATTTTGATTTCTGAGCGCGTGGTTGCTGAAGACCGTTTCACCTCCATTCATATCGAAGAATTATCTGTTGTAGCACGTGACACGAAGCTGGGACCTGAGGAAATCACACGAGATATTTCTAACCTCTCAGAGCGTATGCTTGGACGTTTAGATGAATCCGGCATTATTTATATCGGCGCAGAAGTTGAAGCCGGTGATGTGCTGGTCGGTAAGGTCACACCTAAGGGTGAGACCCAACTTACCCCAGAAGAAAAACTCTTGCGCGCAATTTTTGGCGAAAAATCATCTGACGTAAAAGATACGAGCTTACGCGTACCATCGGGTATGAGTGGTACGGTGATCGATGTACAAGTGTTTACACGCGAAGGAATTGACCGCGATACACGAGCAAAGCAGATCATTGAAGATGAGCTGTCTGCGTTTAAGAAAGATCTATCTGACCAATTACGTATCGTGGAAAACGACACCTTTGGCCGTATTGAGCGTTTGTTGACAGGTAAAGTCGCTAAAGGTGGTCCTAAGAAATTGGCAAAGAACGCCAAAATCACTACCGAATACCTGCACGATATGTCCCGCTATGACTGGTTTGATATTCGTCTCAATGAAGATGACGCTCAAACTCAGTTGGAAAGCCTGAAAGATAGCTTGGCTCAAAAACGTAAAGAGTTTGATGATTTCTTTGAAGAGAAGAAAAAGAAATTGACACAAGGCGATGAATTGCCACCTGGTGTTCAAAAAATGGTCAAAGTCTATTTGGCAGTAAAGCGTCGCTTGCAGCCTGGTGACAAGATGGCAGGGCGTCATGGTAACAAGGGTGTGATCTCAAAGATTGTCCCTGTAGAAGATATGCCTTTTGCCGCAGATGGCACTTCAATGGACATCGTGCTGAACCCGCTGGGTGTGCCTTCTCGTATGAACGTGGGTCAGATTCTAGAGACCCACTTGGGTTGGGCCGCTAAAGGATTGGGCAACGTCATCGCGAAAGCAGTTGAGCAACATGCTTCAGTGGGACAGATGCGTGAGTTCCTGGGTAAGGTATATAACCATACAGGTAAGACCGAGGATCTAGATAGCTTATCCGATGGGGAAATTATGGAACTGGCACATAACCTGAAAAAGGGTGTCCCTTTTGCTACTCCTGTATTTGATGGCGCAGATGAATCCGAGATCAAAGACATGTTGGAACTGGCTGGATTGCCACGTTCTGGTCAATTGGCTTTGTTTGACGGCCGAACCGGCGATGCATTTGATCGCCCCGTCACTATTGGCTACATGCACATCCTGAAACTCCACCACTTGGTTGACGACAAGATGCATGCCCGTTCTACTGGACCTTATAGCTTAGTGACCCAGCAGCCTTTGGGCGGTAAAGCACAGTTCGGTGGTCAGCGTTTTGGTGAGATGGAGGTTTGGGCGCTAGAGGCATACGGTGCTGCTTACACCTTGCAGGAAATGCTGACGGTGAAGTCTGATGATGTAAACGGTAGAACTAAGGTTTACGAAAACATTGTGAAGGGCGAACACAAAATTGATGCGGGTATGCCCGAATCTTTCAATGTGTTGGTCAAGGAAATTCGCTCACTCGGTATTGATATCGATCTCGAGCGGCATTGATTAAACCTCCGCGCTGCCGAGCGCGGGGGGCTGCAAAGTTTGAACGGACAGAAGCTTCACTCGGCAGTGGAGCGTCGCCAACCGGAGGTAAGCCGTGAAAGCACTACTAGATCTTTTCAAGCAGGTCACGCAAGAAGAAGAGTTTGACGCGATTCGTATCGGGCTAGCATCGCCTGAAAAAATTCGCTCATGGTCATATGGTGAAGTGAAGAAACCAGAAACCATTAACTATCGTACGTTCAAGCCTGAGCGTGATGGTTTGTTCTGCGCCAAAATTTTCGGTCCAGTTAAGGACTATGAGTGCTTATGCGGCAAGTACAAGCGCCTGAAGCATCGCGGTGTGATCTGCGAAAAATGTAACGTTGAAGTGACCTTGTCTAAGGTACGTCGCGAACGCATGGGTCATATTGAACTTGCAAGCCCAGTTGCACATATCTGGTTTCTGAAGTCCTTGCCTTCGCGTTTGGGTATGGTATTGGATATGACCCTGCGTGATATCGAGCGGGTGTTGTATTTTGAAGCATTCGTTGTGACTGAACCTGGCATGACTCCTTTGCAACGTGGACAGTTGTTGAATGAAGATGACTACATTGCAAAAGTAGAAGAATACGGTGACGAGTTCACAGCATTGATGGGTGCGGAAGGTGTACGCGATCTATTGCGTAAGCTCGATGTTCCTAGTGAGATCGAGCGTTTGCGCTCGGAGCTAGCCACAACTGGTTCTGACACTAAGATCAAGAAAATCGCCAAGCGTTTGAAGGTACTTGAAGCTTTCTCCAAGTCGGGCATTAAGCCTGATTGGATGGTGATGGAAGTATTGCCTGTATTGCCACCAGAGTTGCGTCCTCTGGTGCCTTTGGATGGCGGTCGCTTTGCAACGAGTGATCTCAATGATTTGTATCGTCGCGTGATCAACCGTAACAATCGCCTGAAGCGCTTGTTGGAGTTGAAGGCACCTGAGATTATCGTGCGTAACGAAAAGCGTATGTTGCAGGAATCCGTTGATTCCCTGCTCGATAACGGTCGTCGTGGCAAAGCCATGACCGGTGCGAACAAGCGTGCTCTAAAATCTCTTGCTGACATGATTAAAGGTAAGAGCGGACGTTTCCGTCAGAACCTTCTCGGTAAGCGTGTGGACTATTCTGGCCGTTCAGTCATTGTGGTGGGTCCTCAACTGAAGCTGCATCAGTGTGGTTTGCCTAAGAAAATGGCCCTAGAACTCTTCAAGCCTTTTATCTTCCATAAACTAGAAGTGTTAGGTTTGGCTACTACCATCAAAGCAGCAAAACGGATGGTGGAACAAGAGATTCCAGAAGTCTGGGATATTTTGGAAGAAGTCATTCGCGAGCATCCAGTGATGCTGAACCGTGCGCCTACCTTGCACCGTTTAGGTATTCAAGCGTTTGAGCCCGTTCTGATTGAAGGTAAGGCTATTCAGCTCCATCCTCTTGTTTGCGCTGCGTTTAACGCTGACTTTGACGGCGACCAGATGGCGGTTCACGTACCTCTGTCACTAGAGGCGCAGATGGAAGCCCGAACCCTGATGCTTTCCTCAAACAACGTGCTTTCGCCCGCTAACGGCGACCCCATTATCGTTCCTTCGCAGGATATCGTTTTGGGTCTTTACTACATCACTCGTGAGCGTGTAAACGCGAAGGGTGAAGGTATGTTGTTTGCTAACGTGACTGAAGTTGTGCGTGCTTTTGATATGCGCTTGGTCGATGTGACTGCAAAAATCACTGTTCGGTTGAAAGAGCGGGTGTTTGGCCCAGACGGGGAAGTCATCGAGCAAATCGTCCGTCGCGAAACGACTGCTGGTCGTGCCATGCTGTCAGAGATTCTGCCTGCTGGTTTGCCATTTAGCTTCATTGACAAACCGCTCAAAAAGAAAGAAATCTCACGCTTGATCAATGCAGCCTTCCGCCGCTGTGGTATCCGCGAAGCCGTTATCTTTGCTGATCAGTTGATGTATATGGGTTTTGCCATGGCAACCCGCGCTGGTATTTCTATCGCTATTGACGATATGTTGATCCCTTCTCAAAAGGGTACCATCATCGGATCAGCAGAAACCGAAGTGAAAGAGATCGAAGCGCAATATACCTCTGGTTTAGTGACTCAAGGTGAGCGCTACAACAAGGTTGTAGACATTTGGGGTCGTGCAGGCGACCAAGTGGCTAAGGCTATGATGGATAACTTGGGACGCGAACCCGTAACCACTCGTCAGGGCGAGCAAACCACCCAAGAGTCCTTTAACTCTATTTACATGATGGCAGACTCAGGTGCGCGGGGTTCCGCGGCTCAAATTCGTCAGTTGTCGGGTATGCGCGGACTGATGGCGAAGCCAGATGGATCCATTATCGAAACACCGATTACGGCGAACTTCCGTGAAGGCCTGAACGTGTTGCAGTACTTCATTTCAACACACGGTGCACGTAAAGGATTGGCGGATACGGCGTTGAAAACAGCTAACTCCGGTTATTTGACACGACGTTTGGTAGACGTTACGCAAGATCTGGTTGTGATCGAGCACGATTGCGGTACCCAGAATGGGGTTGCACTGAAAGCCTTAGTGGAAGGCGGTGAGGTCATCGAAGCCTTACGTGACCGTATCTTGGGTCGAGTGACTTCATTAGACGTTCTTCATCCAGAAAATGCGACGGTATTGGTTGAATCCGGTACTTTGCTTGATGAAGCAAATGTGGATGAAATTGAAGCTGCAGGTATCGACGAAGTGAAAGTGCGTACCCCCCTATCCTGTGAGACCCGTTATGGTTTATGCGCTCAGTGTTACGGGCGTGATCTAGGCCGCGGTGGATTGGTCAACGTCGGCGAAGCAGTGGGTGTAATTTCTGCGCAATCGATTGGCGAACCTGGCACGCAGCTTACGATGCGTACCTTCCATATTGGTGGTGCCGCTTCTCGTACGGCAGTGGTGTCGCAGGTGGATAGTAAATCAAATGGTGTGGCCCGTTTCGGCCCAAGCATGCGTTACGTAACCAATCAACGTGGTGAGCAGATTGCGATTTCACGTAATGGCGAAGTGATCATCATGGACGCAGCAGGTCGCGAACGTGAGCGTCATAAAGTGCCTTACGGTGCTACTTTGTTGGTGAGCGATGGTGGTAAAGTTGAAGCAGGTCAGGTTCTGGGTAACTGGGATCCTCATACCCGCCCCATCATCACTGAATACGCTGGCCAGGTTCGTTTCGAGAACGTGGAAGAGGGGGTAACCGTTGCTAAACAGATCGATGAGGTTACCGGTCTTTCCACCCTGGTTGTAATTGATCCCAAGCGTCGCGGGTCTGCAACCAGCAAGGGTCTGCGTCCCCAAGTGAAGATGTTGGATGCAAAAGGCAATGAGATCAAACTCACGGGAACCGAAACCTCCGTCAACATCACCTTCCAAGTGGGTTCGATTATTACCGTCAAGAATGGTCAGGATGTGGGTGTGGGTGAAGTCTTGGCGCGTATCCCGCAAGAATCATCAAAGACTCGTGACATTACCGGTGGTCTGCCTCGTGTGGCAGAGCTGTTTGAAGCCCGTTCGCCAAAAGACGCCGGTTTGTTGGCGGAAATCACTGGAACGGCTTCCTTCGGTAAAGATACCAAAGGTAAGCAGCGTCTCATCATCACTGATTTAGATGGTGCGGCTCATGAATACCTCATCCCCAAAGAGAAACACGTTACAGTGCATGATGGTCAGGTCGTTAACAAAGGCGAGACCATTGTGGACGGACCCGCTGATCCCCATGACATCTTGCGTTTGCAGGGTGTAGAGGCACTCGCACGTTATATTACCGACGAAGTTCAGGACGTTTATCGTCTGCAGGGTGTGAAGATCAATGACAAGCATATTGAAGTCATTGTGCGTCAGATGTTGCGTCGTGTTCAGGTAGTGGATTCGGGTGACACCCGCTTCATTCCAGGTGAGCAAGTCGAACGCGCTGAGATCCTTGAGGAAAACGAACGGATTGGTAAAGACAATAAACGTCCGGCTACCTTCGAGAACATTCTTTTAGGTATCACCAAGGCGAGCTTGTCTACGGACTCCTTCATCTCAGCAGCATCGTTCCAAGAGACCACACGTGTTCTGACCGAAGCCGCCATTATGGGCAAGCGTGATGACCTACGTGGATTGAAGGAAAACGTCATCGTAGGCCGTTTAATTCCTGCTGGTACGGGTTTGGCTTACCACAAAGCACGCCGATTGGCCGACCGCGGAATAAATCGTGGTGAAGGCTTCGGTGGTGGCGATATGAGTGAAGTTACAGAAACAAGCGAGGAAGTTGCTTGACAGTGCAGAGGACACTCCTTATAATCCGCAGTCTTTTTTCGTCGGGCGGCCCTCTCCGTCCGCGACGACCGAAATTCTCGGTCTTTATGCTGGAATACACTTAGATGCCAACGATTAATCAGCTCATCCGCAATCCGCGGACGCCACAAAAAGCCAAGAGCAAAGTGCCTGCACTCGCTCAATGCCCACAAAAACGTGGGGTGTGCACGCGCGTTTACACAACGACTCCTAAAAAGCCTAACTCAGCATTGCGTAAAGTTGCTCGCGTGCGATTGACCAACGGCTTTGAGGTTTCAAGTTACATTGGTGGTGAAGGCCACAACCTGCAGGAACACTCGGTCGTTTTGATCCGTGGTGGTCGTGTAAAGGACTTGCCAGGTGTGCGTTACCACACGGTGCGTGGAAGCTTGGATACCGCAGGCGTGAAAGATCGTAAGCAGAGCCGTTCTAAGTATGGTGCTAAGCGTCCGAAGAACAAGTAAGCCTGTAAACGAAACCCGTTTCATCCGATTTTAATAGAGAGCGTGCAGTATGCCCCGTCGTAGAGAAGTTCCTAAACGTATCGTGCTACCAGATCCGAAATTCGGAAGCGTAGATTTGTCTAAATTCGTCAACGTATTGATGGAATCCGGCAAAAAATCTGTTGCTGAAAGCATCATTTATAATGCACTGGATGCGATTTCAAAGCGTTCCGGTAAAGATCCTCTCGAGGTTTTCCAGACGGCATTGAACAATGCGCGCCCCATGGTTGAGGTGAAGAGCCGTCGCGTGGGTGGTGCAAACTACCAAGTGCCGGTTGAAGTTCGAGCTACACGACGAAGCGCTTTGGCGATGCGTTGGCTTCGTGAAGCTGCGCGCAAGCGTGGTGAGAAATCCATGGGTGCACGTTTAGCGGGTGAATTGCTGGATGCTGCAGAAGGTCGTGGTGGTGCAATCAAGAAACGTGAAGAAGTGCACCGCATGGCTGAAGCAAATAAAGCCTTTTCGCACTTTAGGTTTTAAAGGTTTTAAAGGTTTAAATGTGTTGCGGTGGTTTGCTGAAAACCACTGGTTTTACCCGGGATCGGATGTCCTCTACTGACACCTGATAAAAAGGCAAAAGCCCCCCGGTTTGCTTCAGGTGAGCACAAATGTGCTTCTTGAAAGAGCGTTAAGCTCTGGGTTCGAGGACCCGGCACTCGCCCCTCGGTAAATTTGTCAGGTTTGGTGTAACAGCCAGGCCCGGTTTTGTATTGGTAACTATCCTTAAAGGTTGACTAACGTGGCTCGCGAAACGCCCATCCAACGCTATCGCAACATCGGAATCTCCGCTCACATTGATGCGGGTAAGACCACTACGACTGAACGTATCCTCTTCTACACCGGTGTTTCACACAAAATCGGTGAAGTTCATGATGGCGCAGCCACTATGGACTGGATGGAACAAGAGCAAGAGCGTGGTATTACCATCACCTCAGCTGCAACCACTTGCTTCTGGAAAGGTATGGACGGAAGCTTTCCTGAGCACCGTATCAACATCATTGATACCCCGGGACACGTAGATTTCACTATTGAAGTTGAGCGTTCCATGCGTGTTCTTGATGGTGCTTGCATGGTGTATGACTCGGTGGGTGGTGTTCAGCCCCAGTCTGAAACAGTCTGGCGTCAGGCAAACAAATATGGTGTTCCACGTTTAGCCTTTGTAAATAAGATGGACCGCACTGGTGCAGATTTCTTCAAAGTTTATAACCAGATCCGTGAGCGTCTGCGTGGTAACCCAATACCCATTCAAATTCCTATCGGTGCTGAAGACAAGTTTTTAGGTGTGGTTGATTTGGTCAAGATGAAAGCAATCCTTTGGGATGACGCATCTCAAGGTATGAAGTTTGAATTTGCCCCTATTCCAGCTGAGCTTCAAGCTACTGCAGATGAGTGGCGCGAAAAGATGATTGAAGCTGCTGCGGAATCAAGCGAAGAGCTGATGAACAAATATCTTGAGAGCGGTGAGCTCACTCAAGAAGAGATTAAATTGGGTTTGCGTACCCGCACCATTGCGGGTGAAATTGTCCCAATGCTATTGGGCTCTGCATTCAAGAACAAAGGCGTTCAAGCGATGTTAGACGCCGTGATTGAATACCTACCCTCACCTGTTGATATTCCTCCGGTTGATGGTGAGAAAGAAGACGGCACCCCCGATGTGCGTCGTGCTGCAGATGACGAGGCATTCTCTGGCTTAGCATTTAAGATCATGACGGACCCCTTTGTTGGTCAATTGATTTTCTTCCGAGTGTATTCCGGTGTGTTGGCTTCGGGTGATACCATTTACAACCCAGTTAAGGGTAAGAAAGAGCGTATTGGTCGTATTCTGCAGATGCATGCAAACGAGCGTAAAGAGTTGCAAGAAGTTCGTGCGGGTGATATTGCAGCTGCGGTGGGCTTGAAAGAAGCAACGACTGGCGACACCTTGTGTGCTCCTGACCACATCATTACGCTTGAAAGAATGGAGTTTCCTGAGCCTGTGATTTCTCAGGCAGTTGAGCCCAAGACTAAAGCTGATCAAGAGAAAATGGGTATTGCTTTGAATCGCTTGGCCAAGGAAGATCCTTCCTTCCGCGTGCGTACCGACGAAGAATCTGGTCAAACCATTATCTCTGGAATGGGCGAGTTGCACCTTGAGATCTTAGTTGACCGCATGAAGCGGGAATTTGGTGTTGAGGCTTCAGTGGGTAAGCCACAAGTTGCTTATCGCGAAACAATTCGCGGTACCGTTGAGAACGCGGAAGGCAAGTTTGTTAAGCAGTCTGGTGGTCGCGGTCAATATGGCCATGTTGTTTTAAAAGTCGAACCCAATGAAATCGGCAAAGGATTTGAGTTTGTCGATGCAATTAAAGGTGGTGTGGTCCCTCGCGAATATATTCCCGCGGTTCAAAAAGGTTTAGAAGAAACCTTGCCGAACGGTGTGATGGCAGGTTTCCCTGTGGTTGACGTTAAAGTGACCTTGCATTTCGGTTCTTACCACGATGTTGACTCTAATGAGAATGCATTCAAGATGGCGGCATCCATGGGCTTCAAAGACGGGATGCGTAAAGCAAACCCCGTTTTACTTGAACCAATGATGGCGGTAGAAGTTGAGACGCCCCCTGAGTTCATGGGTAACGTTGTAGGTGATTTGTCTTCCCGTCGTGGCATGGTTCAAGGTATGGAAGACGTCGCTGGCGTAAAAGTAATCAAAGCCGAAGTGCCTTTGGCAGAAATGTTTGGTTATTCCACCTCACTCCGTTCTGCGACTCAAGGTCGTGCGACGTACACGATGGAATTCAAGCACTATTCCGAAGCACCTCGAAATGTGGCAGAAGCCATCATTAACAAAAAGTAATTGTTCAAATTCAAAAACTACGATTTTAGGGATTGAGAGACATGGCAAAAGGCAAATTCGAACGGACGAAGCCACACGTGAACGTGGGGACGATTGGTCACGTGGACCATGGTAAGACGACATTGACAGCGGCGCTGACGATTGTTTTGTCGAAGAAA
>Ga0114962_10002372_pt1 | contig 15736 bp, 16 predicted proteins | sample C_130820_MF_Meta_FD_87017 | JGI IMG/M metagenome (GOLD analysis project Ga0114962, IMG submission 87017) | Freshwater microbial communities from Lake Croche, Canada to study carbon cycling - C_130820_MF_MetaG | ecosystem: Environmental > Aquatic > Freshwater > Lake | place: Lake Croche, Canada...
GAGGCTGATAAATTTGAGGACGCTTCAGTGGTGTATTACATTGGATTTTTAAGACACAAATATTGCTGTAATGCCGACCCTAGCTACGCACCTAATTATGACTGGTCGGTTGCAGAATCCATGCAGGCTACTTATGGAAAAAAAATTATATTATTTCTAAAGACCAACATAGACAGATATATAGCTGTTTTTAACTCAGCTACCGACTATTGTCAAAAAAATGATTATTTATTCTATCCAAAACAAAAAAACATAGAAAAATATAATCGTTCAATTGATGCCTTAATAAATTTAAAAAGCGATTATTCAAAAAATAAGGACGCTTACATTAAACAATGGACCGCAGAAAGGACATCCCTGTTATTGGAAATCAAATAGCCCAATATCTTCACCTGGGGTTTCTACATACCCACTTCGCCCATGCGTGTGTATACCAACACCAAACCATCTTGTACTTTAGGCTACTTCTTGCGAATGTTTATACAGGCAATCCAACTAAACCATTCACAGAAACCCGAATTATTAGCAGAATCCTCTCACAAAGCGGGTTGATATATTTTACTCCCACCATACAGTTTATGACAATTCTATGACAAAACTGATGAGAGTCATCTTTTATGGTGACCCTTGTTAATCAATTCACTCCATCATGCTTTGAATATTTGTTTAGTTAAAAAATTATTTAATTAAACAAATTGTAAAGTATGAAAAGTTATTCCCTTTTGTATGTCTTTTTAGTTGTTACGGTTTTCTTGGCCTACTGTACCAAGAGTGATCAAGTTGTAAGCAGCCCCACAGGTAGTTCAAGCACATTGAATGCTTACAAAACAGCTACAGCACCAGTTATTGATGGTAATGTAGATGCTATCTGGACGAATGCCACAGCATTGTCTGTTACACCTACTGTACCAAACCCAGGTAATGGATTGTTTATGGGCTATTGTGGAGAACAATATCCTGCAACTATTCAATCTATGTATGATGCAAACAATGTCTATTTCTTGGTTAAATGGGATGATTCTACTAGTGCCAACCCCATTCAACCATGGGTATTCGATGCAGTAGCACATACCTGGTCTCAAAGAGCAAACGCAAGAACCTTTGATGTAAATGGCAATTTAACTAAGTTATCAATGGGATTAGACCAATTGGCTTTTCAATGGGATATAAACAATTCTACCCAAAACTTTGCTACCCAAACCTGTTATGCATCTTGCCATTTGTTTACTCCATATAGAAACTATGCGGGTGTTTTTCAAGCAAATGCTAGTGGAAATCACTACACAAATGGCCCCAACGAAAAAGTAGATTTATGGTGGGCTAAATTAAACAGAGATGTATTGGCAGGTCAGATGGATGATTGGTATCTAGATGATGGAGGTGGACAAAGCTACTATGACACTTTAGGTGGAAGCGCAAATGGTCGCCATGCAAATGGTCAGATCAAACCAACACCATTCTCTACAACGTACATTTTACCATCTACTAAAAAAGCACCTGCATCTAATTATAGCGGACCTTATTCAAATTCACAAACACTTGCTTATACCCTAGCATCTGGTAAATCAGTTAGTGTAAAAGTGCCGCTGTATGTAGAATCTGGCACAACCAAACCATACTATCCAGCTTCAGATATTACGGGTGGTACTGCAATAAAAGTTACTGCTGTAGATTCTATGGGTGTACTTACATTGGCTAATGGACAAACAATAGACCCCAATGCTGATGCAGCGTCTTATGCAGACGATCCAGGAGTTGGAAGGAACGTTGGTTCAAAATGTTTCCCTTCCTTCATCTTACAACCATTTATAAACGAAAGGGCTAATATAAAAGCGTCAGCTGTTTATACAGGTTCAGGATGGGTGGTAGAAATTCAACGTGCTTTAAAAACCGGTGATGTATTAAAACAAGATGTAGACTTTACAGATTTAACTGACAGAGCATTTGGAATCGCAATATGGAATACCTCAAACTATCAACATGGTATTCAACCCAACCTGCTTTTACATTTTCAACAATAGATACACAGTCTTTTTCACCAATAAATTATTATTTTATGTTCAAGAAAAAGATAACCATATTATCGGGGATTATAGCAATAATCCTGATAGTGATATCTGGTTGTTATAAAACAACAACCTATGTTAAAAATGCTGGCAGCGACATCACAGAGACAATGAGCTTTGCAAAAGACATTAACCCCATTCTCACAAGTAGTTGTGCATTAAGTGGATGCCATGCTGCAGGTGGTCATGCGCCAAATTTGACTGCTTCAAATGCATATACTTCCTTAACAGGTGGCGGATATGTAAAAGCAAATGATCCAGACAACAGCGTAGTGATGTTATGGCTTACGGGCAAAAAGAATCCTGTAATGCCATTAGGTTCTGGTCCTAATTCTGATATTAATGCAAAGATTTATGCTTGGATAAATCAAGGTGCACAAAACAATTAAATTAATTAAAAATGAAAAGAGTTAAATGTCAACTACCTACGGTTCGTATAATACTGACCGTACTCTTATTCCTTTGTTTTTCGATGGATACTAGTTTGTTGAAAGCACAGGATTCTACAGCAACTGCTCCGGTAGAAAAGAAGAAGTTGTATACAAAGAATACTTTTAATGGCAATCTGCTGATTGATAACCAATCTGTAATGGTACCTATTAAAGGAACGTTTGAATTTTATATTCAACATAGGTTTGGTGTTATTTCTAATGGCTTCACGGATTTCTTTGGAATCTATTCGGGCGCCAATATGCGTTTATCCGCTAGTTATGTACCAATTAAGAATCTGCAAATTGGTTTTGGTTCTACTAATGACAGGATGCAAGTTGACGGTAATATAAAGTACGCCCTATTAAGACAAACAAAGGATTGGAAAATGCCTGTAAGTGTAACATTTTATGGTAATGCAGCAATGGACACCCGGGCAAAGAACAGCTCATTGCCTATTGTTACTACATCAGATAGATTTAGCTATTTCAGCCAACTGATTGTTGCTAGCAAGGTTTGTGATTACTTTTCTATTCAGGTAGCACCAAGTATTTCATACTATAACAATGTGCCTGCCTATACAGATGATAAAGGATTGATTCAGCCAACATTAAAAAATCAGCACGTTGCCTTGAGTGTTGCAGGTAAACTTAAGCTATCAGAAGGGATGTCGTTATTGCTTAATTATGATCAACCATTAACACAGCATCCAATGAATAATCCCCATCCAAATCTAAGTGCAGCATTGGATATGAATACAAGTGGACACGATTTTCAAATAACATTTGGTAATTATGGTTACCTGCTTCAACAAGATAACAATATATTGAATCAGAATGATTTTACACAAAGTCAGTATTGCATCGGATTTAATATATCCAGACTTTGGAACTTCTAAAATAATTCAGGTTACAGGTTACTGGAAACCAGTAACAACCATAAGTTTTTTCTCATCTCAAATAAACATTCATTATGAAAAGAAGAATTCTTCAAATTGGTGCAGTATTAACTGTAGCGTTGGTTTGTGCAAGCTTTACACTTTTACAAACAAAGCCTTGGGTAGTACCTGAAAAGGCTGCCAAAACATCAAATGCTGTAAAAACAAGTGCCGCTTCTGTATCGGAAGGAAAGGCATTGTGGTCTCAACATTGTTCTTCCTGTCATGGAAAAACCGGATTGGGTGATGGTAGCAAAGCTGCTCAGTTAAAAACAACACCACCCGATTTTACTAAGGCATCTTTTCAATCTCAATCCGATGGTTCTTTATTCTATAAAGTATCTGAAGGAAGGGATGACATGCCTAATTTTAAAAAGAAATTACCAGAAGCAGATGACATCTGGAACCTGGTTAACTTTATGAGAACACTCAAGAAATAGTTGTTTCAGTCATGGTTGTTTATTATAAAACCGCCATATTCTTGTGGAGGTTTCAAGTTGCTGAAGTACAATACTGGTTGTCTAGGTGTAGGCAGCCAGTATTCAGCAACCATTTTATTTAAAACAATTTACATTATACTCTCAACAATTAATAATTGTAACATTAAACATCATCGATTATGGACAATTTACCAATTGAATCAACTAGACACATCAGAAGAAAGATATTACTTGGCAGTATTGGTGTATTGGCATTGTTTCCATTCTTAAAATTTATATCCTTAAACAAAGAAAGAAAAGCTATAAGCTGTGCACCAGACAAAACAGAGACCATGAAACTTCTTACACAAGATGGTAGATTAGTTGAAGTGGAAATATCCAAAACTAGCACTACTAAGGAACAATTATCTAACGAGCAGCTGATGGGTTGGGTAAAAAGATAACAAACAAAACAACTTTAATGGAAACAACAGATAATTCAAGACGAGCTTTTATAGCTAGTGGCTTGCTTGCAGGTTTGGCTTTAGCGGGTTGTTCTACAAAAAAGAATCCCTTCGAACCCGATAAGCTTGATGAGGTGAAACCTTCGGGTGAGATGGTCAAACTTCTATCTGTAGATGGTAAAGTAATAGAGGTTGACAAGGCTTTTTTAAAGCCCGTTCCCGATTTGCCTGCTATCCCTAACGATGTTGCCAGAAAAGGAATAGCCGGAAAGAAATTCGTAATGGTCATCGACCTTTCAAGGTGTAAAAGCTTAAAGAAGTGTCAGGCTGCCTGTAACCACATGCACCACATACATCCGGGTCAGAACTGGATAAAGGTCTACCCCATGCAGGATGCCGAACATACTGCACCTTATTGGGAGCCTACTACTTGTATGCATTGCGACGAGCCCCCCTGTGTGAAGGTTTGCCCGGTTGATGCCACCTTCAAAAGGCAAGATGGCATTGTATTGATAGATAGTGACAGGTGTATCGGTTGTAGGTTTTGCATGGCTGCTTGTCCTTACTCTAGTCGTGTATTTAACTGGGAAGATCCTGGTGTGCCAGAAGATATTGCCAAACAATCTTATTCGTGCGAAACCAGTGTCCCTCAAAAAAAGGGAACTGTGGGCAAATGCGACTTCTGCCCAGATATGGCGCGTAAAGGAGAACTCCCACATTGTGTTTCTGCTTGCCCTAACGGTGTATTTGCCTTTGGTGATATGCTGGAAGATACCGTAACAAATGGATCTGAGACTTTCCGTTTTAGCGACTTGATAAGGGATAAGGCAGGATATCGGTTGATGGAAGACCTTGGCACTAAGCCTAGTGTTTACTATCTGCCACCAGTTAATAGAAACTTCCCTTTTGAAAATCATGAAGAAAAGGAAGAAGGAAAACATAGCTAACCTTTAAATAAATAATTGTGAAAGACAGTGCAATTCAAAAAATAACAGAAGACTTGTTGCCACAGAAGTTTGGCAAACAGGGAAAAATATGGGTAGCGTTTTTGTTGGTACTCTGTTTGGTTGGGTTCATTGCTTATTGTCGCCAGCTATCAAAAGGCTTGGTTGTGACCGCAATGCGGGATTATGTTTCTTGGGGCATCTACATCTCAAACTTTGTATTCTTTGTAGCCATTAGCCTTGTGGGCTCATTAATTACCGCCGTACTAAGATTGACCAACGCAGAATGGAGTACCCCTCTTACCAGGATTGCTGAAATCATTGCGGTTTCAGCCATCACTTTTGCTTCGCTGATTATTATTGTAGATATGGGTCGCCCAGACAGGTTTTATAACTTGTTTATCCATGGCAGGCTACAATCGCCTATTATTTGGGATGTGATAGTTATAACTACTTATTTCTTTATCAGCCTATTATTGCTTTATTTTCCTTTACTACCCGATTTGCAAATCCTGCTTAGGTATAAGGATAAAACAAGCAAGGGATTATATAAAATGTATTCCTTACTTGGTTCCTTTTGGAAGAATACCCCCGAGCAGGTTAAGATAAATAGCCGTGCCGTAAATATCTTATCAATCACTATAATTCCCGTAGCGTTCTCTATACACACGGTTACCTCTTGGTTATTTGCTACTACTTATCGCCCAGGGTGGGATAGTACAAACTTTGGTGCTTACTTTATTTCTGGAGCATTCTTAGTAGGTGCGGGTGCTGTAATAGTGGCTATGTATGTTTTCAGAACCCACTATGACCTAGAGAAATATATCACTGATAGTCATTTTGACAAAATGGGTAAGATTCTAGTATTGCTTGCCTTACTTTATCTATACTTTAATGTGAACGAATTTCTAGTTCCCGCCTTTAAGATGAAAAAATCGGAAGAAGACCATTTGATGGGGTTGTTTACAGGCGAATTTGCTGCTGTATTCTGGTTTGCAATATGTACGGCAATGATTATTCCGATACTAATTTTAGTTAATAAGAAAGGAAGACTTCCGCTACCTGCATTCATCGCGGGATTATTAGTGGTGGTTGGTTCATGGTTTAAGCGTTACCTGATTGTAACACCCACTTTGTTGCATCCTTTCCTACCTATGCACGACGTTCCAGAAAGCTACAAACACTACTTTCCATCTTGGGAAGAGTGGGCAATAGCCATAGGTTCTTTGGCGGGTGCAATGCTTATTGTCACCATTTTTGCCAGGATATTCCCTATTATCCCTATTCACGAAACAATCACAGAAACGGAACAACATGAAAAAGAATAGTTACAAATCGATACTCGTAGCTGTCCTATTGGGTATGATAGCTACTGTTGCATTAGCCCAAGATGGAGATAAAAAAGACTTGATGTTGAGTGCCAGTTATTTTAACAATAACAACCAGACCCATTATCTGGTAGCACATACTAAATGCAAAATAGATGGCAAGTTTTTACCAATTCCAGGCATTGATGTAAGTTTTTATATAACAAACGATTCTACCGAATCGCATTTATTGGGTAAAGCCATAACCAACGATAAAGGCGAAGCTCCTTTAATGATACCCGCAGCTGCTAAAAGTGAATGGGTAAAATCGGCTAAGCAAACCTTTGTTGTTGTTTCTAAAGCTACCAAAGTGTTTGATCAGACAAAAGCTTCTACAGATGTAGTGAAAGCGAAACTAAAGATGGACACAACTTCCGACAGAAAAATAAATGTTACTGTTCTAGAATTAAAAGATACAACCTGGACACCCGTAAAAGGAGTAGAACTAAAAGTGGCTATCAAAAGAATGGGAGGAGATTTGAATGTGAGTGAGACGCAGACTTATACGACAGATTCTACAGGAGCAATTTCAGCAGACTTTAAACGGGATTCATTACCCTGTATAAATGGAAATCTAACTTTGATTGCTAAGGTAGAAGACAATGACACCTATGGAAACCTTACGGTGGAAACGCAAGTACCGTGGGGGAATAGACTTGAATACCTTTCTAGATTTGACAGAAGAACACTATTTGCTAGAAGAGGACACTCACCTATTTGGTTAGAACTTTTAGCATATTCCATCAAAGTAGTAGTTTGGCTTATATTAGTTTATCTACTTGGTCAACTAAGAAAGATAAAAAGATTAGGCATGGAATAACTCCTTTTACCATAGAGAAATTTATCGAGCAGTTGCCATCAATTGATAGCAGCTGCTCTTTTTATTTTATTTTCAATCTGAATCACAAATGAGTTTGAAGTAACCCTACTATCTTTTCATGATCTTTTTGTAGTTCCGCAATAAATTCCGCTGTTTCTGAATCGTGGCACTCTTCAGAAAAATGATGGATATAGGTCTTTAGGTTTTCAATTAATATTTCATGATCAGATAATAATTCCTTTAATAATTCTCTACAGTCCTTTTTATTGTTTTCGACATTTTTAATGTGTGCAATTTGTAGAAAGGAGGGAGAAGCTGCAGGAACATAATTTCCAAAAAGACCTAATCGTTTTGCTATACGAACAATAAAGTTATCTAGACGCTCAAATTGCGTTTCGAAGGTCTTATGAACCGCATAATAGTCCGAACCTTCTATATGCCATTGTGCGTATCTTGTTTTATTGCAAAGAACATATTCATCAGCTAATATTTTAGCTAGTTCTACTGAAATCTCTTTGTGTACATCAACGGCTGAAAGCGTACTATTTTTCATGATGATTTTTTTATTAACTATTAGGTAATTGTTTTATACAGACTTTTGTATATTGTTTCCTCTTTGTTTTTGTAATATTACCAATTGCATAGGCTTTAAATAAAGTCTGATATACGACCTCTGTATTTCGTCAAACAAACTATGAAATACTTGTATATAGGAACTTGTATCATATCCATAAATCACTTCTAAAAAATTAGAGTCATTTAATTGAGGACGATTCAGCAGAATAAATTTTTCAAATACATCAGATAAAGAGGTATTATATACCAATATAACCTCTTTTAGTGGCGTTGCTATCGAATAGGAAAGTATATATTTATGAGTTAAGTCTAGAGGCAAATCCGATTTATACTTCGAAATACTATTACAGTAAATTTGACCATCCCTTACAACATCAATATTATCTTGCAACCTATCCAACAATTCTGTTGCTTCGATAGGTAACTCAGCACTTCTTACTTCATTTAAAAACGCTGTATTTGCTTTATAGATAGGCATATTGTGTAATCCGAAGAACTGGAATGCCATACCTGCAATAAGTTGTTCTTTTTTTAATAGCCCCATTGAATTAATAACCAAAGGAGGCTCGTACTTGGGGGTAATACTAAACTTTTGATATCTTTTGTTTTCAAAATCCTTTATTAAGGCAGGTGACTTGATAGCAAAACCGGTTGAAGTAGAGGGAAGCATAGCAATTTTTTTTATTAAATGATTTAATGTTTAAACTAAGTTTTTAGGTTGTAAAGGTGGGGAGAGAGAAGTCCGTATTCGTTATACAATAATTTTAATAATTTGCATAATTTCACGATTAAGACATTAATTTTTTAGATTTCCCCATAGAAAGGATAGAAACTTGCATCCCTACCTATTTGCGTATGAATTAAAACAAAATAGCTGTGTTTATGATTAAACCGATTGCAGGTAAACTTAGAAATAGAATTGAGGTAAACTTGTTGGTGAATAAATGACTTTTATTAAATGCCCTTACTCCATTAGTTTTGCCACAATGCAAAAAATATTGATTATTCAAACTGCTTTTATTGGCGATGTTGTACTTGCAACAGGTATTCTTGAAAAATTACATCAATATTATCCAAAGGCTACGATTGATTTTCTGGTTCGCCAAGGGAATGAGTCTTTATTTAATAACCATCCTTTTCTTAATGAGGTCTTAATCTGGCATAAGAAAGAAAAAAAATACAAGCACCTTTTTGATTTAGTGCTTAAACTACAAAAAAACAAATACGACACGGTTATCAATCTGCAACGATATGCAGCAACAGGTTTTCTAACTGTATTCTCTGGTGCAAAAAAGACTATTGGTTTCGATAAAAATCCTTTTAGCTTTTTGTTTTCTCAAAGAATACCACACACTTTTAGTTTAAAAGATGGAAAGACACTACATGAGATTGAACGGAATCATTTACTAATACAAGCTATAACAGATAAGCATGCAGCAAAGCCTAAACTGCATCCAAATGAAAAGGACTTTGCATTTGTAGCCCTCTATCAAACGAGACCCTATATTTGTATTGCACCTGCATCGGTATGGTTTACTAAACAATTCCCCGCAGAAAAATGGGTAAGCTTTATCGCACAAATACCCGTAGCCTTCAATATTTATTTAATTGGGGGTAGTACTGACGCATTCCTTTGCAATAAAATAGTTAAATACAAAGTGCACCCAAATGTGACTAGTCTGGCAGGAAAACTAAATTTTTTACAATCAGCGGCATTACAAAAAGGGGCTTCCATGAATTATGTAAACGATTCGGCACCCATGCACTTTGCCTCAAGCGTAAATGCGCCTGTTACAGCTGTATATTGTTCTACCATTGTTGGTTTTGGCTATGGCCCCTTAAGTGATAATAGCATTGTAATAGAAGTCGCAGAAACATTACCTTGCCGCCCTTGTGGCTTGCATGGAAAAAAAGCTTGCCCCTTAGGACATTTCAATTGTGCCAACAAAATAACAAATGAACAACTGTTAAAGGAATTATGAAATAGGAAATAAGAAATAGGAGTTGTTTAAACTTGGGGTTTTGATATAATCTATTACTGCCAAAACAAAGCATGTCTATTTCTTATTTTATAATTCATAATTCATATTTCAAAATATGGATATAAATTGTACAGATAGAGAACTTTTCTTATTAAAAAAGATAGCAAGTGCTGCACAGGATTTGGGGGTAGAGGCTTATCTGATTGGAGGTTTTGTACGGGATAAAATTATTGATCGTACCACAAAAGATGCAGATATCGTTTGTTTGGGTGATGGTATAGAACTTGCAAACAAAGTTGCGGAACGTTTTAACCCAAAGCCTATAGTAGCCTTTTTCAAAACCTTTGGCACTGCTCAGATAAAATTAGACGATGGTTTTGAAATAGAATTTGTTGGCGCAAGAAAAGAAAGTTATGACTTTGGTAGCCGGAAGCCCGTTGTTGCACCTGGCACACTTGAGGATGACCAAAACAGAAGAGACTTTACTATTAATGCACTCGCAATAAGTCTGAATAAAAATGATTTCGGGAAACTGATAGACCCATTTAACGGTGTAAAAGACATTGAAAGAGGGGTTATAGAAACACCACTTGCCCCTTTACAAACTTTTAGTGACGACCCCTTACGAATGATGCGCGCCATCAGGTTTGCTACCCAATTAAACTTTACCATTGCGCCTGTTACTTTTCAAGCGATTACAGACAACGCATCTAGGATAAAAATAGTTTCACAAGAACGTATTACCGATGAACTCAATAAGATATTATTGGCAAAGAAGCCAAGTATCGGTCTAGATTTATTGAGCAAAAGCGGTTTGATGCAAATTATATTCCCACAGATGATGGCCTTGCATGGTGCCGAATATGTGGATGGCCTCGGGCATAAAGACAACTTCTATCATACACTTCAGGTAGTAGACAATATATCGGAAAACACGACCGATTTATGGCTTAGATGGGCTGCTGTTTTGCATGATATTGCCAAACCTCAAACCAAACGTTTCGAAGTTGGTCATGGCTTTACTTTTCATGGTCACGAAGTAGTGGGGGCGAGGATGGTTCCTAAGATATTTTCCAAGCTAAAACTTCCTTTAAATGAAAAAATGCGGCTGGTTCAAAAGTTAGTAGCCCTTCATTTAAGACCAATTAGTCTTACCAAAGAAAATATTACAGATAGCGCAATCAGGCGTTTACTTTTTGATGCCGATGAAGATATAGATGCGCTGATGATGCTCTGCAATGCCGACATTACGAGTAAGAATAAACAGAAAGTAAAGCGTTTCATTCAAAACTTCGAATTGGTAAAAGAACGATTAAAGGAGGTAGAAGAAAAAGATCATATCCGAAACTGGCAGCCGCCTATTACGGGAGAAATTATTATGCAAACGTTCAACCTTACTCCCAGTAAACCCGTTGGCCAGATAAAAGATGCCATTCGTAATGCCATTTTAGATGGCGTGATCCCAAACAATTATGAAGAAGCTTTTCAATTTATGTTGAGACAAGCAGCCGAATTGAATTTGAAACCCATTTAATCACTACTTTAGCGGACTGAGATATAGTTATTAAGTATGAGATATGAAGTATGAAGTATAAAATAAGCGTTTTAATAACTCACAACTCACAACTCACAATTACAATTCACAATTCACAACTACTTACATGGCAATTTTAAAGTTTAGGGTTTATTTCGAGGAAGATGATTCAGTTTATAGAGACATTGCTATCAAACATACACAAACATTTAAGGATCTCCACTTTGCGATATTAACTTCTTATGAATTTGACAATAAGCATAAAGCAACCTTTTACCGTAGCAACGATTCTTGGTTACGTGGGCGTGAAATTAGCTTGGCACAGTATGACAAACAATATGTGGCTCCTCCCCTATTGATGGAAGCAACGACTATAGCTAGTGAAATAAAAGACACCAATCAGCGTTTTATTTATGTCTATGATTTTGCAAAGAACTGGGTGTTTCAGGTGGCTTTAATCAGTGTTTCTAAAGAAGAAAGTGCCCGAATAACCTATCCAACCCTCACCCGGAAAGAAGGTATTGGACCACCCCAATATGGCACTAAGAGTTTATTGGGTGAGAAATTTGCCGACATAGAAGAAAAGTACGACTTAAAAGAAGTTAACGAAGGTTTTGGAGAAGAAAATGATGATGACTCTGCCGAAGACAATGAAGAACAAGTAGAAGACAACAACGAGGAGTTTCTGGATTAATGCATAAAGGTCTGGAAGTTTAAAATAGTCTAACAAGTATCATTTAAAAAGCCTGCTTCGAAGTAAATACTTTGAAGCAGGCTTTTATATTAAAACCATATACATACACCCTTTACCGCTTCTTCCTTTTCAGCTTCTTTGCTGCATAGCCAATACCACTAGCTGCAAGCACCAGACTCATACCGCCATCAAATAGCACTACTGGTCCGCTATCACCACCTATTCCTCGCTATGGTTTCACGACGAGGTAGATGCCATTTTGCACCTACTACGATGTGTTACTTATTAAAGCATGGGCATTACCAAACGTTACATTTCATATTGCCAAAGGATTAAGCCATAGCAACACCACCGCAATGGTTAAACAGAAAAAACATTGTGAGATTCTTTGTATGTGATGATTAGAATAGACTATAAATTAAATACAAACAAAGCTAGAGCCTTCACGATTTCACCAATCTATCAAATTTAAGTTTACTTTGCTGTTGTTAATTGTGTCGCTGATGTATTGGTCTATGTGACTTTGTCCAGATCTAATAATGTTATTAATTTTTAAACTTTCAAAGGCTATATTCTTTGCCCAATCTCTTTCATCTTTTTTAAACTCTTTGTTGCAAGCAGTAAAATGTTTGATTGCTTTATCTATTTGTCCATTATGAAGACAAATATGCCCAAAATCAAAATCTTTCCTGCCACCAATACTTCCCCAAGAAACTCTATCTCCGAATTTACTTACTCCAAAAATATTTTTCCTGCTCGAGTTGATTATTTCCGCACTTGTTTCTGTTGCCTCAAAAAAAGGAATGGCATATTTTTCTATTTGGTTAAATACATCAACAAAGCTTCTATCACCTTCTACTTTTGTTCTGTAATACCACCATTTATCTCTTTTGTAATCTTTAGAAAGTTCTCCAAGGCAGTTACCTGGCCTTAATAAAAGGTAATCATAATTTATACAAAACAGTGGTCTAATTGCAACATGGATATTAAAACTCTGTCCACCATATGCTGCTTTTTGAAAATTAAGAAATTGAAAAACATTCCCTTTAGTAAGTCTTGCAACTGTAGCACTTTTATATTTTCTGAATCCCAATCCTTTTAATGGTGTTTCAATATAAGATTGCCTTGCTTTGGTAAAAAAGCGTTTCCCGCTAAATTCTTGCGCCAAGTCACTTATTTGGGGTGTCATAAAGGGTTTCATTAAACGTAGTCATTAATTCAGTACTTTCATTTATAAGAGATATGTTTTCTTCCTTTTCCCAACATGCAATAGAACGATTATTTCATTAATCACATCTCACCTAAATAGTTGTTGGTCTAGAAGATACAACAACGGTACGTACCTCACAAATATCAATACAATTTCCTCATCAAATCGCAACAAAATAATAAACCCCGTAATAATTGGTCTTAAATCAGTCAACTATTAGCTGGCAATGCCCTAAATTACTTTAATACAAGCAAGTCTTTATCCTACACACCTGAATTAACCTTCATTCATGTATGTCCAGCTAAAACATGTACATATTGACAGTCAAACACGTGTGTAGGATACAGATACACGTATATTAACGTTCATTTAGGTGTGTAGTATACAGATGTGTACATATTGGCAGTCAGATACGTGTGTAGGATACAGACTTGCGTATATTAATGTTCATTCAGGTGTATCCCATAAGAATGTGTATATATTGGCAGTAATAAACCTGTATCCTAGTGGATTGTCTTCGAATTAACAATTTCAATTTAAGAATGTAATGGAAGCAATTAAGGTCATATCCTAGCTTTCTCCCTGCCCCCTTTTTCATTGAAGTCCTTTGAGCCTTTGGGGCTGTGTAATAAAATCCTTGAGTAAACAACAGGATAAATTAATTCCCACACACAATTCAGTGCTTAGGAAAGTTATTTCTTTACTAAACATTCAATGCTGAACACTTATCAATCATCACTTGTAATTATTAGCAATATATTCGCACCGATGGGAAAATTTGCACACGATACAATAGTGCCACAAAAAGATAGTAGCCTCACCAAGAAGGAACAAGTGGCAGATATGTTCAATAGTATTGCCTTTCGCTACGACTTCCTGAACCGGTTTCTAAGTGCCGGGATAGACATTACGTGGCGCAAAAAGGCTATCAAACAACTCACTTCGCTACAGCCACAAACCGTTTTAGATGTGGCTACCGGCACCGCTGATGTGGCTTTGATGACCTACGACCTCCTGCACCCCAAGAAAATAATAGGCATAGACATCAGCGAAGGCATGCTGGATTTGGGTAGAAAAAAGATAACAGCCCGCAACCTGAACAATACCATTCAGTTGTTTACAGGAGATAGCGAAAACATTGGTTTTGAAGCAGATACGTTCGATGCCATCACTGTTGCTTTTGGCGTACGGAACTTCCAGAACCTATCCAAAGGGCTAGAAGAAATGAGACGGGTACTAAAACCCGGCGGAAAGTTGGTGGTATTGGAATTCTCGAAACCAAAGAATGTATTGTTTAAGGGCGTTTATAACATATATATGAATAATATTGCACCGGGCTTTGGTAAGATGGTCGCAAAAAACAAAGATGCCTACCAATACCTGAATGATAGTGTACAGGCGTTTCCGGAAGGAGAATCTTTTTTGGGCATCATGAAAGAAGCAGGTTTCAATCAAACTTATTTACAAAAACTCACACTAGGAATATGTACCATTTATTGCGGAACCAAATAAAGAAAATCGCCCTTATTGTGGCAATAGGTGCTTTTGCATCACCAGCAATGGCGCAAGACAAAGAGATTTACAGGCAGGAACACGATAATCTCCGTTACTATTTTGGTATTACCCTAGGATATAATGCGACCTCGTTGCGCCCTACATTTTCTACCAAGTTTTTACTGGATGATAGCATAAAAGTGGCAAGACCAAGTGCAAGCGGTGGTATTGCATTGGGCTTTTTGGGAACGCTCAGACTGAACAACCACTTTCAATTGCGCATCAATCCGCAATTGGTGATTGGTGGGGCAAAGAGTTTCGAATACACACTCAACAAAGATTCGCTTGCTTTAGGTGAGTCGCAATACATGACCAAGACCTTACCCGCAACCCTTATAAGTTTGCCCATACACATCAAATTCAATTCAGACAGGATAGATAATTTCAGGTTCTATGTATTAGGTGGAATCAGGTTAGAGCGAAATTTGGCCTCTCCTCCCCCTGCAACAAACGGCGATGAAAAGGTGCTTTCTTTAAAGCAAAATGACTTTGGGTTGGAAACCGGTGTAGGCTTCAACTTCTTTTTGCCTTTTGTAACTATCTCCCCTGAAATAAAGTTCACGTATGGATTGAGCAATTTGAATGACCGGAATCCCGACTTAAAGTATTCCGCCGTATTCGACAAGATACAGTCTCGTATGATCAGTTTTTCGCTTCATTTTGAGGACTAGGATTTTAGTGATTAACGTTTAGTGATTAATGATTAATATTTTTCGCCAAACATTAATCACTAACAACTC
>Ga0114962_10002373_pt1 | contig 15735 bp, 15 predicted proteins | sample C_130820_MF_Meta_FD_87017 | JGI IMG/M metagenome (GOLD analysis project Ga0114962, IMG submission 87017) | Freshwater microbial communities from Lake Croche, Canada to study carbon cycling - C_130820_MF_MetaG | ecosystem: Environmental > Aquatic > Freshwater > Lake | place: Lake Croche, Canada...
AACACCAAAACCAACACCACAACCTGAAATAATATCTCCGAATACTCCTCCTAAGGAAGACATAAAATCAAATACTGTTAATGTTGCATATAATTTAGTAAAGCATATCCAAAAACCAAAACCAGAACCAGAACAAATATCTACAACAGAAACACCTAAACTGAACTCGAAGGTTCTCGAAATAGCATTAAAACTTGTTCAAAAAATAAAAACTTTAGAAATAGAAGAAGTTGTAGAAGCTATACAAGTTGCACAAGCTTTACCAGTTGCGCAGTTACTTGAAGATGAAGAAAAAAGTCTACAAACGGATATAAATCGCGAAACACAAGATAGTGCTTCACAATCTGAGATAGACGTTCAGGAGACTTCATATGTTTCTGTCGATCCATTCGCAATCGGAAAACAAGTCAGTTACGACAATAACGGTAATCGTACGGAAGAATATGAAATTACGTACGATCCAAAAACCAATGAAATCAAACAACAAAAACTAACGTAGATACATAGGACGCTGATCTCTTTCCATAACCAATCTGTCAGGAATAAACACAGGTATTTTATCAATGATATCCAAGCTCTTTAGTTCCTTCTTGTCGAGGATAACCTCTTGTTTAGGATTTACTAAATTCGTGGAACCGATACCGAAAAGCTGGGTTTCAATATCTACAGGATTGAATGCGAAATTTGTGGGCACCATGCGACCTGACAATAACCCGTCGCCGGGTAATTTCGGATCAACTGCTTCACCGTTATAAGAGTTCTCATAAGCGTAATATCTGGCAATATCTTTGATTTGTCTTTGTTCTGTTGCATAATCTCCGGGAGTGTTCTTTGCACGTGTAGAAGCCATATACAATATAGTATACTTTGATATTTTTCTTATCGAAGTATACCGATGTTCTCAACTACATCGAGTATCAAATACGTCGATATAAATCTCTAAAGCAGTGATTGTTTATTGTAAAGTTCTCCGGTGTTTTAAAAAAACAGACTAAACATTTATGAAATCGCATTAAATGATCATAAGACATCATAATTGCCATACCTGTTTCGTGATCGATAGAGAACATTTTTGCAGCAGCAGCACTGTAAAGTTCTCTAAATATCGGGTTATCTTTGGTTTTCTTATATATGTAATTAAGAGCGACTGTAGATGCATCGTTGTCGTAATTCAATTCGTCCAACGTTTCGTCGTCCAATACTTCGTCTTCATTTATTGCCGGCAGTTGTTTTACAGTATTCATTTGAAACAGTGTACGAAGACATTCACGATATTCGTGTGTGTTGTTGTATGAAATATCGATATCTGTAGGGTACTTGTATTTGTTCATTTGTGAATACAAAACAAAATGTCTCTATATGTTTTACACCTTTGAACATTTAGATCATAATGATTATTTTTTGTTAGTTTTTAGCAAATTCTATATCATTATTCATTTTGGTCGTTGTAATTATTTAGTTAATTATATATTATTATATATATAATGGAAACTTATAAAACCCTTATCGAAACAGCATTTCAAAATGCCGAAAATAATATTTCAAAAATTACAAATGATATTATTAATATGGAAGGTATGACTGGAACCAAAACAAGACATTTTTATAATAATTTACTAAATACAGAAAACGCAAGATATTTAGAAATAGGAACTTGGAAAGGTAGTTCTGTATGTTCTGCTATGTGTGAAAATAAAGCAAAGGTAATATGTATAGATAATTGGAGTGAATTTGGAGGTCCTAAATCTGATTTTTTAGTTAATTTTGAAAAATTCAAAGGCGAAAATGACGCAACATTTATTGAGAATGATTGCTATAAAGTAGATGTTTCCGTATTACCCAAATTTAATATTTATATGTATGATGGAAATCATACGAATGAAAGTCATTATAACGCATTATTACATTATTATAATTGTTTAGATGATGTATTTATTTTTATAGTAGATGATTGGAACTGGGAAGATGTTAGAGATGGAACAATCAAGTCTATTCAAAAATTGAACTTAAAAGTATTATATGAAAAAGAAGTTAGATTAACTTGGGATAATTCTCATACTAGCCAACCGCAAGCAAAAGATACTTGGTGGAATGGAATTTATGTTGCCATTTTACAAAAATAATCGGCGTTTGAAATGTTCAAGGGTGTATATATTTTTGTCTAACTTCCAAAAATATATACCGGCTAAATCGTGGGATAAAATTCCCAATCTAAATAATTACAAACTAATTTCCATATTGCATCTTGTTCTCTTTGTTTAACCGGATCTTTCAACAATGTAATATACGGCAAATATTGTTTCTGTTCCAAGAGAACACACAGCTGGTATAAAGTATACGTATAATTGAAGAAATTGGTTCTCCCCGCTGGACAAAACATCGACCAAGGTTTCTGTATTTCTATAAAGAGAACACACAAGGTCTCGTGTAATTCTTCCGACATGATGGGCGGTTTAATGCCAAACTGCGAATTGATATACTGTATATGTTCGAAATACTTGTTGTAGCCGAGTTTCCGTAATATTTCCCGCATTTTCGTGTAATTGATGGTCGACAAGTCTTTGATGCGTTCTTTCTTAATACGGGCTTTAATGGCATTCATTACTTCTTCTGGTATTTGCGTCGTCTCTTTCGCCTGGAATTGCGACAGGATTTCTTTGAAATGGTTGAGACGTATATAGGCCGTGTAAGAAACTTCGTTCGGCGGTTCTTTGTTGGTCGGTTTTGAACTGTCGACTATGAACGTGATGAATTTTCCGCATTCTTCGTTGTTACATATAAGAATACCTTCTTCGTCTTGAGGAATAAGTTCTCCTTTGTTACAAACTAGACATATATCCGAAGGAACCACGAAATCCTGTATATTGCTTATTTCATTATTCACGTTCTGCCAGTATTTTAGATAAAGTTTCTTCGATTGTGCGTATTTTTCACTGGCGATGTTATCGTTCTCCGGCGTCTTTGATTTGATTTTAAAGAATGAATTGAGAACATTTACGTTCTGTACCGAAGTGGTATTTGATATCTGTTGTTTTTGTTCGAAATACTGGAAAATATATTTAGAATTGTCGAGGAAATACCGTTTTTTCTTGCTACGAAGTTCTCTTATTTTGGTTTTAATCTGCTCAATTTTATCTCGAATGTCGAGATAAACGTCAATCTGATGTTCTTTTAATGTAAGTGCCTTGGCTTTGAGTTCCTTTTTTTCGGCTGTGAGAGACGGAATAATAACAGTTTCTATTTCTTCGAATGTTCTCAGCATCTCCTTGTGTTTCTCATCGATGGTGGTTTTTTGTGGATTTTGTTGTTGTTGGGAATTCATTGTCCCGTCTTTACATAATATAATTGGAGAACTTTTAAGTTGTTGGGGGGAAATAAATATAATATATCTATATTGTAAATGTCCAATTTATTGGTCCCTACCAGATATGTACCGTTTGGTCTCACAACAAAAGACAAGAAGAAACAAGTTGGCATGTTGAAACGGTCTCGTAAATTGTACAAGTCAAAAAAATATTTCACCAGAAAATCGGTGAAATCTTTCAAGAGTAAGCCGTCTAATCATGTTTCTGTCGCTAGGAAAATGTACAAGGTGGATAAAATCACACCAAACAAAGAATTGGCGATGGCCACCGGTTGTTCTGTCGGGGCTCTGCGTAAAATTGTGAAAAAAGGCGAGGGTGCATATTATTCTTCCGGGTCGAGACCGAACCAAACCGCACAATCGTGGGGATTGGCGAGACTGGCCAGTGCCATCACTGCAGGAAAAGCGGCGGCGGTGGATTATAATATTATAGAAGACGGATGTGACCATAACAAACGCGCCTTTCGTTTAGCAAGACAATCGAGGAAGAAATACAAATATGGACATTCGAAAACACAGAAAAGATCCGTGTAGATTTTTAGGCTGGAACGGTTATTATGATGAATAATAACTCTGAAAATCCTTTAAAGTTTTGATTTCCCCTGGCGGCGCAGCCGCCGGCGTTTGTTCCTTGATCGTCGACACTTCGAATTCATCAAATTTTGCAATCGTGGCATCGTTGAATGCCTTTAATCCTCCCTCTTTGAGTTTTGAATGATACCCGAAATCTAATGGACGACTACCTATAGAACGTTCTTCGTTCACCATCTCTTTTATTATCTTTTTTTCCTCATAGCGTATCTTTTTCCAGTCTTGAGTCATCTTGTATACACCAACACCATTGTTGCAATCGGTGACGAGACGATCGACCCCTTTCAGGGGGTCTATCGTCGAGTTCGCGAAAAGATTGGTTTCACCAATCTTTTTGCTCACCTCTTTGACTGGTTCAATCGGAACTTCAATATCGATATTGGAAGCGTCTTCAGCCTCCTGTTTTTCCTGATCGAGTATCTGTAGCACTGGCGGCTGCGCCGGCGTTTCTTTCTTGGTCGTCGACACCTCACATAGACGACTAATGGCTCCATTATAATTGCCGAAGTTCTCAAACATGATCTTGCCCATCTCCGCAGGTGAAATGACGCATTGTTTAGAAGCGAATATCTCGTCCTTTTCTTTGTCCGATAAAACAATATCATAAAAGAACTCCATCATTTCAATGATTGTAGAATGGCTGCATTTCTTGAAGTCGGCGGAAACGTCGATACGTCCAGGTCGAATAAGTGCGTGGTCCAACAACTCGGGATAATTACTGGTCATTATGACAATTCTACCGGGGTTCTCGAGAACACCGTCCAATAAATTCAACAGGAAAGACAGATCGATCTTCTCTGCCAGGGTCCAATTTTCCGCTTTTTTGTCATCCATTTTCGCAGGGTTTGTCTGTACATTTACCAGCGGTTGATCTATAGGTTGTTCCGTATTATTTTTGAGAGATCTCTCCATAACGAGATCGCTCTGACAGTCGATGTCTTCCAACACGTAAATTCGGCGATCGAGTGGAATATAATATTTTTCTGTTACACCCGTGGAAACGTTCAGTACGACAATGAGTTCGTTGAAGAAGAGGTTCTCCATCTGCGTCTTCGTTATATCATTGTTGAGATTGATATTGATAATATGTCGCTTTGTCTCGTTGGCCAAACATTTGATTGTAGAAGTTTTACCCGCACCGGCTTGTCCGGATAAAAGAAGACCCAGAGTGTAGGGGATACCTTTGGAGTCGTACCATTTCCGGTTCTTCATGAAAAACTCGACACGTTTTTTGACGGAATTGATTTCTGGTCCAAATAAATTGGAGAACTTTCTGTTGGTCTGGAAAACTTTCATCGTGAAGACGGTATTATTCGGCAATTTCGTATAATCTTTATTGCCATCTATACCGGCAGGTGCATTCATCGGGTGTTGATTGAAATAATAGATTTTGTCGCCGAGTTTGTTCTCGATTTTTATTTTATATTCGTGTGCAGTTTTATTCAAGAAAGAGCGCAATTCCTGCATGGTTTTCGTATAAGAAAACAGCTCGATTACTTGTTCAATATTTTCGGTGTCCGTTTCTGCCACCGTATCGACAGCCACTGTTTTTTGCTCATTTAATTTGACGAAAAATTCTTCTGATATTTCTATGATATCCGTCTGATTAAGTATGAAGTTCTGTTTCTTCAAAGAGATGTGTTTTGTTTTTTCATTGTTTGTGATATAATCCAAAAGTGCTTGACCGAGAACATTTTCGTGGTCGGAGATTTTTATGTTGACGGTTATTGATGCCGTCTTATTATTTTTTTCTGTTATAAATTCGCCGATCATTTTGCTTGTTTTTATTTTATCCTTGTAATATTTCTGTACCATATTTTTGAAAGATGGGAAAACGGAGGTGAAGATAAACTCCATGAATGCGGTTACGAACAAAAAATAAATCGTACTCATGAAACTATTGTTTTTCTGTTGAGATGAACCGTGATTGTTCATACTAGAAACCATACTCATCGTCATAATCTGGGTTTTCAATAAATCGAACATGTTAGAACCCGCGTATTGTGGAGTGGGTACTGGTGTACTCATAGTAATAGATATTATCGAGATGTCCTTATATTATTTCTGTTGAATTATTATTTGCCTGGTCTTGTTGTGGGTCTTCTATTTCTTTCCAGTAATGCCCGCTGTATAATTCATCAGTATTTACTATGGCGCCCAGTTTATTATAGGATACCTGAAATCTACGGACAACGTCTCGTTTGGATCGAAACGTTTCTATCACCTTCATCGTAATGGGATCAATCTGTTGAATAATTTTACCGGTAGGATAGATATGTTTTTCTGGCAGTTGGTTAGTTTTCAAATATTCTTCACGCCATTCTATAGGACAAGCGTCGAAAAAGTTCCAGTAATGACCGCTGGATAAACTTTGTTTCTGAATAGCACGTGTGAAACTATTACATTTCAGATTTCTCGCTTCTACCGCTTCCTTTTGTGTTGCAAATACCTGGAGAATTTTCGTTCGTTTTACATCGATCATCGCTATAAATCGAACTTCCGTGGATTTACAATTTGATATTACTGTTGGGGGGATTTCGGCTGGCGGTTCTTCATTGCGTTTTATGTATAACCAGCGATATCCCTTGTATATTGTGTTTTTAAGATATGCCAATCTCATTGCATGTTGAGTTACATTGTCGTTTAACCGTTCTACCTCGATTGGACTGTCGTATATACGGATAGGGGTTTTGAGATCTTCCGTTGAATATTGACAGACCTTGGGTACTCTTAGGCTATTGTTGCGGGGTGTGACGTATTGTATTTTGTTTTGTCGGTTGGACTGTTGTACTTCTTCATCGTCGTCCGGATCTTTTTCTTCATTAACAACGTCATCGTTTTCTGATAGTTGATCTGATTGTTCTTGGCTTGAAGAGATACCACTATTTTCTGTATCGCTATTATCCGAAGGTTCTTCAGAATGTTTATTTTTTTCTTCAATATAATTTACGTTTTTATTTTTCAACACATCAAGTTCCTTTTCCTTATAATCTAACTCTATTTTTTTCTGTTGAATTTCAAGTCTTTGTCTTTGTAAAATAATTATTTCATTTTCTATTTTTAATTTTTCCAATTCAATCATTTTATCGATGTCGTCTGATATTTTTAGTTTTAATTTTTTTATAATTTTCAAAAATTCTTCATATAATTCATCTGTAACAATATAGGTTTCTCTTGAACCGTTCGAGTTTTTTTTTATATTATTATCATATTTATGAGATTGTAAAGTTATATCTTTATGTATCATATTTTCTAGTTTGGTATGACTGTTACATTCTATAACATCTAATAATATTGGTTCTGTTATATTATATTCTCTTTCTATACATTTCAATCGTTCTTTGATATTCTGAGTGGAACCAATTTTAATTATAAATTTATCTTGAGTTTTTTCACAATCTTTCATTTTACAAATATAAACAATATTTTTACCATTATGTGCCTCTTTTAGTATATTACTTCTATTTAATATCATCTGACGTTTGAATAGTTTACGATCAATTTCTCTTTCTTCTTGTAGTTTGTATACACCCTTTATACGGAATTCTTTTACAACATCAAATATCCACTCTTGAAATTTTTCTGCAATGGGTTTTCTTGACCTTCCAACCAATCTATACAGACCACGTTCTGTAAGAAAATTATGTTGTTGCATACCACCATTTGTTTTACACATTAATGTTGTTTTGTATGTTCCATCATAAGACTGTAAATTTTTATTGATATTTACTATCCCTAAAAGTTCACCTACTTGGTTTGCTTGGAAAAGAGGGTTTTCTTGAGTTCCTTGTACGTTTATGGGGCGATCTGGATCAAATAACGAGAAAGCTTTTAGTATGTCCATACTATAGATATATAAGGATGTATTTTTTTATATCATTTAACATACAATACATATTAGTTTAACTAATAACAGTTGATATTGGTAAACTGTTATAGATTAAATAATTTCCCCTATTACCTAAGTAACCAAATAAAAAAATATTCACACCAAAAACCCAGTCACACTACTCATCGAAAAACAACTGAACGACTTCTACCGCCTTACTCGTTTTGTTTGCCGACCAGTATTGTATCCAATTATTGAGCGTTTCCAATCTGTCATTCCATTGTCTGCGGTTATTTTTCTCAACCGATACCAATCCTGTAGATTTACTAAGTGACCAACACGACTTCACACGGCTTGTATCTCTCTTGATGTATTCGTCGGGGTTAAATCTGATAAATACGATAGGTCGATGTCCTACATCTTGCGACAATTCCATAAGTCGTCGGTTCTCACAGGAACAATCGTAATCTACGTGTTGATTTTCGTCGACTTCTACTATGATTATCTGGAAACCTAAGTCCAAGAGGAGATCCGGTCGTCGTCTTGAACACCCGTCGGCTATGCGTTTGTCACATACCCATGTGAAATCCGGGAACGAGGTTTTTACAAACTCAACTACCGATTGTTCTTTCGTCTTGTAATTACGTATAGTAGGTTTCTCAGGAAACATATGAACAAAACAATGGAGACAGTATCCGTCGTACATTTTATTGTTGGCTCTGTTTACACACCAATCGTTTGCACATTTTTTATTAGACAAATCAATCATTCCTTCAGTTTTATGCATAAGACAGAATAATGGACGAGTTTCAATAGCAAGATTATATATTGGTCGATTTATACATCCTTCAAAAACGCATTTTTTGTGAACAATATCGATCATTCCTTCTAATTTATGTATATTGCAATACTTGGGTGTTTTTTCATTCATAAAATTATATAAAGGGACAAGTATACATTTTTCATGATCACATTTTTTATGTTTTACATCTATCATTTTCGGTGTCTTGTGTTCTGAACAGTGAGTTGCTATCTTGTTCTCTGGAATGGAGTAACTCGGGGTTTTATCACAGCCTCCGTGTTGACATCTTTTATGTTTAACATCAATCATCCCTTCTGTTTTATGGACAGCACAATGTGTTGGTTTATTTCCACAAAGTCCGAAACTGGGTGAAGTGTTGCATCCTTCTTCTTGACACGAGTTTGTTACGACATTTATCATATTCGGTTCTTTATGTGTTGCACAAAACTTGCCGGATTTCTTGTCTGGAAGATTATAGACTGGTGTTACCAGACACCCGTCGTGTTCGCAGAATTTGGTCATGACGTTTACCATATCAGGCAATCTATGATTTCCGCAATATAAGGGTTTTTCACCTAAAATATTGAAACTTGGGCGTTGACTACATCCTTCGGTGTGACATCTCTTGTCTTTGACATTTATCATTCCCTGTTCTTTATGTGTTGAACAGAACCTCCCTTTTTTTTCGCCTTCACTGTTGAAATATGCATTTTTCTTACACTCGGGTGTTTCACAGACTGTCATGTTGGTATGTTTTGTATATAATTAAATTATTAAATCAATTTTTTGTATTGTTTCGTATAATTGTAAATATAGAAGCGTAAAATTATATTTAGGAATTTTAGAAATCCCTGAATAAATAATTTAAATAAAAAACAATTAAATTGAGTTTTCCGAAATTATTTTCTCTGTATAGTATATAATTCAAATTCCACACTAATGGCCGGTGGATTAATGCAGCTAGTCGCTTATGGCGCACAAGACGTTTTCCTTACAGGAACCCCCGAGATCACTTTCTGGAAAGTTTCTTACCGCAGACACACAAACTTCGCTATGGAGAGCATTGAGCAGACCTTCTCTGGTCAGGCCGATTTCGGTCGCCGCGTTACCTGCACAATCAGCAGAAACGGCGATCTTTGCTACCGCACATACCTCCAGCTCACCCTTCCTGAGATCAACCAGTCCATGCTTTACGGCACTGCAGCTGCTGGCAATGAGGGTGTTTATGCCCGCTGGCTCGATTTCCCTGGTGAGCAGATCATTGCCCAGGTTGAGGTCGAGATTGGTGGCCAGCGCATTGATCGCCAGTACGGTGATTGGATGCACATCTGGAACCAGCTTACCCTCTCCAAGGAGCAGCAGCGCGGATACTACAAGATGATTGGTAACACCACCCAGCTTACCTACATCACTGATCCTCTCTTCGCTGGTATCTCTGGCCCCTGCGCCTCCACTGGTGTCCCCAACCAGGTCTGCGCTCCCCGCAATGCTCTCCCTGAGACCACCCTCTATGTCCCCCTTCTTTTCTGGTTCTGCAGAAACCCGGGACTTGCTCTTCCTCTTATTGCCTTAAAATCTGTAGGGCAGAAAAGTATCCAACCTAAAGCGTCCGAGCCCCGCTTTGGGAAAAATTTGTTCGAGTCTCGGGGTGATTTCATGGGTCACCATACTCAGATGCTAGTCGCTTGTTGTTAAGTGTGCTTTATGCATGTTTAATAGCAAATGGCAACACTACCAAACTGCGGGAAACTCTTAAAGACGTAGCTACCAAACCGTATTGGAAACTTTGCGGTGGCTGAGAATAGAACTCAGGTATGGTAAAAATGCTCCGTATGATGGTGTAAAAACACCTGAAATAGACAATCCGCAACCAAGCTCCTAATTCCGCTATGATAAGGATATGGAGAAGGCTCAACGAATTGATGATAGTGGGTTTGAGAGGTCTAATCAACTTCGATGATAACTTAAGGTAAATTCTAGTCCCCAGCATAATTCTCGTGTAATAAATATTTGTTGATCAAATACGAGAATGCTGATAAATATCTCGAAAGAGAGGGTATAAGTGGTTCGTACAGTACCACGAAGTCAAGATCAACATCGATTTCCGCCCCATTGGTGAGTGTCTCTGGGCCGTCAAGTCTCTTACTGCCGCCCCCTCAGCTGGCTCTGTCTCCTCCACCATGGCTTACCAGCAGTCACTCGTCGCTGCTTCCCTTTACATCGATTACATCTTCCTTGACACTGACGAGCGCCGCAAGATGGCACAGAACCCTCATGAATATTTGATCGAACAGGTTCAGTTCACCGGCGACGAGTCGGTCGGAAGCTCCAGTAACAAGATCAAGCTCAATTTCAACCATCCTTGCAAGGAGCTTATCTGGGTTGTGCAGCCTGATGCCAACGTCGACTACTGCTCCTCCCTTGATGCCGGTGGTATCCTCTACCGTGCTCTTGGTGCCCAGCCCTTCAACTACACTGACAGCATTGATGCCCTCCCCAACGCCATCCATGCTTTCGGTGGACCCAAGGAGACCACTGGCCAGAACGGTTTCATCAACACATCTGGTCTTTTCCAGATGCCCGGTGCTGATGATTCTAATATTACAAATGCTACTCAGTGGTATTCCACCCCTGGTCCCAATAATGATGTACCCTTCGGTCCCCAGGGCGGTGTTAACGAGGGCTCCCTCGTCTCCGATGCCGGCACCTTCGTGCTCGCCGAGACTGCCCTTGACATGCACTGCTGGGGCGAGAACCCCGTCGTCACTGCCAAGCTCCAGCTTAACGGCCAGGACCGCTTCTCTGAGCGTGAGGGCAACTACTTCGATGTTGTCCAGCCCTTCCAGCACCACACCCGCAACCCCGATGCCGGTATCAATGTCTACTCCTTCGCCCTCCGCCCCGAGGAGCACCAACCTTCGGGCAGCTGCAACTTCTCTCGCATTGATAACGCTGTGCTCCAGCTTGTGCTCTCGGCCCCCACTGTCGCCGGAACTGCCACTGCTAAGGTCCGTGTTTATGCCGTCAACTACAATGTCCTTCGTGTGATGTCGGGCATGGCAGGAGTCGCGTATTCAAATTAGTCAAACCAACATTTTTGCGTGACAAAATATAATCGTGACAAATTTATATATAATTTTGTGACATACAAAAAATATAAAAAAATAAATTTTATATTTTTATACTGTATTTGCATATATAATTTATTTTTGCAGCAACAAAAGCAAAAAAAAGGTAGTGTTGGTCATAACAAAGAAACTATTTTAATGACAATTACACCTATTAAATCTTTATGCCTAAAATCACAAACAAAAAAGGCAAGCGATATTCAAGTTTATTCCATATATTGTTTGCTCCCGGTTCAGCGGTAGCAATTTTCATATATTCTTGCTTATTAATCAAAAAGTAATAATAAAAAGCAATAAACAATATAAAGAAACAATGCGTTATACAAATATACAATATGTCAAAGACATTGGATATTGTAGAACTCATTGAGAAGAACCCTATTACAAAGCTTTCCAACACATATAACAACAAATTGTTATATAAACTCAAGTCAAATTTCACAGATTTTCAACAGCAACTTTTTATCAGTAGTTTTTTTTGTTACCTGAATTATGACAAAACGAAAGATTTTGTCATTGATTTGGATAATGTGTGGGGATGGTTAGGGTTTAGTCAAAAAATGACAGCAAAGAGACTATTAGAAAAAAATTTCATCGCAGAAATAGACTATAAAAACTTGCTTTACCAAAATGTAAAGCAAGATAAGACTGAAACACATGGCGGTCATAACAAAGAAACTATTTTACTGACAATTAAAACTTTTAAATCTTTATGCCTAAAAGCTCAAACAAAAAAGGCAAATGAAATACATGAATATTATATGAAAATGGAAGAATTACTACAGCAATCGGTTGAGGAAGAAAGTAATGAATTAAAAATGCAATTACAACAAAAGAATGAAATAATAGAAATTCAAAAACAAAAGGAAATAGAATTAACCAAGAAACTACATACTTCTACAGAAACTGAAAAACAAAAAATTCTTATGCGTGAGTTCGGAACAACTGGACCACTCATATATATCATAAAAGTTAAGTCTTTCGACAACGGTGAATATATAATAAAAATTGGCGAATCAAGACGTGGTGTGAGAAATCGATATAATGAACATAAACAACATTATGGTGATATTTTACTTCTTGATTGTTTTCTTGTGGATAAATCTAAAGATTTTGAGAATTTTTTACATAAACATCCACAAATAAGACATAATAAGGTAACCACATTAGAAGGACATGAAACTGAACACGAATTGTTTTTAATCGGAAGAGAACTTTCGTATCAAATGATTTTAAACATAATAATCGGTAATATTAATTCTTATAAAAATTATAGTTACAATGATTTTGAAAAACTACAAAAAGAATGTGAACGATTAAAACAAGAAACAATTCAAGATGTAATCAAAAGACCTGAAAATAATTCTTATTTAATAGAGGAATTCGAGGCAATCAAGAAACAAAACCAGCTTCTAATGACCAAAATAGAGAACCAAGATAAATCAATACAAGAAATTCTGAACAAACTCAATGCAACACAAACGAAAACCACCACGAATTTCAACGAGCCACTCACGACCCTCGGTCCGAGACTGCAAAAGATAAACCCCGACACGCTTCAATTGGTCAAGACCTACGAAACCGTCGCAGAATGCATGAAGGAAGACAATCGCATAAAAAGACCGTCTCTCAACAAGGCCATTGTGGAGAACACCGTATATAGCGGATACCGCTGGGCGTTTGTGGATCGGGAATTGGACCCCAACACGATACATGGTATCCAGCCGACGAAACAGACCAAGGCACAAAACCTCGGCTACATTGCCAAACTCAACGGGACCAAAACGGAAATACTCAATGTGTACATTGACCGAAAAACGGCGGCGCATCTAAACGGCTACGCATCAGTTGCATCGCTCGACAACCCCGTGAAAAACGGAACTATAACAAATGGTAGCTACTATATGTTATACGATAAATGCGACGAAGGATTGAGAACCGCCTTTTGTGAAAAACACGGAATACAATCTGTTATTCTGTATAGAGACGGTGTCGGACAATACGATACCAATAATGAATTGGTTCGTGAATTCGTATCCAAATATGACTGTAGCAAACTCGCCCCCGTTGGCGAAAAGTCGCTCAATAAGGCCATGAACCAGAATATACCATATAACGGGTTTCATTACCGTTTTATTGGGGCTAAATTGAACGTGTAAAAATAACATAAAGATTATAGTGTAAAGTATAACAAATGGATATCGAGTATATGAAACTCGAATTAGACGCAATCAAGAAACAAAACCAGCTTCTAATGACCAAAATAGAGAACCAAGTTATTTTGACCACCACGCATTCTTATTTTTATGTTATTTTTAAATTTTATATAATGAATATTATCCTTAAAATTTTTTTCCATATAATGAGCAATATTATGTTTTTGTGTATTAAATAATGGTTGTAAAAATAACATAAACATTATAGTGTAAGGTATAACAAATGGAAAAAATCGCAGAAGATTTGCAGCTTATAATGACCAGAATAGAGAACCTGGAAAAATCCAACCAAGAAATTCTGAACAAACTCAATGCATCACAAACAAAATCTTTTCCACATTTGGATGCGCAATTGTGTCAAAAAGAAGAAAAAGAGCTGAAAATCTATAGGTCTCAACATAGTTTTGAAAACGATTTTTCAGTCCTGGCGTTGGATTATCTCACCAAACGCAATCCGGATAACGTATATATCAATGTGTTTGATGAAATAACCCAGAGGTTCTTCTATGACTTTGGTTTTATACTCAGTGGACTTATCTACGACGAAACAGACAATATTTTACATATGGTGAAAACCATATATAATGTTGAAGTATCAAAGCTATTAGAAATAGAAGAGAACGTATGTAAGTTTCGTGACTTTGTTGTCATGGAACGACCGAATGGCGATAGTGATAAAATTCGAAAAATGCAAAGACGCTGGGACTTCTTCTTCGGAGAAGATGGTGTCGTGCAGGCTCCTCAGCGACCGACAGTTTCCGTTTTCCTCGGGTTTGAAAATTGCGGGTTTGACAATTACGAATACGAAAATCTCCTTCATCGGGCACGAGAGATGGGGTTTACCTTGATGGGTCCAGACGGATCGTATTACAAAGTGTTGGGTTGAGTAAAAAATTGAAATATATTGTGATAACACATAATATATTTCAAATGAAAATAAGATACTTTTCAGATTTGCATTTAGAATTCATTACACCGACCGAAATAAACAATTTTATAGGTAAAATCCCGCCCGGGATCGACGAAATATGTATATTATCCGGAGATATTGGTAATCCTTATAGTTCAACTTACAACACTTTCATGCACTTCATAAGCAATAATTTCAAAAAGGCTTTTATCATTGCCGGAAACCATGAATATTACAACAAGAGAAAAACGATACAAGAAACCAACGATTTTCTGCAAGAGTATTTTCGACAATTTACGAATATCAGTTTCTTGAACAACAGTTTCGAAAACTACGAGAATTATTGTTTTGTTGGAACTACATTATGGTCGAAAATAACAAATCCCAGATACGAAATAAACGACGTAATAAAAATCCCCCAATTCGATTATATTGAATATAATAGATTACACATGTTAAGCGTCGATTTCCTGGAAGAGGCTTTACACAATAATGATAATTGTGTGGTTATAACGCATCACGTTCCTTCCCACTCTTTAACCGATATAAAGTATAAAACGGTTCAAATGTTACCGTATAACCAGTGGTTTTCTTGCGATATGGATGATTTTATCGAAAGGAATAAGGGTAAAATAAAATGCTGGATATACGGACATACCCACACACCTTCTGACGAGAGACTGCATGGAATACAGTTCTTATGCAATCCGATTGGTTATCCGAACGAACATGCACGAAACGATTTTCAAAAGAGTGTCGTCATTCCAGACATATTGTAGAAAATCACTCTGGATAAGTGGTGAGATGTATGTTCTCTTTCTATAAAAAATTGAAAGACTTTTTTTGTAACCCGAATAAAGCATCCAAAACAACCAAACCAAACCAACAGCCAAAA
>Ga0114962_10002374_pt1 | contig 15730 bp, 11 predicted proteins | sample C_130820_MF_Meta_FD_87017 | JGI IMG/M metagenome (GOLD analysis project Ga0114962, IMG submission 87017) | Freshwater microbial communities from Lake Croche, Canada to study carbon cycling - C_130820_MF_MetaG | ecosystem: Environmental > Aquatic > Freshwater > Lake | place: Lake Croche, Canada...
ATAGCTTAAGATGGTTTATTTGCGTTACGTTTTGCCTTTAGCGCATCCAAAGCAGACGAAGAAGAAGTACCCAATATTTTATTGATTTCTTGTTCGGAAGAAAGAGTGGTATCTCTCACCTCGGCATAAGCCTGAGACCTAAATTCTTGCGCAGTCACCTTGGCATCCATCCTGTCCAATGTACCCATCAAGCCATCCGTATCAACTGATGACAATGTCTTGTTGATGCTCTCACTTACTTGGGCAGTTTTAGCACGAGATTTCAACAAGTTTGTCCTGTTTTCTGCTTCTGCAATCTTATCTTTCAGTTGTTGGATAGCTGTTTCCATCACCGCAAGCGCTTGTTCCTCTTTTTGTGCCATTGCAGCATATTCATTGGCTTGTTTTGCAGCTTGATCATGACTTTCGGCAGCAGTACTAGCAAGGGAATTTCCTTTTTCAGCATCTAGTTTACCTTCTTCCACCAAGTCTAGCAAATCATTCGCTTTCTTTTCCCATTCATCTGCTTTAGCAAGCGCTTTTTGTTCTTCTGCTCGATGCTGTAATGCAACTGCTTTTACTTCAGATTGACCAACAATTGCTTGCTGGTAGTTGTCTTTTAATTCTCGCAACACCTGATCGGCCATTTTGATTGGATCTTCTAGTTTATCTACTGCGGCATTTACTTCCGATTTACCAATCCTGAATATTCTTTCAAATAGTCCCATTTTATTTATATTTTATTTTAATGAAAAAACTTTTTTGAGTCGTTAGTCATAAGTAAAGTATTAGACCTTTAGTTCTTTTCGCTAATCACTAACAACTAATAACTAATTTGTTATCTCCTCCTTCCAAATCCACTCCTTCCACCACCAAAGGAAGAACGATGTGAACCGAATGAACTTCCTCCAGATCCAAATGTACTTCTCCCCGAACTACTACCCGATCCAAAAGAAGAACTTCTAGGAGTACTGCTACTATTACTACTGCTACTTCTATTGCCAAAGCCACCCGAACGAACAGGACTCGACGCATCTCTTGCAGAAAATGAGCGTTGCGAATGTACGGGACTACTCAAACTGCTGCGTGTATTGGCAGATGGATGAAAAGATCCGCTGCCCGCAGAAGGACTATAAGTGTGGGTTACAGTACGATAACTCGATGTGCCATACCGATGATAATAGGAGGGATAATAGCCATAATGATACATGGGATAGTAGTATCTATGTGGGCTAAGCATATAGGAAAGTAGCAACATATCGCCTAAGCCAAAAGAAGAATGATAGTAATAATCTTGTCCGCAATAAGAAGGATTACCCTGAATTTGCATTTCTGCCCTGTCATTCGTTTGGTTGGGGGTAATATTTAAAGTAGCGACAGTTACAGAATCGGTATTGTTTACATCGTCCACCACCTGTATTTTGTTGGGCGATTCTACTACTTTCAAGAAATCGACCTTACCGTCTTTATCTAAATCAAGATTGTTGATGTCATTATCTTGCGCATTGATGGCAGATTCTATTTGTGTGGGATTGCTGGTGCGCTTTACAAGGTTTGCAAAGTTGTTTACGTTAAAACCAGGCAGTGAATTGGCTTGTATAGAAACATTATTACCTTGATTTGGATTGGAATTAGAGCCGCAACTGAACAGAACCAAAGAAACGGCGGCTAATAAAAGTATTCTCTTCATAACAATAAATAAAAACCGAAAGTAATAAATAGTAGGCTTCACTGTCTAAACAAATTGTTTAAATTGTTTAATCCTTATGTAGACGGTAAGTTTGTGGCTGTATTGTGCGTTCATGGTATTAGGTATTGAAGGCATTGTAAAAAATATGGGGGTAAAAAAACATCAACCAGCAAAAGAATTGCTCTTATTATTACCATCAGCAACTAGAGCAATTCTCCTCTCTGCTTATATTTGAGCATAAAAAAAAGAAATAGTTGAATGACACACAAAGCAATTGACAGGCTGGAAGCCGTTGGAGTAGGTGTTAGAATATTATCATTTTCTGCATTGAGTATTATGGGTAAATCAACGCCTTTACTAACTTTATGGATTATTAATACCATTGATGCAATTGTTTTGACATATTGTGCTATTAAAAAGAAAAACAATTCTTATATCGCTCTAAATTTATTCTGGATAATAGTTGGCTTAATTGGTGTATACAATGGTTTAAAATAAATGAAGTAAGTAATTATTATTCACTTGTCATTTTTAATTCATAACCTTCTAAGTGACGCTATAAAAATAAGTTTATAGCTCATTTATGTGTTTTTTTCTTGCTTGGAATAACAAATCTATACAAATTATTAGTGTTATTTCGTGGTATTCTTGGATAAAACAATGGGTATTTGAATTTGCGAAGCAAATCCCTCGATTCCTATTTAACCAAGTACTAAATTGAACCTTTTATTCAACTTCAAGTATTTTGCAAAATTGTTGTATCTATAGAAAATAATTAACAATTTGAATTAAACATTTTTAAATTCAAAATCTCCAATTAATTACATTTATTAGCTAATAAGGTTATTTATTACCTATTTTGTTATACACTTGCTATAATCTAACGATTTAAAACGTAAAAATGAAAATAAATAAAACCTTAGATGATGAATTATCCAATTCATTTTTTGAAGAAGTCTTCAATTCTTCTCTTACACCAAGTGCTATTTTAAATATTGATGCCCAAAAATTTTCTATCAATGCAGTAAACAAGGCATATCTACAGCTTTTTCGGGTCGCTGAAAACAAGCTACTTGATAATGGGATGTTAGCATTCCTAAACACCAATACTATAACCCCCAATATATCTGCCTTTCTTACATCTATCAACAATGCCATTCAAACTAAGTCAGTTGATACTATCCCTACACAAACCTACATTTTAAACAACCAGCAAGAGCAAACTACTTATTATTGGCAAATAGAGCATAAGCCCATCCTGAATGCAGAAGGGGAGGTTCAATTTGTAATACAAAATATTCTAGACAAAACAGAAATTGTTAATTATGAAAAGCTTCTTGCATCAGCTGAAACAAAAATGAGGTTTCATTTTGAGCATAGTGCTTATTCGATGATTATCTGGGATTTTGAAACACGAAACATATTAGATGTAAACGAAAAAGCAATAGAACTCTATGGATATTCGAGGGAAGAGTTTTTGCAAATGAATACTACACAAATTCGTCCGAAAGAAGATATCGGTTTACTATTAGAAGCAACTAAGGATGTAGCCCATTATGGGGATAAGCATCATAAAATCTGGAGGCACCAAAAGAAGAATGGAGAGATAATGTATATGGAAGTAAGTGCTATTTTAGCGACAGTAAACGGACGGTTGGTTTCTATTACCCATAACCAGGATGTTACAAAGCGTTTACTTGCCGAGAAAGTATTGAAGGCTTCTGAAGAAAAATATGCAGCTTTATTTATGGGTGCTTCCGACGCCATTTTTGTTGCAGATGCTGAAACTGCTCTTCTTATAGATGCAAACGATCAGGCATGTAAATTAATTGGAAGAAGGAAGGAAGAGATTGTTGGTATGCATCAGTCGGGTTTGCACGATCCAGAGGATATGGAATTTATTTCAGAACAATTTAAATTGTTTGTAAGTACCAACTATTATAAAACCATTGAAACCAGTGTGTTGCACAAAGACGGGCACAAAGTACCTGTGTCCATTAGCTCAGGTGCCCCTTTCAATATCGGAGATAGAAAGTATGCAGTTGCTTATTTTCATGATCTAACAAGGCGAAAAGAATCGGAAAACTTAATAGAAAAAACAACAAGACTATTACAAAAGGCTGAAGAGATTGCTAGAATTGGTAGTGTGGAGATTAATGTGGAAACCGAAGAACGTTTTTATAGTCAAGGATTTAAGAAAATAGTTGGCTTAGATGAAGATAAGAAGGTTCATTTTGCTAATGATTTCTTGGATTGTGTGCTGCCTGCCTACAAACAAAGTCATGTGAATTGGTTGAACAATCTAGTTAAAAACTATGACGACACCATCAGTAATGAAATAAAAATAAAAAGAAAGAATGATGGACAAGAAAGAATATTGTCTATTCATGGTATAAGTATTAGAAATGAACATGGTGAACTAACCAAAAGAATAGGTGTAATTGAAGATATTACCGAAAGAAAACAGTTGGAGATTGATTTGATAGAAAGCCACAATCAATTAAAAAAACTAACTGATGAAGTTCCTTTGGGGATTATACAAATGGATATTGTAGGTAATAAAACCCCAACTATAAAATTTATCAGTAGAGGTATTGAACATATTCATACAGGATTAACACCCGAAGAAGTTACACAGAATACGGCTTTATTATTTGAACGAATTTATTCTGAAGACGTCAATTTGGTAATAGACAGTGGCAATAAAAGTGTTGATGATTTAGTAAATATTGATATTGAATTTAGGGCAACAGATGTAGGCGAAGAATTGAAATGGATAAGATTGGCCTGTCATCCTGAACGAAATGAACAAGGGTCGACTTCTCTGTATGGCTATTTTCAGGATATAACCAAAGAAAAGGGAATGTTGCAATCCCTTGAAAATCAAAATAAAGAGTTGAAAGAAATTGCCTGGATACAATCCCACACGGTACGTGCGCCGCTTGCACGACTAATGGGATTGGCGAGCTTGCTGAAAAGGGGTAAGGCAAAGGAGATGGGAATGGAAGATTATTTTATGGAAAACATACTTACTACCTGTAATGAACTAGATACAATCATCAGGGAAATTGTTGAGAAAGCGAATAAAGTGGTGTAGGAGTGAGTGGTGAGTGGTGAGTGGTGAGTGGTGAGTGGTGAATGGTGAATGGTGAGTGGTGTGGTGGTGAATGGTGAGTGGTGTGGTGGAGCATTTGGAAATATAGAATATTGGGGTATAAAAAAGAAAGGGAATAGCCCATATATCAACCAATATAATTTCCTACTTTTAGCCCGTTTTAGTTTTATCAAATAATTGCTAGTATGAATTTTATGAAATTGTTTTTATTGCCTTTATCAGCATTGCTTATGTCCTCCATTAAATCTCAGACAGTTATTCCTTTATATAAAGGAACTATTCCAAACAGCAAACCTTGTAGTATAGTTGAGTTTTCTCCTCTTCCCGGCAGAATTGGCGGTGTAATTGTGCCTGTTTTGTATGCCTATCTTCCCGAGAAACCCGATAGTGTTCGGGGTGCTGTTATCATTTGTCCGGGTGGGGGATATAGTCGTTTGGCAATTGACCACGAAGGATATGAAGTTGCTAGAAACTATAACAAACAAGGTATAGCAGCTTTTGTATTAAAGTATAGACTACCCATAGATACCACATGTGTAGAAAGTACAGAAACAGTAGCCTTGATGGATGCACAACAAGCCATAAAAATAGTACGAGACCGGGCAACGGAATTTAACATAAACCCAAAAAATGTTGGTATTATGGGGTTTTCAGCGGGGGGGCATCTGGCATCTTCTCTTGGCACACATTTTTCCAAAAGCCTGATACCGAATAAGGAAAACACCAACCTTCGTCCCGACTTTATGGTACTTGGGTACCCTGTAATTAGCTTTACAGATAGTCTGGCACACAAAGGAAGCCGAGACAATATGTTGGGCAAGAAGGCGTCGAAAGATAAAATTGAATTGTATAGTAACGAATTGCAAGTAACACCCAATACCCCGCCTTCCTTTTTGATTCATGCTGCAGATGATAAAACTGTGAAAGTGGAGAATAGTCTCGAATTTTTTATGGCATTGAAAAGGAATAATGTTCCTGTCGAGATTCATATTGTTCAAAAAGGTGGACATGGTTTTGGATTGCACAATAAAGAAGAACCTAGTGATTGGTTGGAATGGGTTTTTACGTGGATGAAAGCAAATAAGTTGCACTAAAACTGCCCCGCAATTGGAAATTATCTCCAAAATTGTTTCCGTTTTGGTTATTAGATTTAGGTACAGATATATAATTTTTGCTGTAATTAATAGTTTCACTTTGTTCTATGTTAAAAAAGAAATCTAGCCACTGAGTCACAGAAAATAATGAGAAAAGAAGCGTCGTAGGTTTGCTATGTATTTTCTTTTTCAGTCCTTCTGTGGAAAAGAAGTTATACCCCAAAGGGGAATCTTATCACAGCTTACCTTCCAAATCACTACCAAAATTCTTTTTGGGAAACAGCATGTATTCTTTTCAGAAACAATGCTTTTATCTCACTTATGCCTGTTTCAATTTATTTTCTCATTCTTAACCTTATAAATTAAGCCTACAGGCTATCCTTTCTTTCTGAGTTTGCCTTACACTGAATATGTAAACCGCTTGACCCTTTTTTTGTAATTGAATCTTCTATTCATAATTGGCGTATGTACTATCCCCGTATATGTTATTTTTAGGGTGAAGTTTAAAAGGTATTTGTACCAAGGTTTTGCTAACATGCTAACAGCCTGGCACAAAGCCCTGCCGATGATCCAGGTATAGGTGGGCCGGGTAGTCCTACAGTAGGCGTAGGTGGAGATAGCGGCCCGGTGGTTCCACTAGACAGAGACCTTAGCGTTATACTCATCGCAGCAGGTATCGCTTATGGATACAAAAAGATGAAGAAAGGGACTTTGGTTAGTTGTTAGGAATTGCAATCTGCTAAACTAACTAACCACTAACCATTAATATTACGCTTCATCAATCCTTGGCCCCTTAATGGTTATCTCCTGGTATTGCGATTTGAAGTGAAAGATAAAGGTAATTGCCAGACCCACTATACAACCGGCCAATACGGCTATCACTCTTTCTATGGCAGTATCCCATACATGTTTACCTCCTTCATGCAGTACGAGAATGATGGTAGCTGCCAAAGCAGAACGGATTCCAGAATCTAACCTGAACAAATAACAAAAGGAGAGGGTTGTAACCAATGCAATTGCCATCATCCACATATCTATGGGGGCAATCCACAAACATAACATTCCCGAACAAGCACCTACCACATTTGCTTTGATACGGGTTACGGCAAGTGGAACAGATTCTCTGCCATCGGGCGAAAGTACCAGCATTACTGAAATGAGACACCAGGCAATGTCTTTATGATGTAACAAGATTGTACCACTATATACGATGAGGGTGCCGGTAGCTACTTTAGCGGCATATATCAACAGACTCTTTATTCTTTCGGTCATATTAGTTAACGCTGAAAGTTGTAAAGATAAAAGGATAGGCTATTGGATGGTATTGCCAATTAATGGGTAGGGGAAAATAGATAAATTTTATTCCATTTAGCTAAGCATTTTCCATAACTGAGCAATGCTGGCGATAGCAAAAGCAATAGCCATTATTTTCTGTAATGTTTTATTGCTCATATTCATCTTGGTTACAATATAGTTTCCTGCGTATATATACACCATCAGTCCCGTGACGGTTCCAATGCCGCCGCCAATTGTAAAAAGGTTATACTGTAATGAACTGGAATGCAATATTTTCCAATCTAGCATATAATTACTCCACAACAACCAAAAGGGTATCTGTCCCGGATTGGCAGCACTAAGCATCATTCCAAATACAAAACGATTGATGCTATGGTTTAGAAGTGTACTCTTTTTCTCTTCGTGATACGTAACAATACTTCGAATGCTCACCATACATAGTATTACAAAGAAGGCAGCCGTTATCCAACCAATCGCTCGTACCACTGCGGGATGTTGGTAGATGACATCCATACCTGCAAGAGACAAGCGCAGGTAAAGCATCTCTATTACCATTACGCCCCACGTAAATAGCATAGCAGGTTTTACGCCTTCCTCCATACTTATTTGTGTAGACGTAAGGCTCATACTTCCCAGAGCTATTTGCCCGATAAAGCTTACGAGCCATCCCATAAATAATACTAACAGTAATACAGTGGTCATCAGCGGTAGATTATTTCATGATTTTGTTCAGCACCCAATGCCATTCGCTCACATCGCTATCTCTTTTTTTCAATTGGTTGATGGTGGTGATATAACTTGAATCAAAATAGGTGGCTAGTGTTAAAAGATATAAGGCTTTTTCTGGTTGAAATAGATGACCAATCTGGAAGCCTTGCTCGTGATTGTCGGCTCTAGCTTTATCAAAAGCAACTTTGCTATTCACATATTCTTCGTGAGTTTTTTCTCCAGTAACATAAGGTAATAACCAATCTGTAGATTTTTTTATACTAGAACCTGTTGGGGAGACATGACTGAATTCATTCATACTAGTGGCTCTTTTAATGATGATGGCCAGTGTTGTAAGCGGTTCTAAGTCGTACAAATGATAATGCAAGGCATCTCTTTGATGAAAGTCGTAGGTAGATCCATCAGGGTTCAGGTTTGTTGCTACTTGTTTCTCTATTCCGGTGGTTGCATAGTCTATATACTTCCTATCATTCAATATAAATCCTATTTGTCCAACAACCTTCAGCCTGTGAGAATGCCAGTTGTTGAAAACTGTTGCTTTGCCTTTTGTTCCTTTCAGGAGTTCCTGCTCTGCGATGACTATCAACCAGTTGTCAATTAATTGTTTGTCCGATTCCGAAATCGTACTTCGAATCATATCATACCCCATCATCACTTCATCCAACTTAGTATCATTGATAGGGTTGCCGGTAGGATGATTTACTGTTGCCCATGCTTTCAGGTAATCAACGGCTTTGCTTAGGTATTCTTTCTTTCCTTCTACGGTATAAGCCAAAGACAATGCATATATTTTTCGATAGTCTTTCATGGAAAGATCAGAAGCAGTTTTGTTGGGATCACCTTTCAGATGCCCTTCCGAAACAATGGTTTCACGGGGATTAGGCTTTTCTATTAAGGCTTTGTTTGCATCATCCAGATAAACGGAATAAATATTTGAGGTAGCATTATCAACTTCTATGGAAGCTTTCAAGCGGCTTATTTCGGCTTTATTTAGTCCAACAAATTGTGCTTTTGTAGTAGAGAAAATAGCAATCAGGCAAAGCAATGAATAATACCTCTTCATTCAAGTAATTTATTAAAGCGCAATATACACCCCTTGAACAACCTATTAGCTTCAAATAAATTAAAGTGCTATTTAAAACAGGAAGTTTCGAATAAGCGAGAATGGGATAAAAAAAATGAAAATTAGTGGTGATAAAGTTTTAGGATACTATTCACCAAGGTATTGGTACTGGTAAGTATTACCAATAAACCAACACCTATCAGCACTTTCTTTACAGGTATTTTACCTACTAACCTTGCCGCAATTGGAGCAGCAATTACACCACCCAATATCAATCCCAATACATCAAACAAGGGGATGTGTTTTAATAAAATAAAGAAGGTAGTGGCACTTGCAAAAACGACAAAGAATTCTGCTAAACAGACCGAACCAATTACATAACGGGTGCTTTTTCGTTTAGAAATAAGGGTACTTGTTACTAATGCACCCCAACCTCCGCCCGCAAAGGCATCGAGAAAGCCACCTGCAGATGCTAACCATCCGGCACGTTTTACTTTGTCATCTACCAAACGTTTGCTAAATGCCTTTTTGATTATATAATAGCCAAGGTAGATGGTATAGAAGGACAGGGGTATGCGCACATAGGTAGCATATTCTTTGGCATAAACAGCCATTGTTGCGCCTACTATTGCACCTAATACGCCCGGTATGGCTAATGCTTTAAATAGTTTTTTATTAATATTGCCAAAGCGATGATGACTATAGCCAGATACCCCACTGCTAAATACACGTGCAGAATGCACTCGACTACTAACGATAGCAGGATTAACGCCTATGGCTAAAAGAAAAGTGGTAGAAATAGTGCCATAGCCCATTCCCAAGCTACCATCTGTCATCTGGGCAATGAAGCCTGCCAAACACATCAGCATAAATGAGCGGGTGTCAATGTATTGTGGCAGTGTTTGAATGTTTTCTACAATCTTATTATAAGGGATAAATGAAAAAAGTGCATGACCAACAATCATCAATACAAAAGCAAGTAGGCACCACTTTACAATGTCCTGCCATTGCTTTTGTTCAGGTTTATCAGCTTTAAGGTCTTGCTTTTTGGCAACAAGGGTTTTTGTCACTTCATTTAACGTATTGACTTTGTTTTCGAAGTCACCTTTTAATTGATTTCGATAAGCCTGCATATTGTTTAATAATTCATCTATCTGGTCTGGAAGAATGTCATTCATCATTTCTTTAATCCGCTTTGCTATTGTTGGAGATTTACCATTGGTAGAGATAGCAATCTTTAGATTTCCCTTTTTTACGATGCTTCCTAGATAGAAGTCGCAGAGGTCTGGTTTGTCTGCAGCATTTATTAAAAGCCCTTTTTGTTTGGTGTCATAAGTAATGATGGTAGCAAGTTCAATATCATTTACAGCGGCTATTACTAAGTCTTTATCGTTTAAGTCGGTTATATGATAGGCTTTCTCTTGTAGAGTAATGTTGGGGTAATTTGCTGATAGTGTTTTGATATCGTCACTAATGGTAAGCCCGACTAGGGTAATGTTAGCTGCAGGGGAATTGTTTACGACAGCCTGAAGTTTTTCTAATCCGATAAATCCACCACCAACAATGAGAAGACGGAGTTTTTCTAGTTTAATAAATACTGGGAAGAGATTGTTTGATTGTTCCAATTGAGTTGCTTGTTAGCCTACAAAAATAGTGGGATAATTTGAATCTTGGGTGGATTAAAGGAAAAAGAAATCATAAAAAGGAAATTACGGATAAAAATATTGTATGAAAAAGGGGGATGTTTAATTGCTTTTATATCAATATTATGTTATTAATTGAGTTTTAAAGGAGCTAATTAGCTAAGGAAGTGGCTTTTTGAAAGAATTGACTATTCCATTTATTTTAACTTCTTAAATCGAAAAGGCTAATACATGGATTTGAAAATTATGATTTTAATCATTTTTGTCTAGAAAAGTACATAATTCGTGTTAAATAAGTCCATTTTTTTAAGTTTATCTTACAATTTATCAATTTTCTAGTGCTTTTTTTAGAAACGACATCGTTATATTTGCAAACAAATTTAAGACGGTTGTGTATGGATATTTGCTGCCAAGCTTTCGAAACAGAATATTAAAGGTTTAAGTCAAACAAAAGCTAGTATTACTTATTCTAAATTCAGTCACTTAGGTTTTTATTTTTAAACTAAACAAGTATTTATTTATGAAAAAGAGTTACACATTTGGGCTTGCGAGCCTAGTTGTTACCCTTGCAAAAAAGCAAACAACCAAAAAAATTGGGTTTGTTGCAGGGTTGTTGTTAGCGTTTGGTATGACAGCTTTCAGCCAAACGAATTATTATGTTATTACAGACTCAATTGCAACAGGAAAGACAGCCATCACTGCAGCAACTGTAACGAAAGCTAAGTTTTGGTCTACAAATGGTAGTGTTACTGGTCAAAGACCAGCAGACTTCGTTACAGACGGACAAATTTTTAATATTCAAGCTACGGGATTATCTAACACTAAAGTTTGGGTAGTTTCTGGTGTTGGTTCAAAAATTGTTGTTGGTACTGATACAACAACGACACTTACTTTTACTTCTACATCTCCATCAAGCATTACTGCTACAATAGATGTTAAGCCAAAAAGTACCTTCATTTACAATTCACTAAGTACAAGCACAATTATTTGGGGAACACTATCTACAGGTAGTACGGTAAATTTTGGAGGTAGTACAGCAGGCTTTCAAGAAGTTATTCCTGCAAGCTATGCTAACCTAAGTCTTAAAGTAAATGCTGGTGGGTATCCTGCAATTTTACCTAACGGGAAAACTGTGAGTGTATCTGGCGTTTTTACTCCAAGAGGTGGGCAAATTTATGGGTCTACTATCGTTTTTAATGGTGGCGGCGGACAAGTTATACCTGCAGGAACTTATTATAACCTAAGTATTACAGGAAATAAAACTAATCCAGATACCTTAAGGGGAAATGTAGTTGTAGAAGGTACATACACTAACAGCTCTACTGGTGCAACTATTCAGCCATACACGGTTAACCCAACTACAAAATTGATTACTAATAGTACATTAACGCTTAATGGATTTGGCGCTCAGACAATAGGTAACCATCCTTTTTATAATGTTACTTTTGCAAATGGTCAGAACTCCTATATCAGTTCTATTAACAACAGTGCGGCTACCGTTACTTTACAAGCACCAGATCCAGAATTGTCTGTAGGGAATATTGTTACTGCAAAAAATGCTGCATTCTCTTTAGATTCAGCTACAAGCATTGTTTCAATAACAAATGATACTGTTCTTACTTTAAGCAATGCGCCTACTTTACAATTGTTTGTACATGAAGTGAGTGGTGCAAGAGATACAGCATTTATTAAATCATGGAATGTTGCCATCAATGTTGATTCCTCTTTTGTACTTACTGCAGCACCTAAATTTAATGTTGGTGATACCGTATCAGCCACCATCATTGGGGCGCCTACATATGGAAAAACTGCTCCATTTACGGCAACCGCAGCAGCTATTGTTTCTTCTATTAATGGTAACACTATTACGGTTAAGCAAATTTCTAATAAAGGATTTGCACTTACAAGTGTTAATAATCTTGGGGCTATTAATTTTGGAAATTCTACAGGAAAACCAAGTGCAAAAACGATTTCTGGGTTAGTTTCCATAGCTGGAACTTTAACTGTTGGAACTGCTCCGGTTACTGCTACAGGATCCACAGTAGAATTTATTGGAAAAAAACAAAATGTTCCTGGAATTACCTATAACAATTTAGTTATCAACCAAGATAGCTCAACTACTGCAGCACTTCAAGCATCTGCTCTAGTTACAGGTACATTTAATTTGCAAAATGGTAAGTTAACAACTACTGCTACCAGGTTATTAACTCTAGATGTTAATACCCCTATTACAATTGGTTGTGATACTTGTTTCATAAATGGACCACTTGCAAAAAACTTCACTTCTTCTAATTCGTTTTCTTATCCAATAGGATATGTATCCAAAGCTGGTGTTAGTTACAGTAAAACTGTTTTAGTACAACCTAAAACAGCTGACGCAAAAACCTTTACTGCAACTTATACCCACACGAAAATTGCTAACGCTACAAATGTTGATTCTACTACAATTAATGCAATTGCTGATACTGTAGCATTTTTTACAATTGGAGTTTCAAATTACAATACAGGTGTTGATACAGCAGCTAAATTAACTTTTGAATTTCATCCCACCTATGCAATTGATTCTAGCTTGGTGTTAGCACACTATATCAATGGTAAGTTTACTGCAGCATCTTCTCCATTCATTAATACTGGAGTTAAATTAAATGTTACGACCAGTGATTATGACTTAGTATTTGGTCGCTACACACTTGGTATTGCAAGTCCTACTCTTGTTCCTGTGAAAATCGGAACTGTTTCTGCAGCTTTACAAGCTAACAAGTCTGTTAAAATAAGCTGGAACAGCTACACCGAAACTAATGTAAGCAAATACATTGTTGAAGGTTCAGTTGATGGTAACAATTTCGCTACAAAGGGTTCTTTGTCTGCAAGAGGTGCTGCTCAGTATTCTTTCACCGACCTTACTCCAAGTGCTGGAACTAACTATTACAGAATTAAAGCAATTGATGTAAACGGTAAAGCAACTTACAGCGCAGTAGTTTCTGTTAAGCAAACTGGTTTGGTTAATACAAACATTTCGGTTTATCCAAACCCTGTTAAAAACAAACAATTAAACTTTGTTTTAAGCACAGATGCTGCTAACTACACCTTGAAAGTTACTAGCATATTGGGTCAATCAGTTGTTGCAAGAACAATCAGTCACAATGGTGGCACTGCTTCTTACAGCGTTGCATTACCTAGCAATGTAGCTAAGGGTACATACTTTGTTAAATTGTCTAACGGTAAAGACCAATTAACAAAAACAATCACAGTAGAATAATATTTTCTATTAATTGATATTTATACAGCCTCACTATTTAGTGGGGCTGTTTTTTGTCCGGTACTTTTTGATGAAACCTATGCTGATACTGGTTTATAATAGCTTTCCCTGTAGAAAGAGATCATGAAAAAGACTGTCCGCTTTTCTTTGGGGGACATCCGCATTTGTTTCGGGGACATCCGCAAATGTTTGGGGGATACCCCCTTTTCTCTGGGGGACAACAGTAATTATCTGGGGGATACCCGCAAATATCTAGGGGACATCCCCTTTTTCTATGGGGGCAACCGCAATTAAATTGGGGGCAGTAATTAAGTTGCCTTTTTCTAGATGATTTAATAAAAGTTCAAATCATTTTCTTCATTCAATTCAATTAATCATTGTTTAATTTACTTTTACCGCATGAATAGAAAGGAATTGATTAAGCAGATTGAGACCAAAGAATCTTTTTTATGTGTAGGGTTGGATACGGATATTGCCAAATTGCCAAAGCATTTACAAAAGCATCCTGATGCTGTTTTTGAGTTTAATAAGGCCATTATTGATGCCACTAAAGACTACTGTGTTTCGTACAAAATAAATACTGCTTTTTATGAATCGATGGGGATGAAAGGATGGGAAGCAATGGAAAAAACGCTGTATTATATTCCCCCAACCCACTTTAAAATTGCGGATGCCAAGCGGGGTGATATTGGCAATACCTCTGCACAATATGCCAAAACCTTCTTCGAAGTGCTCCCCTTCGATGCCGTTACCGTTGCCCCTTACATGGGTGAGGATAGTGTGAAACCCTTTTTGGAATATGCAAATAAATGGACCATTGTGCTTGGACTAACCTCCAATAATGGCGCAAACGATTTTCAGCAAAAGAAACTAGCGGATGGTAAAACGCATTTATATGAACAGGTTCTGGAAACAGTTTCAAGTTGGGGAACGCCCAACAACCTGATGTTTGTGATAGGGGCCACAAAGGCAAAGGACAGAATCGACATCAGAAAGATAACTCCCGAACATTTTCTGTTGGTGCCGGGAGTAGGGGCTCAAGGTGGTAGCTTAAAGGAAGTGGCAGCATATGGATTGAATAACGATTGTGGTCTATTGGTGAATGCTAGCCGTGCCATTATTTATGCTGACAATAGCGGGGGATTTGCTGCTGCGGCCACAAGCGTTGCCAAAGAATATCAAACAGAAATGGCGGAATATCTATAGAGTCATACGTTTTAAGTTGTACGTTTTACGTAAAACTTAAAACGTATAACGTATAACAAATAATTTATGAACGAACAGAATTACACTTACCAACAGCTATATACTTTTACCCATGCAGTCTTTTCTAAGATGGGGTGCAGTGATGTAGACGCGAATGTTGCTACAAAAACGCTTCTATCAGCAGATATAAGAGGCATAGATAGTCACGGAGTTGCGCGCTTGGGTGGCTATGTGCGTTTGTGGGAGGCAAAACGGATCAATGCAAACCCGTCTATCAAAATAATACACGAAACACCTTCAACTGCTGTGGTAGATGGCGATGCAGGCTTGGGTTTGGTGGTAGCCCCTTTTGCCATGCAAGTGGCTATTGACAAAGCTAAGAATGTGGGCACAGGTTGGGTGAGTGTGAAGAATAGTAACCACTTTGGTATAGCGGGCTATCATGCGATGATGGCTTTGGAGCATGATATGATTGGAATTGCAATGACCAATGCAAGTGCGTTGGTAGCTCCTACTTTTAGTATAGAAAAAATGTTGGGGACAAACCCCATTGCTGTTGCTATTCCTGCTGGCGAGCAGCCTCCTTTTGTGGCTGATTTTGCTACTACAACTGCTGCCAATGGTAAGTTGGAGATATTGCAACGAAAAAATGCAGA
>Ga0114962_10002375_pt1 | contig 15728 bp, 15 predicted proteins | sample C_130820_MF_Meta_FD_87017 | JGI IMG/M metagenome (GOLD analysis project Ga0114962, IMG submission 87017) | Freshwater microbial communities from Lake Croche, Canada to study carbon cycling - C_130820_MF_MetaG | ecosystem: Environmental > Aquatic > Freshwater > Lake | place: Lake Croche, Canada...
CTAGAGCGTCGGTGTGTAGTGCTCGCGGTTGATGGATTCCACGACGACCAAGATCCCCGCGAAATTCTTTACGTCGGAGTAACCCGTGCGATTGACATACTCTGCCTCGTCGCCACCCGAGAGGTACTTGCCCAATACTTTCCTGACGAAGCATTGGCAAAACTTGAGAACAATCCCTACAACCCTGTGCTGCCGGATGAGGATGAAACTTCCCCGGTTACTTAAGCGACTTTTTTACGCCAGCGATAAATTGTGCGCACACTGGTCCCGTATTTGCGCGCGAGCTCTTCGGCCGTCTTGTTGCTATGCATGTCCTGCAGCCACTTTACGTCTTCGCGCCGTTTCTCCATTGTGATGAACTTTCCCTTTCCTCGGCGTGCCCGGGCCCGATCTTTTGCATCGAGTCCACCCCAGATGCCTGAGTACTCATTTGAGATCCCCCACTGCGCGCAATCGGTTTGAACTGGGCAGCCTTGGCAAATCTTCTTAGCTTGGTTCGATTTCCTGCGGTCTTCGTCGTCAAACAGCGTGGGATCCATGCCAGCGCAGGCGCCATCAAGGAAGAACTCTGGCCAATCTAAGGCGCCGACTAACTCAGCAATTGCGGTCGACTCTAATTTCACTTTTCTAATCCTGCCTCTTTGTTTTCATTAATAATTCGTGATTCTTGCTAACTAATTGGACAGCGATTATGAAGCTAACCCCACCGTTATTTGGCTCAAATTCCTTGCATTTTTCACGTTTTCCTGCATGAATTGTGCCTCCGATACTGACTATTTACGCTAATTAGAACTTTTGTTCGAAATGATAGGACTCTATTTCTACTCCCCTTTTTTGGGTAATGCAAGGGCTCCCACCGACCAGATTGAATACATTCCAAATTTGCCTAATTTCCTGGATTCAGTGAGCACGGTTTTGTCAGTGTCCAGGAGTAGGTTTATCAATCCCGCCAGAATCTCTGGCTAGGTTGCCTGATGACAACGATGACAGATGGAGGCCGCGATGAGCGACGACTACAGCGAAATGTCCGATGACGAACTATGGAATCGGTTGAACGAATCTGACACATTTGAGAAAGGGCAGATTCTTTTTCAACTGCACCATCGCAAGACTCATGAAGGCGAATATCGCACAGCTCTGGCGTGTGCGGAACAAGCAGTAGAGGTCTTTTCCGGAACAATCTATAGTCGCGAAGTTGCAATTGCTAAACAGTTGATTGGCCACAGTCAACTAGCGCTCAAGGATTATGAAACAGCAATCAAGTTTTACAAAGAGTCTGCAGACATTTCTGTTTCTTGCGGCGCCGATGGCGATACCGCACTAAGTGAGAACTGGATTGGCGAAGCATATTGGCGACAAGATGATTTTGAAAATGCGGCATTGCACTATAAGTCCTCAGCAGAAATCTTTGTCTCTATCGATGACAATCACGGTGCTGCGATGTCGGCTCGTGAAGAAGGCGATTCATACATGCAGTTAGGAAAGTTCCACGACGCAATCCACTCCTACTTGCGTTCAATTGAACATGCCAAAGCTGCTGAGCACCCACATCAGATCTACAACGGCTACTTCAATCTCACTTATGCCTGGATTGCCACCAGTTCGCCGCAGGAGGCGTTAGATTCTGCCGAAAAGGCCCTGGCGCTTGCTAAGACCTGCTCATGTCCACGCTGTGAAATCGAAGCAGATGCCTTACTTGGGGAAGCCCAATTGATAAATGGCGATTTTGCGCAGGCATTGGTCAACCTGGAAAAAGCGCGTAAAAGCTATTACGACAGAAGTGACACGAAGCGCCAAGCCAGCGTGTTGACCGAGATTGGTCTGTGTCACATCACGAGTAATCCGAAGAAAGCCCGCGAGCATCTCAGGCAGGCTCTGACCTTAGCCGATCTCTTCCCCCGGCGTTTGCGGACAAAAGTACGCACCAATGTGGGTCTTGGCATTCTCGAGTTGTTTGATGAAAGATGCGAAAGCGCAAGCGAATACTTCGCCATTGCCTACCTCACATCACAAGAAATCGGTCGACTCAAAGCAGAGCGTCATGCGATGCTCCCCTATTACTTCGATGCGCTGCTTGGGATTGAAGAGCCGGAACAGGTAATTAACATTCTCGACGATGTCTCTGCTGAGAATGATCCGTGGCTCCTGCTCGATGGTCTGCGCTACGCCTATGCGGCCAAAGCGCACTTGATGATGGAACACAGCGCCCTCGCACTTGAGGCTGCAAACGCGGGATTGTTGATTGATGATGAAACCCAAACCAATGAAGAGTGTCGGGCAGTCTTTCATCACATCCGAGCACAAGTTCTTAAATCAAGCGACCCGCATAGTGCGCTGATGTCGGCGCATAAGGCGATGGCCTACTATCTGGAGACAGACCAACCGGAGATGGCCAAACTTGTTGGGCAGACGGCGGTAATAGAACCGGATCGCCGAGTCACCGCTATCGCTGCGCATGACGATAATCGCAATACTTATGAGGAGCTCTTTGGCGTGGTAGACCCTATCGCCGAACAAGTTGACGGCCTAATGGCTCAAGTGGATCCAACTCAACAGGTTGAAGAAGGTGGGGTGGCATGAGCGCGCTTAGGTCATGGATGGTCACGGCAAAATGCGGTGGTTGTAACGCCATCGGCACAATTAGGTCCATTAGTTACGGATTCCTTGCCGATGAAGCCGCCGCAGATCAGGAAGTGGTCAGCGGAGGCTGCTGCATTTCTGATGATGATCCTGAATTTGCCTGCAAGGAGTGTGGCTGGACTTGCTATTTTGATGCAACGCAGCGCACAGTTAAACGATTTATACCTGGCCAGAATTTGGGTTTGGAAAATTTCAACGGGTTTTGAAACAAAAAATTAGCGGGACCCGAAGGTCCCGCTAATCAAAACTCCATAGGGATTAGTCGGAGCTTGAGACATCCTCATTCGGCAAACCGTTTGAAACTTCAGGCATGGTCTTTTGGACCTGCATCAAGAATTCAAGGTTGCTCTTGGTTTCCCGCAATTTAGTTAGCAGGAGTTCGATCGACTGTTGACCTTCAAGAGCATGCAGAACTCGGCGAAGCTTCCAGATGATTTTCAGCTCATCTGGTGCCATCAAAATCTCTTCACGGCGGGTGCCTGAAGACTCGATGTCAACAGCTGGGAAGATGCGTCGATCAGCCAAACGGCGATCAAGTTTAAGCTCCATGTTGCCGGTGCCCTTGAACTCTTCGAAGATAACTTCATCCATACGCGAGCCAGTCTCAACAAGAGCAGTAGCGAGAATAGTCAGTGAGCCACCTTCTTCAATGTTGCGGGCAGCACCGAAGAACTTCTTTGGTGGATACAGAGCAGCTGAATCCACACCACCGGAAAGAATGCGACCAGATGCCGGCGCAGCCAAGTTGTAGGCGCGGCCAAGACGAGTCATTGAATCTAGGAGAACCACTACATCGTGACCCATTTCGACCAAACGCTTTGCGCGTTCAATTGCAAGTTCTGCAATTGTGGTGTGATCTTCAGCTGGACGGTCGAAGGTTGAGGCAATAACTTCACCCTTAACCGAACGCTGCATGTCGGTGACTTCTTCTGGTCGTTCATCGACTAGGACAACCATCAAGTGAACTTCTGGATTATTTGCTGAAATCGCGTTAGCAATTTCCTGCAGGATGATGGTTTTACCAGCCTTAGGTGGAGAAACAATAAGTCCACGCTGACCCTTACCGATTGGTGCTACCAAATCGATAATCCGAGTGCTCATGTTTGACGCAGTAGTTTCTAGACGCAGGCGTTCTTGTGGGTAAAGCGGAGTTAGCTTGCCGAAGTCAACCCGATTACGCGCTTCGTCCGGCTCTTGTCCATTTACCGAATCCACTTTCACCAGCGGATTGAATTTCTGTGGGCGATCGCCTTCACGAGGCTGCTTAACCTGTCCGGTTACGGCATCACCTTTGCGTAGACCAAAGCGCTTTACTAGGCCCATAGAAACGTAAACGTCGTTCGGGCCTGGAAGATAGCCAGAGGTGCGAACGAAAGCGTAGTTATCCATGATGTCGACAATGCCTGCTACTGGTAACAGCACGTCGTCTTCATTCACTTCAATGTCATAGTCGTTGTTGCCACGACGATTGTTGCGGTCACCACGGTCGCGGCCACGGCGGTCGCCACGATCATTGCGGTTATTCCGATCACCTCGGTCGTTACGGTCGCCACGGTCGTTCCGGTCATTGCGATCCCCACGGTCGTTACGGTCGCCACGGTCGCCACGGTCGTTACGGTCGTTACGGTCGCCACGGTCGTTACGGTCGTTACGGTCGCCACGATTATTTCGGTCACCGCGATCGCGACCACGACTTCGGCGATCTTCGTCGCCTGATTCTGTTTCTGCAGTTGGCGCTGGAGCGGACTCCTGAACTTCTTCAGCAGCTTCTGCCTTCTGACGACCCTTAGGTGCACCTGAGTCGCGCTTAGCTGAGCGACGAGCGCCGCCGCCGGAAGACTGTTTGGCCGAGATTGCCGAGACTAGGTCAGCCTTGCGCATCCCGGTAGCGCCATCGACGCCTAATTTTGTTGCTAGTGCCTTCAATTCAGGAAGCAGCATGGTGTTTAACCCTTTGTCAGGGGTAACTGTATCGGTCACGTATGTGTCCTTTAGATGATGTGGATAATGAACAGTTCAACAGCGAAAATCTCATATGATTTCGAGGGAACATTGGCGAAAGATTTTCACCGACACACAACCTTAGCATCTGCAGGCCCAGCCTTGCCAATATCAGCAACAAACTGGAGTAAATGACAGATTTCTGCCGAAAAGTCGCTAAGCGATGGTGATTCCCCGCTTGGCAAAAGGTAGATTATGCGCAGAGAAACCAGCATTTTCAATAATTTTAGTCGCATAATCATCTTGTCCATGAATGGCAAAAGCCAAAACGGCCGGTCCAGCGCCACTAATACAAGCCGCCACGCCAGCCGACCTGAGCGCCGAGACGACTGCCATCGAATCTGGATAAGCCTCAGCACGGTAATTCTGATGCAAACGATCATCGGTCGCCGCTAGTAAAACTGATGCGTCCTGGGTCAGTCCAATAATTAGCAATGCGCTGCGAGCGGAGTTGAAAGCCGCATCAACATGTGGCACCGACTCGGGCAGTAGTCCGCGGGCATGCTCAGTTAAGAGTTCGCCTGAAGGAACGCCGACTATCGCTTGGATGTCTGGCAAGATTTGCACCGATCGCGCATGTGGATGCTCGGCGGTCCATGCCACGGTAAGGCCGCCGTATACGCAAGCGGCAGCATTATCGGGATGACCTTCATAAACAACAGCCTGTGCGAACACCCAGTCCAAATCGACATCGCCATCATTTGCCAGGGCAGACGCACCGGCGAGACCTGCCACCACAGCTGCAGCCGATGAGCCTAAGCCGCGGCCCTGCGGAATTTTATTTGTGCAAGTGATATCAATCCCGGTGAACTCCACGCCCAGATCAACCAGCGCTTTACTAAGAACCTGCGCCACTAGATGGTGCTCATCAGTTGGCAAGCGATCTGCGCCTTCACCTGAAATCCGTACCCTGATTCCCGGAGTATCTGTTAATTCAACGCTGACGACATCGCGTAATTCAAGTGCAACACCAAGTGAGTCAAAGCCTGGCCCTAGGTTTGCGCTAGTGGCTGGCACGGAAATGGTTGCAATGCGCGACATTACGCAAGGCCTAGTGCATCAGCGGCGCGGTGCACATCAATTGGGACAACTATCGGATCGCTTGCGTCGTTGAGCGCCCATTGCGTGTCCTTAAGGCCGTTGCCCGTCACAGTACAAACAATTTTGGCACCCTTGGGGACAAGTCCACGTTCAGCTTGTTGCAAAAGGCCGGCCACGCTGGCTGCACTTGCAGGCTCAACAAAGAATCCTTCGCGCTCTGCTAGAAGGTGGTAGGCCTGCAAAATCTGTTCATCCGTAACACTGTCGATGAGGCCACCGGAATCATCACGAGCTGCTACTGCAAAATCCCATGAAGCAGGGTTACCGATGCGAATTGCGGTGGCAATGGTTTCTGGCTTATCAATCGGGTGACCGGCAACAAATGGCGCTGAACCAGCTGCTTGGAAACCCCACATCTTGGGCAACTTGGTGGAAACTGAATCGCTGAAATATTCGTTGAATCCCAGCCAATAAGCGCTGATGTTTCCCGCGTTGCCAACTGGCAAGCAATGAATGTCAGGTGCATCACCGAGCGCATCAACAATTTCAAATGCCGCTGTTTTTTGTCCTTGCAACCGAGTTGGATTCACCGAATTAACCAGTGCCACTGGATATTGCTGTGCTAAGTCCCGAGCCAAAGTTAAGCAGTCGTCGAAGTTTCCATCAACCTGCAAAATAGTAGCTCCATGCACAACTGCTTGCGCCAGTTTGCCCATTGCAATTTTGCCCTGCGGAACCAGCACGGCACTGCGCATTCCGGCTTTCGCCGCGTATGCCGCAGCCGATGCGCTGGTATTTCCGGTTGACGCACAAATTACTGCGCGCGAGCCATTGCGCAAGGCATCCGTGATGGCCATCGTCATGCCACGATCTTTAAATGATCCGGTTGGATTCATGCCTTCGACTTTTAGATAGACCTCGGCGCCAGTGCGCTCTGAAATCTCACAAGCCGGAATGAGTGGAGTTCCACCTTCACCCAAGGTGACCACAACATCACCGTCATTAATTGGAAGTCGATCACGATATTCGGCGATAACTCCGCGCCATTGATGTGCCATTATGCTGAGACTCCAATTTCTACTCGCATCACACCAAGGACGTCACGTACCTCAGCCATATTTCGTAAACTAGCCACCGTTGCTTGCAGATCACTATCGGTTGCCTTGTGCGTACGGATAATCAAATTGGCATCAGCGCCGACATCATCTTGGCGAACAGCTTGGATCGAAACGCCATGTTGCGCAAAGGTGTTTGCAATTGCGGCTAATACGCCGGACTCATCAGCAACTCGCAGATTTAGGTAGTACGAAGTTTTTGCCTCACCAATACTGTGAATGAGTAGATCTGCGTAATCACTTTGCCCAGGATCTACGCTGCCTGCAACTTTGTTACGAGCTGCTGCGACCACATCACCAAGCACTGAGCTTGCGGTTGGCTCACCACCGGCACCGCGACCGTAGAACATAACTTGTCCAGCAGCCTCAGCCTCGACAAATACTGCATTGAAGGCATCTCGAACGCTAGCCAATGGGTGATTGTTAGGCACCATTGTTGGATGAACCCGAACAATGATTCCATTGTCGTCATCAGTTAGTTCGGCAATAGCCAGCAGTTTGATGACGCAGCCAAGAGATTTAGCGGCCGCAATGTCTAAGGCCGATACGCTGCTCATCCCCTCACGAGAAACATCGTCGATGGTCACGTTCGTGTGGAATGCAAGACCAGCGAGGATGGCCGCTTTAGCTGCTGAGTCATAGCCTTCGACATCAGCAGTTGGATCGGCTTCTGCATATCCAAGAGCTTGAGCTTGAGCCAGAACATCGGCATAGTCGGCGCCGTCGTCGTACATCTTGCTCAAAATAAAGTTTGTTGTTCCGTTGACAATTCCGAGCACTCGACGCACCTTGTCGCCGGCAAGTGATTCACGAAGTGGCCGCAGCAGCGGAATCGCACCAGCAACTGCTGCTTCATAAAACAGGTCAACGCCCGCAGCCTCAGCCTGTGCGTGCAACGAAGCACCATGTGCGGCTAGGAGCGCTTTGTTAGCTGTCACCACTGAGGAGCCGTTTGCAAAAGCAGATTCAATTAGTGACTTCGCCGGCTCGATTCCGCCAATAACTTCAATGACAATGTCCGCGCCTGAGCCAGCCAGCGCAGCTGCGTCCGTTGTGACGATGCTCGAGTCAACCCCAGGACGGCTTTTACTCGAATCGCGCACTGCAATTCCAGTTAATTGAATCGGTCGGCCGATTCGAGCGGCTAAATCATCAGAGTTGTCTGCAAGTAGTTTTGCCACAGCAGAACCCACGGTTCCTCCGCCGAGTAGCGCAATTGTGATTGGCGCAGACATCTTTACTCCTAGTTACTTACTGTGGGTTCTAAGTCTGTCAGAAAGCGGGGAATCAGACCAAAAATTTATGACCGAAACGGGGCTTTGGGCGAATATGCCCAAGTCAGTATGCACCTGTGCCGATATTAGCCAGAGTAAGTTCCGAGGTAGCCGGGGATGGCAAAGCAACCTATTCGCTTTGCTTTGGCGGCAGAGACATAAAAACGATTGTGCGAGATATGCCGCCAGATAGAGGTTCGCTGGCCAATCGCATCTGATGCCGACTTGGGAATCAGAACCAATTGATCGTCGAAAGCGACGACATCGCGCGGCAAAGTTTCAGCAAAGGCAAGTTCACCAGAGCGGCTGAGCAGCTTGCTATTGCGGTATCCCCCAGCTCCAATAAGTCCTGTTGCTTCATCGAGAAACTGTCCAACCAAAATCCCATTTGGATACTGTTTGCGATATTCCTCAATACGCATGAATGCATCTGACTTCAACGCACATGATGACCCCACCCACAATGTGGCTTGGGCATCTTGAGGAAATTGCGTGACAACTTTCTTCATGACGCGAACCCATGAAGAATTACCGGCCGCAGTTACTGTGTTTATGGGTAGGCCCAACGAGTCAATCAATCGCAATGTAGCTTCGTCTTTACGTTCACCTACAACCTGTACCGCTAGGGTCCAATGCGCTGGCTTCATTGAGAATATCTGCTTGATGTTGGAAATAGTCAGGTCCCGATTTTCAGTCGCACGTAGCACAACTGCCACCAGAAAACTCTGATTGGCTGTAGAGGGTGAATTTGTCATGACATTTTCGCAGGATTGGCTGGGGCAAACTAACTATTAATTAGCGCCTGGATCCAGCGCTAGAACGTCAGCAATTGTTTCGCGGCGCAAAACAATCTCGCTCTTACCATTGCACACTGCAACTACAGCCGGCCTGACTATATGGTTGTAGTTGCTGGCCATCGACCGACAGTAAGCACCTGTTGCCGCAACCGCCAGCAGGTCACCTGGTGCAATGTCCGCCGAAAGTTGTGCATCACGAATCACAATGTCGCCACTTTCACAATGCTTTCCGACAACCCGAGATTCAATTAGTTGCGCTTCAGAAGTGCGTGAGGCAAGGGCAACCGTGTACTGCGCGTCGTAAAGCGCGGTGCGAATGTTGTCGCTCATGCCACCGTCGACTGATATGTACCGACGTGACTGTGAGTCGCTCACATCCACGCTTTTTACAGTGCCGACTTCATATACAGTGATGCCGGCCGGACCAATAATTGCGCGACCTGGTTCGACCAAAATACGTGGCACCGGAAATTGCACCCGCTGACATTGCGAAATCACGATTTCATACAGTGCTCGAGCCATCTTCTCCACTTGAATTGGATCATCGCCAGCGACGTAAGAAATGCCCATCCCGCCACCGAGGTTTAGTTCAGTCACAGTGAAATCAAATTTTTTGCGAATAGCTACTGCGGTTGCAATCACTCGTTCGGCAGCGACCTCAAAACCGTTAGCATCAAAAATCTGGGAACCGATGTGCGAATGTAAGCCCAGCAGTGACAACGAGTCTGACTCAATCACCAGTTGCGCTGCTTCTAGCGCTGCGCCGGATGCGATGGACAGACCAAATTTCTGGTCTTCGTGGGCGGTCGAAATGAACTCATGCGTGTGAGCCTCGACCCCCACCGTCAAACGAATTAAAACTTGAACGGTCACGCCATGCGCACTGGCGATGTTTGCAAGTCTTTCAATTTCAATGAAACTATCAACGACAATTCGCCCGACGCCAACTTCAACAGCGCGCTCAAGTTCCACAACACTTTTGTTGTTTCCATGGAACAAAATCCGCGATGGGTCAACTCCTGCTCGTAGGGCGACTTCCAATTCACCTAGCGTGCAGACATCGATGTTCAAGCCCTCCTCGGTCAGCCATTGCACCACTTTGGTGGCGATAAATGCCTTTCCCGCGTAGAACACTTCGGTCGGTACTTCGCTGTTTCTAAATGCGGCCTGATAGGACTTAGCCCTAGAGCGCACATCAGCCTCATCAATAACAAAAAGTGGTGTTCCATACTGCGCGGCAAGATCTGCCACAGGAATGCCCGCGATGGAGATACTGCCACCCGGCTCACGGCGAGCGGACAGCGGCCATAGCTGCGGATCTAGCGCATTTTGCTCAATAGACACTCTTGCATTCTCGCAGAGAACGGCAATTACTCAAACATCAAGGCGCTTAGCAGCCGCACTTACATGCGCTCGGGCGCACTAACTCCGAGTAGATCTAAACCATTGGCGATTACCTGTCGAGCTGCGGCGCACAGCCAAAGGCGCGCAATGGTCAATGGTGTCGCTACTTCATCGCCTTGTGGCAACACTCGGCACGCGTCATAGAAGCGGTGATATCCCGTTGCAACTTCCTCAAGGTGCCGCGCTACTCGATGCGGTTCGCGTAATTCAGCGGCACTCGTCAGGACCCGCGGGTAATCAGCAAGCAGGCCTAGTAACTGGCCTTCGCGCTCGTGTACCAACAAAGATGGGTCGTAGCCAGTTGGGTCCCAATCACTTGCTACTGGCGCAACAATTCCCAAATCAGCTGCATTTCGGATAACTGAAGCAATTCTGGCGTGTGCATACTGCACATAAAACACCGGATTGTCGTTGGTCTTTTGCACTAACAGATCTAGGTCAAGCGTTAAAGGCGAATCAACCGGATAGCGAATCAGCGAATAACGAGCGGCGTCAACGCCAACTTCATCAACCAGATCTTCCAAAGTGATGATATTTCCAGCCCGTTTTGAGAGGCGCACTTCTTGTCCGCCCTTCATCATCTTCACCAGTTGCCCAATCAAGATTTCAATGTTGAAGTCTGGATTGTCCCCGGCGCAAGCAGCCACTGCCCGCAGTCGATTCACATACCCGTGATGATCTGCACCTAACAGGTAGATGCAAATGTCGAAGCCACGGTTGCGCTTATCGACGTAGTAAGCAGTGTCCGATGCGAAATAAGTTAGTTCGCCATCGGCCTTTACTAAAACTCGATCTTTATCGTCATCGAAGTCAGTTGTTCGAAGCCAGGTAGCGCCATCAAGTTCAAACATGTGCCCTTGCTGACGCAACTGAGCAAATCCACGATCTACTGCCGCCGAATCATGCAGTGACCGCTCCGAGTACCACACATCAAAATGAGTATTGAAGCCATCAAGAACCTGCTGCTGCTGCGCAAGTTGCAACTTGTAAGCGGCTTCCCTGAATGCGACCAGCCGCTCATCTTCGGCTAGCGAAGTAATGCCTGGATCCTGAGCCAAGATTTGGTTTGCTAAATCATCGATGTATCCGCCGTGGTATCCGTCTTCAGGCACTGCGTCACCCAGTGCGCGAGCCTGAACTGATGCACCAAACTTGTCCATCTGCACGCCGCGATCATTGATGTAAAACTCACGAGCAACTGTTGCACCCTGTGCGGTGAGAACTCGAGCGATTGCATCACCGACCGCTGCCCACCTGGTATGACCTAGGTGAAGCGGACCGGTTGGGTTGGCTGAAATAAATTCGATGTTGATCTTCCGGCCAGCTAGAGCAGTGCCATGGCCGAACTCTGTACCGGCCTTGACTACTGCAAGAGCCAATTCCCCTTGGCTAGCAGCTGAGAGACGAATATTGATAAAGCCTGGGCCAGCGATTTCGATTGCTGATACACCATCAATTTCCTCGAGCAGTGGCTGAAGTGTTTGGGCAACTGCGCGTGGATTGGCACCAGCCTTGCCCGCTAATTGCATGGCAACATTCGTTGACCAGTCGCCATGTTCTGGATTCTTCGGGCGATCGACCACAATTTGTGGCGGAATGTCCCCAGATTCAAGGGTGATTGTTCCATTGGAGACCGCCGAAATTACGGCCTGGCGGATTTGCTCGGCGAGTTCCTGTGGGGTCATACGCCATAAGCCTAGACGATGCGCCCAGGGATAGTGCTACCTACTGCGCAGCGGCTTCGAGTAATTGTTTGCGCAGGGCCTTGAGGGCATGTTCATTGTGAGCGGCGTGCAGCCTCAACGACTCACGCAAATCTTTGGCCGCCACTGCTGCCACGATTCGGGCATGGTCATCGCTGGTGCGCTTGCGATTCTCCGGTGAGTTAAGGAAAATCACGCGGTAGGCATCCAGGGAGTCCCAAAGATTCTCAATCATGCTAATCAGACGTTCTTGCCCGCACAGGCGGAAAATTGCTATATGGAATTTGCGGTTGTGTGCGGCCATGTTGGTGACTTCCCCGCGCTGTCCAAGAGCAAGACATTCTTGATGTAGTGCCTTAATCTGTGCAACATCTTTCGCTGTGACTTTTGGGATGCCAATGCGCAGGGCTTCATCTTCAAGAATTGTACGTAGGCGGTAAATCTCAGTCAGGTCTTCGATATCCAGGGCTGCGACAAAATAGCCACGATGAAGTTCGTGGATGACTCGACCCTCGGCCTGCAGCACTTTCAGTGCTTCGCGAACTGGAACCCGACTAACCCCTAGTCGTGAGGCCAGGGCATCCTGAATAATTTGCTGCCCAGGCTTCAATCGTCCCGAGGCAAGCATTTTGCGCAAGGATTTAAGGACCGTATCTTGACTTGTTGCAATTCTGGGCATGAGAGATATTTAACACTACGAACTGACAAATATCGCAAATTTGCAACAAGCGAATCGCTGGCTATTTTGATTATTTGTAACCGAGTTACCCGAGCTGGGCCTGTGATTCTAAATTTAGCCAGTGTTTAGACTGGAGTGAGGTTGGCATTTGGAGGTCAGAATGAAGTATTTAGTGACACTTCTACTCGGTTTCACTCTGCTAGTTCCTCCTGTTTACGCGCAATCCCTTTCACCAAGTCCTAGTCCGTCCCAAACCTCAACTCAATCAAGGGTTTGTGCGGACAAAGGCACAGGCATTCCGCGTAAAAGCCTCGCTGCTAATTGCCCTACTGGAAGCTGGGACCTTGGCACGTTGCCAGTACTGCATGGCACAGTGCGGCCAACAAAAATCAATCCCACCCTGTTGAATCGATATCGGGCGGCTAAGCAGTCGGCAGCCAGCCAAGGGTTGGTGATTACCCTGACTAGCGGCTGGCGCAGTTGGGCTCAGCAGAGTCGCATCTTTCAGGTGGCCGTCAGAAAATATGGCTCGGTGGCGCTAGCAAGTCATTGGGCGCTTCCGCCAGAGCGCTCAAATCATGTCTGGGGCGTCGCGATTGACCTGCATTTTGGTAGTACCCGCGCTAAGACATGGTTTACCTGGCACAGCGCACAATTCGGACTATGTCGGTTATATAAAAACGAATGGTGGCACTATGAGCCAGTCATTGCGCCTGGCGGTGTCTGCCCGGCGATGACGCCGTATGCGCATTAGGAATTGCTGACTGAACCAACTAGTGCCCGATTCAAAGCGTCATTAACTTCGGTGAAAGCAAGTGCTTCCGTGTAAGCAACGTTATTGAAGTAGTGACCAAGTGGTGCCTCCATCAGCGCTTTCACCGCTCGGCGATCATTGACTTTCAAAAACATCAAAGTGGTATTGGGCACCCGAGCAAAATCAGTCAACACTGTCCCACAGCCGTAGCCAAAAACTTTCAATGCAATGTCGGCTCTTTCCGGTTCCACTTTCTCCACAAACCCATGGTCCAGAATGCGAACTGGCTGACGAGGAATCGGTGCGCGAGTCCAGATTTGTAAACAAGTGCGCAAGTTGTTCTTCGCATAGACATCGGCGCCAGCCACATCAACATAATTAATATCTAAGTTCTCATCGCTGATGCAACTAAAATCCATCGATAGCCGATTAGTCACACTCCACTTTCGCCAAGACCTGGGCACGATGAAGGCAATGGTCGAGCTGAACTGGGCACACTTGTTAAAGAACGGGATAGATAGCGAATTATTTCGACCAAATGGTGGGTTGCCAATCGCCACTAAATTTTCGGTGGTTGGCTTCCATTTAAGAAAATCTTTTTTACGTACATCTGCATGTGCCGGATCAATATCCATGGCGATGACATCGCTGATGCCAGCCCCAGTTAAAGCTGACAAAAATGAGCCAGAGCCAGCGCTCGGCTCTAACCATGTTTGATAACGCGAATCTGGAACTAGCTCAAGTACGCGGTTAACTACCCAGGTCGCAGTATCTACTGGTGTGTAGAACTGCTCTTTACCCGTAACTCGACGATTGCCAAGTTTTATCTTTGGGGAAGTCATAGTTACCAAGATATATGCAAACCGACACTATGCAAAAGTGCCCGCAGTAGGAGTCGAACCTACGACCTTCTGCTCCGGAGGCAGACGCTCTATCCACTGAGCTATGCGGGCATTTGACTGTTTGTTAAACACTGTGACTTTAGCAGTCGCCGAAAGGACTCGGCACACCTCTATCCGATGGATTAGAGTGAACCTACAAACACACGGGAGCCAATGGGCTGAGAGGGTGAGCAATCACCGACCGTCAAACCGGCTGGGTAATGCCAGCCTGCGGAGGTATTAAGTGGATATTTTTCATACGCTCAATGACTGGGCGATGCACTCATTGTGGACTGTGTGGGGCTATGACCTCACCTGGCTCGAGTTCATTGCTGTATTAACTTCACTCATCGGCGTTTGGCTGGGCACAACCGGCACAATCTGGACTTGGCCATGGTGGGCAATTAGCAGCGCACTTTATGGCTGGCTTTTTTACAACTGGGATCTCTATGCCAGTGCCATCTTGCAAGTCGTATTTATTGCTGCCGCCATTTGGGGCTGGCTGGGCTGGGGGCCAAAGGGTGCTCATCCACGACAAGGAACTCGTGCTCAGTATTACCGAATAGGCGTCGATGGAATCTTGTTCTGGTTGGTACTTGCTCCGTTGCTGGCCAAGTGGGGCGCAGCCGCTACCTGGCCAGATTCATTTGGGCTCGTATTCAGTGTCGTGGCGCAAATAGTCATGGTGCTTGAATATCGCGAAAACTGGGCATTGTGGTTCGTGGTAGATGCGGTCTATTCCATCGAATACTTCACTCAGCATTTGTGGTTCACCGCTGTGCTCTATGTTCTGTTCACTGCAATCGCACTGCGCGGTTGGCTCAAGTGGGGCAAATCAGAGTTAGCAATCAATCCACTCCAGGCCGGGCAGGTCGTTTCCTCGTGAGCGATGCGCTAACTGCAATTGCGGCCACGGTTAAGAAAAATGGACCGAAGTGTGGCAAAGTGCGCTTAGTGCTAATCGATGGCCCAGCTGGCTCGGGCAAGACAACGTTTGCCCACCATTTGGCTCATGCATTGGGCGATTGCCCGGTCGTCAGTATGGACAGTTTGTACAACGGCTGGAACGCTCCCCTGAACGGCGAGTTATACGAACGAATTTCATTGCAGCTGCTCGAGGCATGGCGTGAGGGAAGTTCGGCGCGTTATCATCGCTTCAACTGGCACCAGATGAAATTCGATAATTGGATCGACCTGCCATTTTGCGACACCGTAATTATTGAAGGCGTGGGTGCGATGCATCCGGCGCTGCGTGAAAGCGCCTGCTTAACCATCTGGCTAGAGGCCGACGAGAAGTTTTTGTTAAAGCGAGTGCTGGGCAGAGACGGTGAAGATATTCGCGAACAGATGGTGTTGTGGCAAAAAATGGAGCGCGAATACTTCAAAAAATATAAGGTGCAGGCGGCTGCAGACTTTGCAATGAAAACAAGCTAATCACC